>Ga0315331_10003699_pt1 | contig 11554 bp, 10 predicted proteins | sample M160m34915metaG_FD_203456 | JGI IMG/M metagenome (GOLD analysis project Ga0315331, IMG submission 203456) | Ammonia-oxidizing marine archaeal communities from Monterey Bay, California, United States - M1 60m 34915 | ecosystem: Environmental > Aquatic > Marine > Intertidal zone | place: USA... | reverse complement strand
ACCACGCAACTAGTCGTCTACCCACCATCTGGGAGCGTGGCCGAGCGAATTCTCACAGGCACCGCCCAGCTACAACGATCTGTGGCAAATCGCCGACTGAAGATGATTGGCCCGATTATCGCGCAACCATTCGTGCACCTCCACGAAGGCGTACCGACCAAAAGCAAACTCGCCGACTGCAAAGTGCGCATGTCTGTGCGCATCGAGTCGCCATGATGATCCCGTCCCCCTCACCGTTCGCCCGTCACTGGGACCTCGACCCCGGAGTTGTCTTCCTTAATCACGGCAGCTTCGGCGCATGTCCGCGGGTCATCATGGAGCGGCAGCACGAGCTACGGCGCGAGATGGAAGCGCAGCCGCTGCGATTCTTGCACCACACCATCGAAGAGCGCATCGATGCATGCAAACCACAACTGGCACAACTAGTCGGGTGTGACGTTGAAGATCTCGCCCTTGTCGCCAATGCAACAACCGGCGTCAGCACTGTGCTGCGCTCACTGACGTTTACCGAAGGCGACGAGCTACTCGTCACCGACCACGAATACAATGCCAGCCGCAACGCGCTTGACTACGTCGCAGCAAGAAGCGGTGCCCGCATCGTCGTCGTAGCTATTCCGTTCCCTATCGACGACCCCAGCCAAATCGTCAACGACATCGTCAGTAAAGCAAATGACCGCACGCGCCTGTGCTTGATCGATCACGTCACAAGTCCGACTGGCGTCATCATGCCTATCGGCGAGATTGTCGCCGCATTGAATGAGCGTGGTATCGACACGCTCGTCGACGGCGCCCATGCGCCAGGCATGCTGCCACTCGACCTCAACAAACTGAACGCGGCGTATTACACTGGCAACTGCCACAAATGGCTGTGCACGCCAAAGGGCTCGGCGCTGCTATTCGTTCGCCGCGATCGCCAAGAGCCGATTCGCCCGCTATCAATCAGCCACGGTGCCAACGCCGAGCGAAACGATCGCTCACGGTTCCGCCTCGAGTTCGATTTCACCGGCACCAATGACTTCACTGCATTGATGTGCATCCCGGATGGCATTGCATTCCTCGAATCGCTGCTGCCGGGCGGCTTGGCGGAGTTGCGCCAACACAACCACAACCTGGCGATCGCCGGCCGCGACCTGCTGTGCGAAGCACTGGGCACCAAGGCACCCGCACCCGAGTCGATGATTGGCTCGCTGGCCTCGGTCATTCTGCCAGACCCAGATCCAACGGGAGCCCCCATGATGGCGGGCGACCCCATGCAGGCCGTTCTATGGGAACGATATAAGATCGAAGTCCCAGTAATGAACTGGCCTCATCCGAAACTCCGCTTGCTACGAATCTCACCGCAGATCTACAACAGCATCGAGCAATACGAATACCTGGCAAGAGCCATCCAAACGCTCGTTTGAGGACATGACAGGTATTGGCCAAAGTAGCCGCAGGATCGCCCCAAGGACGATCGTACTCGCTGGCGCGACATTGCTCAGTTCCGCAATCGCTATCTGGTGGCAGATGGGGCCACGTATCACCAACGAGTTCTCGATAGGTGATTTGGGCGAGCCCGCCGTCGACGTGCGAAACCTGGCAGTCGGTCTTGGGCGACTCAGCGGCGATGCCATTTCCAACTCCTTCGTCGAGCGCAACTCCATGCTGGCCAGCAAAGCAGGGCGGTATTTCTCAGTCGGCAGCCACCATGGTCGCCTCGGAGAACGCGAACCATGGCACGCGGAGTTCCGCAAAGGCCCGTGGGCACCAATCAAGCAGCGACTGTTCGATCGGGACCTGCGCATGCACTCGGGCAGTAAGCTACTGAGCTACTCAGTCGCCATGCGCGGCGCGATCACGATCGACGGCAGCCAATGGTTATTCGCGCCACAGGTCCTCGGGACAGACCAGGGCAAAGGCTTCAGCGTGCTCGCAGACTGCCATTTCTTCCCAATGTCGCGATCACTAACGGTGACCATTACCGAGAGGATCGGCCCGGAACAGCCGAGGAGCTACTCCGTCATCTATCAAGTCGACTTCGACGGCGAGCTACTGCGGCAATAACGGCAAGAGCGACTCCACGCCAACGACCAGTCTCACCGCGCCGGCAGCACGCAACCGATCCATATGCAGCTCGGCACCATGCCCACGCGGCAGCATCGCAAACGGCACGACTCCGGCGCTCTTTGCGGCAACAACATCACTCGGATTATCGCCCAACATCCAAGCCGCCTCTTTGCCAAGTTGCTGCAGCGCGAAGTTGACCGGATGCGGATCCGGCTTACACGGACGCTCTTCGCTGCCGACCACGACACTGATGAACGGTCGGAAACCATGACCATCGAGCACTGATTCGGCGAGCCTACGCGGACACGTAGTGACCACAGCAATCGGAAACCGTGCAGCAATCGCTTCCACATCCTCGACTCTGGCGATCGCACGACGACCAGCAATGTCAGCGAGCACGCCATCTAGATCGAACACAATCGCTTCTGGAGTAATCGCCGCGCGCACCGATCGCTCCAGGCGCTCCATGTCCGTCGCCGGAACATGCAATACTGCCCCATTTATCTGGGGGCGATAACCAAACGACACCAGCACCGCGCGCAGCCAATCGCTATCGCCGCCCGTCAACTCGAACCCGCCGCCTTGTCCTACGAGCAACTCCACGCCCAGAGCACGCAACGAATCCGACACTACTTGACCTTGTCTCCCAAAGCCTGCCAGATCGCTTCGAACTGCTTGGCGGCATCACCGTCAAGCACATCTACAAACGCGGTCTTGCCGTTGTTGTCTGCGTACTTCGGCATGCGAGCATCGGGATCCAAGCGGGTCGGATCAGCCAGCCAGCGGGTGTAATACTCGTGCCGCAAGCGCTTGCGCGCCGTCACTAGGTTGATTCCCTCACGCTCAAACACCTGCTCCGCCTTCTTGTCACCGACGGCATGACACTGCACACAACCAAAGCCGGTACCCTGCTGCATCAAACGCCCACCGTGTATCGCCAAGTTAGCGCCGCCGGCACGAATAGGCTCATCCTTGGACAAGTAGCCGTGCTCCCGCACGAGACCATCAGCCAAAGCTGCACCGTGTTTCTCGAACTTGGGCATGCGCGCTGTCAACCACGGACGTGGTGAAGGCAGATCGCCGATCACGAACTTACGAATCCAGGTTGGCTGCAACTTGGAGCCAACCCAAGTCAACGACGGCAGTCCTTGCGCGACAGGATCCTGCTCTGGCGGCAGAGGCTCATCTTCGGACCATTTCTCAGCCAGTCTTGCCCATGTCGAGGCCTGTCCATCAAGTGCATGGCAGGCAGTGCAACGCTCGGCCACAATCTGGCGCGCCCCAAAGCCAAGTGGCGACTTACGGAACGGAACCTCGTTCGCGAACGGCAAGAAGGCACGCAAGGCATCTCGATCCGCCTCAGCCAAGTGATGATCCGGCGCATCCCCACCTGGCTTATCAGCAAGGCAACCGCGCTTTGGCTTCAAGTTGCGGTAGCGCGGGAACACACGATCTACTGGTGGGATATCTTCACCAAACGCGTGACATAGGGAGCAGCCATATTTGCGCACTAGGCGACGACCCTTCTTCTCATCGCCATTCTTTATCGGCAACGGCGCTGCGTCCTTGAGCAGGTAGGCAGCGAGATTACCCGCGTCTTCGGCCGACACCTTAAGATTGGGCATGCGCACATCGCTGTAGTGCGCCGACGGGTCCTGCAAGTAGCCCAGCAGAGCACTCGCATGCCACTTCTCTTTCACGAACCCTAGGTGGATGCGATCACTGCTCTCAGCGTCCTCCGGAGTTTCGTCGGTGCGAGCATGACAGGCAACACAACCAAGTTCGCGATAGCGCGCTGCGCCAGCCTCCACTTGTTCACCCGAGAAACCAGCGTGCGGTTGCGGATCGCCAAGCGTGACCAAATAGCTAGCTAGGTCCACCGCATCCGAACCAGCCAACGGGAATTTCGGCATCGTCGCTTCAGGCCGGACTTCGTGCGGGTCCTTCATCCACTTCGCCATCCAGCCCTGCCGAACACGCGACCCGACCAAGCGAAGATCAGGACCAGTCCGGTCGAGCTCTAAGTAAGCGGAGTCAGCTAAGCGAACTTCATCAAAGTCGTGACAACGCGCACAACGACGCTCAACAAACAACTGATGACCCTGACGCAACTGCTCGCCAGCGAGGACCGCCTCATCGGTCGCTGGATACGACATCACTTCAGGCGTGATCGGTTCAAATCCAAAATCGTAGCCAGACCAGAACACCCGAAGTGCGCCATCGCCACGTGCTGCGCTTTCAAACTCGATCTTGATGTCGTTGCCGCCCTTCTTCAATCGCACGGCCTTTTTGGTTTCGAGCGACTTCCGCAAACTAAGCGATCCTTCCAGAACGACCTTGCCGTTCACCGTCAACTTCGCCTTGCCACGACCATCGAGATGAAACTTCATTCGATCTCGCGCCGGCAATGTCACGATCACTTCGTAAGTCGCACGAAACGCACCAACCGGCAAAAACGGCGTAGGTGTCTCACCGCGATCTACTGCTAACGACAACAAGCGCGCACGCTCACTGTGCCGCACCTGATCACCGCGCACGGTCTCAAACGTCACCTTGGCACCACGAGCAAGTGCCCCCTGCGGGGCAGGCACGACCAACGATGCCTCAGCGACTTCTAATTCAGCCCCGCGGGACCCCATCGCGGTCATCAGCGTTGCTGCAACGGCCCAAGCGACCGCCAACGTAGAGCGAGCTCGCATGGCTTATTTGGCCTTCGGGAAGCCCGGATCCTTCTGCAGGCTATGGATCGAGTTATGCAGTTCGCCACGCATCGGGCGGCCATCCTTCGTATCCAGATCCCAAGTAATCTTCATCTGATGCACCGGGCGCATGCCTTCGATCGCCAAGAACACCGTGCGGCCGTCACTCGACAACTTGCTCGACGTGACCTTCAGTGAGTCACGATTCGGCTTACCTTGCGCAATCTTGCGCTCCGGGTGCAACAGCGACACTTCCGGAGAACCATAGTTCTGCGAGTATCGATAGTTCCAAATCTCAACGCCAAAGCTCTCAGCATCCGCAGCGATCTCTGCATCAAGCGCATCAGAGAACGTCAGGTAGACACCCTGCTCACAGGTGCTGAGTGCAACCGGCAAGTCGAGAGGAAGACCAGTGCGGCGAACCCGGTGGAAGCCACCTTCACGCGCGGCCTTGGTCTGCCACCCCTTAAGGCCGATGACATACATCTCACCGTCGACCGGCGAAAAGCGGCCGCGCATACAACTCGACGAGTAGTTAGCCGGGAGACGCACGACGCCGCCCTGCATCTGGCCATTGACGCGCTCGGGCAACACCAAGTAGGTCGAACAGGTGCCATACGAGTTGTGCAGCAAGCGACCTTGTAGGTCCTTCCACTTGGCCCCAGTCACCCACACCTGACCACCGCTGGAGTTATCGACTTCCATCGGCATCCAGCACAGCGGCAAATCAGGCTGATCCGGCACCGGTGTGCGGTGCGCGGTGTCCTTCACGCCGGCGTAGTAGCCAGGCTTCTCAATCCAATTAAGACGACAACGCGGCATGTAGGTGCCCTCATTATCACCACTGGTAATGATGCCTTCCGGCGACACGCCAATACCATTTGGTGCGCGCATGCCAGTCGCGACCGTTTCGATCGTCGAACCATCGGCGCTGACCTTCAGGATCGCTCCGTGGTGCGGCACGATCTTCATGAAGCCACGGCCGCCCGGGTTCACCGGCGCACCCTTGGTGAAGTAGAAGTTACCTTCGGTGTCCGTCTGCAAGTCGAATGCGAACTCATGGAACGCAGCCGTAATGTAGATCTGGTTATTAAAGCACTCGTAGCGGTCAGCTTCACCGTCGCCGTCAATGTCGATCAAGCGAGTCAGACCATCGCGGCCGTGCACAAACACGACATCGTTGACGATACGCAAACCAAGCGGATCAAACAGGCCAGTTGCAAAGCGCTGCCACTCAAGTCGATCCAAGCTCTCATCAATCCCTGACACGATCCAAACGTCGCCGTTCCACGTCGAAACCGCAGCGCGGCCATCGCTAAAGAAATCGAAGGCGCCGGTTCGCATGCGCGAACCCCATGGGTTGTCAAACGGGATCGTGATCGTATCGACGGCAAACGGGCCATCGTCAGCGCCGCGCGAACCCTTGGTCACGATCTTCTCGCCCCAGCGCTTGTTGCCGGCCCCACGCGGAATATCGGTCATGTTTCGCTTGCTGGTCAACGTCGCCGCAGTTTGCTCGGCGTCCTGCCCGAGAGGCGAAACCACCAACTGCACGAGCATCGTCTTGTCGTGTGGCGGCACACTCATCAAGATGCGGTTGCCGCTGCTCGCAACCGTCGCACCATCGCTACCGTGCAAGCCCACCATCACGCTGCGCTCAAGAATGACCGCCTTCTCTGCGGCCGCGCCCTTCTTCTGCTTGCCCTTCTTCTTGCCCTTCTTTTTTGGCTCAACCTTCTCGGACCACTGCAAGGTCGCGGCGCGGACACCAGCACCAAACTCCGCCTTACCTATGGTTGCATTGGCTCCGCCTTCTAGCACGACCATCTGCTGCGCCATCTTCGACGGACCGAGTTCCAGGGTTCGAACCAGCACAGCCTTGCCCTTAACGCCCTCCATCGCATACAGCTCGCGAACGCTCATGTCGCCAAGCCGATAGTCGATGACCACGTCATCGCCGACACGACTGTGACCACCGAACTGGCCCCACTCCGACGGCAACGGGCCGTGCGGAATCGGACGTGGATCGACGAAGCTGCCGCTGCGCGCCCAACCTGGACCGGTGCCAGTCTCGGCGAGCTTGTCACCTGCACGCGAAGGGAACGGGCCGTGCGAACCGTCGTAAGCAGTACCACGCAAACGCAGCCAACCATCGGTCCAGGCCACCGACATACGTAGCAGCTCGGTATCAAACGACACCGCACCACGATCGCCGAGTCGAATGACCAACCCCTTCTCTGTAGTGCCGCAGAGGCCACCACCATCAAAGGTCGTCATCAGGCATGGACCAAAGTCCATAGACTCTGGGAAGCTCGGCTTTTGAGCGACGAGCGCCGAGGCGAGCAGAACGGAGACAATAGTTGCGTGAGGGATCCGCATGATGAGCTACGGATCTTACGGACTTAGGGGCCCCGGTGACTACAGATCACCTCTCATGGACGAACTCTGCGAATAATAACTGCCTCGGCTCAGTCCGCCTCGGTCCGGGAAACACCGGCAGTAACGCAGAACCGCAGAGCCTCCTCAACCGACATATCCAGCGCCTTCACGTTGGCTTTCGGGACAATGACCGTGAAACCGCCCAACTGGTAGCTCATCGGGAAGTACACCGCCAATTTGTCTTCACCGATGCCCGGGTGATCCTCAAACTCTTCGCGGGTCACGAAGCCGATCTGCTCCAAACCCTCGGGTAAGCGGACCAGCACAACCCTGCGGAAGGGCTTTTCCTCCGCACTAGAAACGAGCCTAGCGACGTCCACAAACATGCCGTAGACGAACTTAACGATCGGGATGTGCTCCAGCAGGCTCGTCAGTTGCCGGTAAATCTGCCGGACGATGAACGAATACATCAGCAGGCCGATCACGAACACGAGCGCAATCGAGAGCACAAAGCCCATTCCTGGCCAATACTGCGCTTCAGGCAGCCCAAACCAGTCAATGATGACGTGCCGCAAGAGCGTCTCTCCGCTCACCACCGCCCAGGAGATCAATGCCCCCGTGGCTGCCAACGGCAAGATCGCTGCGAGGCCGCGAAAGAACGTTCGCAAGGGTGGCCCCAGAATGCTCTGGCGGGCAACAGGACGCTGAGAGGGTTCCGTCATGAAATTAGAATCATCGAGTGTCGCCCGACGCTAATGGCCCGCGCAAGAGAATGCCGTGTAGTGGCCACGAGACATCTGCAAGTCACAGACTGCCATCTTTTACTATGCAGCGTAACAAAATAGCGTAAACCACGCATCAGAAGCTCAGGAGCCGAATCTCATTGTCCGGTATCCTTCTTGCTGTGTGGACCACCCTCACCTCGACGCGAGGAACCATGACGACGCAACGATCCATCATTACTGTTCTGCTCGGTCTGCTGATCGTGCTACCGCTATCTGCACAACAGCGCAGCTCAACAAGCAGAGCCACCCCCCGCCCAACGACCCGGGCCCCAGTTCGTCAAGCACCGACGCGTTCGGCACCGACGCGTTCGGCACCGAAACGTCAAGCTCCGCGCCCGAGTCGCCCAACCACGCGCACAGCTCCGCGCCCGGCGCCGCGGCCACGCACCACAACACGTCCGACTACGCGTCCGACCACGCGTCCGACCACACGTCCGACCACGCGTCCGACCACACGTCCGACCACACGTCCGACCACGCGTTCGACCACGCGTCCCACAACGCGATCCGTACCGCGAACGACGACGCGCACCACTCCGCGCTCGACTCCGAGCCGCACACGCACGACGACACCGTCCTACAATCCGCGTAGCACCAAGCCCCGCTCGACTCCGAAGACCACACGCAGCTTCACGACTCGCAGCAGTGGCAGTTTACGCTCGTCGACAGACTCTAACAGCGGCAAGAGAACCACGAACTCAAGCAGTCGCTACAAGCCACGCTCTAGCTCGGACACCAATACCGGCAACACGATCACGCGTCGCGTCGGCAACCCGTCGACCACGGTGCGCAAGCCAAACAACAGCAACTCCAACCGGACGACGACACCACGTAGATCAACGAATAGTTCGAGTAGCCGCTACCAGCCGCGCAAGCTAACGCCCACCGATAGACCCTCTGCACTCACTCCAAGAAGCGTGATGACAGGCCGTGACAGGCCGCGCTCGACGCCACGCACTACGACTCGCACAACACCCATTTCCGACCGATACCAACCGCGCGATCGCGCTGCCAAGCCTACTAGGGCATCGCGCACCAGCGATGCACGCAACGTCACACCACGCGTTCGCACGCCACGAGCTGCCCCACGTGCAACACCCCGCAAAACACCCCGCACAACCGTAAACAACGTAACCCCAATCAACGGACCGGCTGTTGTTGGCGTCACACCCAACCTTGTTCCCCGTCTAGCATCGCCACGCCTTGGCGCCGGATGCTCAAGCGGACGAATCGGCCGTATGCCATACGCTGAAGCCAGCTACCGCTGGGGAGGCAACTACCGGAGCAGCTCGCTTTGGAGCGGCTATTGGGGCTATGGCTACAGTCCTTGCTGGTCAAACAACTACTACGGTTATAGCCAGTGGGGCTTCGGCAGCTGGGGCTTCTGCAACTGGGGCTTCGACCCGTTCTGCTGGAACGTTGGCGTCCTATCGCCATACAACGCATTCCGCAGCAACTACTGGAACAGCTGCTACCGCAACTGCTACTGGAGCAATTTCTCGATCCCGAACACGCTACCATCGAGCTACTGGTGGTACCCAACGACCAGCTATTGCCCGACCTACCTTAGTGTGCCAAGCAGCGTCGTCGTGGAAGAGCTGGACCCCGTCGACGACGGCTACAGCATCGTCAACACCGCGGGCAGATCGGCACCAGCTGGCGGCAGCGCGGACACCAGCGAGCCCGCTCCAGTAAGCGCCACCGAGTCATTAGCTGCGCAGTACGTTGAGCTCGGGAACTTCTACTTCAGGCACGCCCACTTCGAGCAGGCGACCGAAGCCTACTCCAAAGCACGCAATTACGCCCCGAACGACGCATCGGTGCACTTTGCGCTAGCGGATGCAGTATTCGCCACCGGCGACTACCACTACACAGCATTCTTGATCGCCGAGGCCATACGCCTCGACCCGACAATGGTGACTGCAGACGCCGACAAACGCACCTTCTACAGTGACAAAGAGCTGTTCGAGACGCAGCTCGAGCAACTGCAGGACTACTGTGCGAAAAAGCCATATGACGCATGGGCGCAACTGGTCCTGGCCTACAACCTGCGCTTCTCAGATCGCCCGACGCGCGCGATCGCCGCGTTCCTGCGAGTAATCGACATCGACAAGGGCAACCCGACGGCAACGACATTCCTGGCAGATCTAGTTCCGACCCCGAACACCGAACCAGCCGAGAAAAAAGAAGCCGACGACAAAGGCACCGCCAAAAAGAAAGGCGGGAGCGACCGCTAAGCCCGACGCTCAAGGTCGATCGAGGAGCCCTGTCGCGCTACGCTGCCTTCCAATATGGCACGCAGAATTGACACTTACCTCGAGAGCCTTATCGGCGAGGACAAGTTCGCATTTTATGAAGCGGTTCGCGACTTCGGTGACGCGGAAATCGCACCCCACCTCCTGAACTGGGAAAGGGAACACCAATTAGTTCCCGACTCCTGCATCCGCGCGATGGGCGATCTAGGCTTGTTCGGCCTCCCGATTGCCGAAGACTACGGCGGCCAGGGCGGCGACCACACAGATCTGTGCTTGATGGGGCTGGCACTCGGCTACCACAGCCAGTCGGTCGCCATCACTCCCGGCGCAGCCATCTCACTCGGAGCAAAGCCGGTGCAGTTGTTTGGCACCGACGCGCAGAAGAAGGAACACCTGCCGGCTCTCGCCAACGGCGAACGCATGTTTGTGTTCGGACTGTCGGAACCAGGCCGCGGTAGCGATGCCGCAAACCCTGAGGTCACTGCGGTCAAGCAAGGCGACAAGTGGGTCATTAACGGCGAAAAATGCTGGTCGACCAACGCACGCTGGGCAAGCCATGTCATCGTGCACGCGCTGACCGCGCCCGATGCCCCCAACGGCAAGCGCTCAACATGCTTCATCGTCCCCATGGACGCCCCGGGTGTGTTCTACCAAGAGATGCAAGGCAAGAAGGTGTGGGAGCAGTCCTCCACCGGATCGATCATGTTCGAGAACGTCGAGGTGCCCCACGACCAGATCCTCGGCACCGAGAACGGCGGCTTCAAGGTCATGGTCACGACGCTCAACGGCGGCCGGCTATTCATCGCCGCACTCGCACTCAGCTCGCTAGCGTTCGCGCTCGACAAGTGCCGCGTCTACGCCGAGGAACGCATCCAGTTCAACGAGAAGCCAATTGGTCGATTCCAACGCGTACAGGACGTGATCGTCGATATGGACATCGCACTCGAGCGAGGCCTGACCTGGCTAGCGCAGTCCTGCAAGCTCTACGAAGCGGGTAAACTGTCGCGCGAATCCGCAGCCAAGCTCAAGATCGACTGCAGCCGTTCGGCCAGTGACCTAGTAAGCCTCGGAATGGAGATCTGCGGCGGGGTCGCATGCTTCGACGAGTTCGGCCTCATCCGCCACCACAACGACCTGTTCGTAACGCGCGTCGGAGAAGGCAGCAATTACGCGCTCAAAGACTTGGTCGTTCGCCCACTGCGCTCGTAGTGCATTTGGGCTCGTAGTGCATTTGGGCTGGCTGGCTAGTAATCGGCCGGCCAGTGCAGTGCGCGAGCCAGACAGGGCGTGCCATCGCGAGGCACCGGGGTCGCTACTTGCCCGAACGGGCACCCTGCCTACGAAGCAGCGCCGCGGCCTTTGGCCTATTCGCCCGGACCTCATCGAGATC
>Ga0315331_10003698_pt1 | contig 11563 bp, 9 predicted proteins | sample M160m34915metaG_FD_203456 | JGI IMG/M metagenome (GOLD analysis project Ga0315331, IMG submission 203456) | Ammonia-oxidizing marine archaeal communities from Monterey Bay, California, United States - M1 60m 34915 | ecosystem: Environmental > Aquatic > Marine > Intertidal zone | place: USA... | reverse complement strand
ACACCCGATTCTTTCTGATCCCACATCCATTCAAGCATCTCGGCCATACCATGCTCTCCCTTGAGCATATCAGCTGGCACACTCCACCCGGCACGGACTTCGGCAAGTGCTGCCTCGCCTGGCACTTCCCCGGATTCAAGCGAACCCCCATCGACCGCACTGATTGACGCCTCTTCCGCAGGGTGACTGGAATGATCGGGAACAAGGAAGCGTTCCCCACATTCCGGGCACTTTGCTTTCTGCCCGGAAACTTCCTCCGCCGCCTTGATCTTGTGGCCATTGGGGCAAAGAAACTCAAACGTGGCGCCAGCATCATCTGCGACCACATCTGTCACCGCGCTGGTGTCCACCTGCCCATCATCACCGGTCGGCGTAACGTAAGCCACGTCGCATTTCGGACACCGGCCAGGCTTGCCAGCTTTCTTACTGGGAGCGGAAAGCGGATGCCCGTTCGGGCAGATAAACTGGATCGGCATTTTTTTCTCGAGGTACTGGAACTACTGGAAGAACAAGGCCCGACCAACCACGCGCCCTGGACAACGGCCCCCCCGATCCTACCCGACGCGCCGCCACGCGGCAACGGAATCCATCCGGGCGCTGGATCCGTTCTTGACGAACGACCCAAGTTTGCGACACTATGAGCGAGTATTACTACTTTTTCCTATGCCAGCCCACACAGGATTACTCCATGGCTATCCACGTCGTCTGCATCAGCTGCAAAAAACGATTCCAGGTCGACGATGTTCATGCCGGCAAAACCGGGCCCTGTCCTAATTGCAAAAAACCGATCGAAATCCCGCGTCCCGAGGATGCCGTGGTCATCCACGAACCCGAGAACCTGGGACCGAAGGATTCCAGCGGACGGCCGGTCCTTAAGCCAATCGCACGGCAAGACACCCAAGTTTCCCCACTTCAATGGATCCTCATGCTGGGGTCCGTGGCGGGAGTTTTGCTCTTATGCTTTTTCTTGCGAGGTACCCTGCAGACGCCTTCTGACCATCTGCTGCTGCTTGGTGTTGGATCGCTGCTGCTGGGTGTCCCACTCAGTCTCGCTGGCTATAGCTTCCTTCGAGACCATGAACTCGAGGCCTACCACGGCTCCGCGCTCTGGATCCGCTGTGCCGTCTGTTCCGTGGTATACACGCTCATCTGGGGGCTCTACGCATGGACACCCCAGTTTTTTTACATCGATGACCTCGAGGCAATTCATGTGGCGATTTTCCTTCTCCCGCTCTGCTTCACCGCGTCCATTGCGCCACTGGCCGCTTTTGATCTCGATTATCTATTTTCCTTTGTCCATTGCGTCTTTTTCATGGTAGCCACCTCGATCCTGGCCAAGATCCTTGGGATTCCCCTCTACTAACCGGGAGACCGAATCGATACCACCATGACGCTACTCGATATCCCCGAGATACAGGCCCTCGACACTCGTCAACAGCTTGTTCGAATCCCCCCGCAGTTAGACGTCCCCCTGACGCCGCGCATCCAGGCCCTAATCGACACGGCCCCCTTTCGACGCCTTGCCAAGATCAGCCAACTCGGGCTAGTCTCCCTGGTCTACCCGGCGGCCAACCACACACGGTTCGAGCACTCACTGGGAACCTACCGCTTGGCCCTCCTCTATCTCAAGCAACTCTCCCGTCAAAAGCGCTTTACGGAAGTCGTCACAACTTGCCAGGCCGAAACGCTGATCGTTGCTGCACTGCTCCACGATCTCGGTCACTGGCCCTACTGCCATCCACTGGAGAACCTCGGCCTACCCGGAATCCCGAGTCATGAGCGTTGCGCCAGCAAGCTGATCCTGGAAGGCCCCATTGCACGCTTACTGGAGCGTGATTGGACGTTCCCGGCAAAGGCTGTAACCGATCTGCTATCTCAACCGGCCGAGAACGACACTCAACAATTGCTACGATCGATTCTCTCCGGTCCGATCGACGTCGACAAAATGGACTACCTTGAGCGAGACAGCCTGCACGCCGGGGTCCCTTACGGAAACAATTTTGACAAGCAACGGTTGATCGGAAGCCTCTGCGTTAACGAACGGGGTGATGGCCTCGCGGTTTCAGACAAGGGTCGAACTGCCGCTGAACTAATGGTGTTTGCCCGTTACGTCATGTTCAGCGAGGTTTACTGGCACCATGCCGTCCGATCGGCCACTGCCATGCTGCAACGCGCTTTTTTTGAGCTTTTCGATACCCTCGAACCAGATCACCTCTTTGAGCTGACCGACACTGGTTTCATCGACACCCTCACCGGCGCCGCAGAGGGAACCGAGATACACCCGCTCGTGAGTGGTCTCTTTGGCCCCACACGCCAGTTGTACAAACGGCTACTTCAATTCAGCCATTTCCAGGAAAACACGCTTTACTCCCAGTTGGCCCGTCGCCCCTATCCGTGGTTGGTCCGCTGCGGCCAGGCACTCGCGGAACTGCTAGAGAAGGCCACGGGACTCACTATTCCCAGTCACCAGCTTCTATTCGACGCACCACCAGTCAAACTCGAGGTCCAATTCAAGGTCCAGGTTCACTTTGCCAAGGAAAATCTATATCGTTCCCTCGGTGACGTCTCGCCAGTTGTGCAAACCCTGGCTCGGGAGCAATTTGATGACTACGTGAAACGGGTTCGCCTTTTCATTCACCCGGACCTGTCACGCCGCGGGCTCGAGTCTCAACAAGTTAAAGAACTGCTGCCCGTCGCCATCCAGCACGCAGATGCCACGTGCTAGGCGGCCTGGTCCGTCTCCTGCGGACGACCGACCACTTTCTCCAGGGCGTTCAGCAGTTCCGCCAACACGAATGGCTTCCCCACGATTGCCTCGACCGTCCCGCTAGTCACCAGTTGCAAGTCCTGTTTCCGCGGAAACCCAATCGTCGCCACCGTGGGCAAATGCTTCCACTCTTTTCTCCACTCTGTCCAGGCGGCGAGATCGTCGTTCTCGAATCCCCAACGGTCCCATACCACGCAGCGAACCGCTCCAATCTCGGAACGGTCGCTTTGCTGGCACCAGATGGTGTCGTACCCGGCAGCCTGGCAAGCTTCAGCTACGGCCTCGTAATCCACCTGGCTGGGCGTATTGATAGCAATGCAACCGACTCCCAGGGGAATCCGCCAGCGACTCCTGGCCAGCCCCCGTTCATTCTCGGTAACCGTCCTCGGCAAGCGGCATGCCTGTTGCTCCGAACCTTGCTCATTGCTTAGGCCCGGAAGCAACTCCACCCGCGCGCGATCCACGAACTGGTGCCAGTAAACCCGTTGCCACCCCGTAGCGGGCGAACCACTCCGCGTCTCACCTTCACACCAACTCCCCAACACAACAACCGTCTCCGCAAGAGGGGCGTACCGCAGCAACCTTTCCTGCTCATCGGGACTGAATTCACCCCGGCGGGACTGCCCAAGAATCATTGCTGCCGGCTGTGGGCGATCCGGCGTTCCTGGGCGCAGGGCTAGATCGACTGTCGGAAACACCACCAAGTCCGTATGCAACTGCAACCATTCCAGCGCAGGCGCAAATTCTTCGTGACTGTCACGTCCCACGAACCACACAACGGGTCTATTCACCACGATCTCCTTAACCACATTACAAATATCCTCACAACCCTATCCGCGAGTCAAGTTGAATCCAGTTCCATCTGCTCCTCGTACTGGCAAATCCAGTAATGCAGCACGGACGCTTCCATCTCCGTTCGCAATCCCAGCACAAATTCTGGATCCGCCAGCATACGACTAAGTTTTGCCAGCATCTGCAGATGCCCCGTATCATCTACTGAACAAATCAGGAAAAAGACATCGGTCAACTCACCACGCGGTCCGCCAAATGCAATACCTTGCTGCGTGCTGCCAATGGCTAGAACGGGCTCTGCCAGGATACTACCAAGAGGTCGCCGCGGATGCAAAAGAGCCACCCCGTTGTCCAACGCCGTGGGGTGAAGATGCTCTCGATCACGAACCGCATCTCGCATCTTGCCCTCATCCCAGAGTAACCCCGTCTGAGCCACCAACTGGACCATCTTCTGTATCACCGAGCTACGCGTACGTGCGTCCATGGGGCAATTGATCGTCTCTGGACGCAACCACTGGCTGACTCGCGCTTCCTCCGGAGGGCCGTGATCTTTCAACCAGGCCTCGACCTTGGAACGATCACTCAACTCACTTGTACCGATCGCATCCTCCAACCAGTGGTGAATTTCAGCCTGCGAGAAGCGCCACTCCCCACCCACTTTACGCCCTGGCACCCGACCTCGATCGGCCATGCGTTCCACCTGCCCCGGCGTAATCTGAAGCAATCGGGCCAACGATGCTGCGTCAAATCCTTCTTGCATAACTCACCATTCCCCGGCCGAACTGAGCTTTGTTTTTTCCATAGAAAAAACCTTGAAACTGCTAGCACTCATCCGATCACTGTGCGGGCATTGTGGATATAAAGCCAACGCGTGTCTAGCCTGATCGCGTGCAGTCGGAACCAGCCTTGACACCCAGTGTCAAATTGTGACAATCCGACGCTTCGGAACCCAAACTCGCGCGGGTCGACGGGCGACTGCCATGGAAGGCACATCGTGCGTCTAACCACGACACCGGGCCAGTCATCAGATTATGACTGATCTGCAACACCCGCTTGGGAACCTGAGAGCAAGTAGACACCAAGTCAGCAGGCAGGGAGGCCTCAGACTATGCAACCAAATCCTGGTGGTATTTCGTTACGAAACATTTTGCCGCAGGCTCGTTACAGTCGCACTGACGAGTACTTGTTCAGCGCTTGCTGCAGCGACTCACGCAAGGTACGTCCTGGCGACCTGTTCGTTGCCCTGGTCGGATCCCACGAGGATGGCCACACGCATATTGCCGAGGCGGTGGAGCGCGGCGCTAGTGCTATCCTGACCGAACGCTTTGTCTCCAGCACTGTCCCATTGTGTATCGTCCCGGATACACGAGAGGCGTATGGGCAGATTTGTCAAATCCTGGCAGGCAACCCCTGCGAGAGACTTTTCCTGGTCGGCGTCTCCGGAACGCAGGGCAAGACCGCCACCGCCATGTTACTGGCATCGATTTTCAAAGAGGCCCATCTTAGCACTGGAATCATTAGCAGCCTTGGAATTTCCGATTCACTGAACGTCCGTGATGCCAGTGATCTCACCTGGCAACCACCTGAGATGGCCCGCACCTTGTCCAAGTTTTCGGCGAACGGTTGTTCCCATGCTATTGTTGAAGTCCCCAGCCAGGCACTGGCATACCGCACAACCGCCGGGCTTCTCCTGGATGCCGCGGTGATGACGAACATACGTTCCGACCACCTCGATATCCACGGCAGCGTGGAAAACTATCGACGCGCACAACGCCGTTTGTTCGCGCATACCAAACCGGACGGTTACGTGGTCTTGAACACCGATGATGCTGGGAACCACGCTTCCCTGGCTAGCCTTAACCAACCGACGCTGACGACCGCTATTAAAGATGACGCTCAACTTACCGCGACCGTGATCGATCGCTGTGCCAGCGAGCAAACATTCCTGATTCATGCCGGCCACCAGTCTATTCCTGTACGCACTCAGATCACAGGCAACGCCCACATTCATTACTGCCTGCAGGCCTCAGCAACCGCCCTGGCTGCTGGTCTGGATCTACCATTGATTGTGCGCGGCATCGAGGCACTCGATGCCATACCCGGTTACCTGGACCGGGTCGAATGCGGCCAGCCTTTTAATGTCTTTATTGACGGTGCTCGTACCGCCGACCAGCTATCTCGCACTTTAAAAACGCTCCGGCAGGTGACTACCGGTCGCCTGATCTGCGTCATGGGACCTGCGGCGCACGATGATCCACGCCAGCGCCCCCTCCTGGGCGGTGTGGCACAGCGCACAGCGGATACCTTGATCATTACCAGCAACAGTCCGGCCTACGAACCACCGCTGCAAATAATCCACGACGTTTTGGATGGTTGTGCCGATCCGGCTCAGCCTCTCGTCTGCCCGGATCGCGCACGAGCAATCCATACGGCACTAGACGGCGCCACGCCAAACGATACGGTCATCATCACAGGCAAGGGACATGTAACTTGCCAGCAGATCGAACACCGCATGTTACCTTTCGACGATCACCTGGTTGCCAGCGATTGGCTTTACGCCGAAGGCGCTCAACGAAATTACCCCAGCCAGGATACTGCGTCCGAAGAATCGCTTTTCCACCTCAATTGACCACCCCTGCATGCCCACACTCTCCGTTCGCGATCTTGCGACCATCACGGCGGGCCGGATCCACCTGGCTGACCTGCCGCCGCTGCTAGGCGTCCGCGAAGTCGTCACCAGCATTCACTTCTCCCTGAACAGCCTGCCCCCTGGCAGCCTCTTCTGGAATCTCCAGGTGGGCGGATCAACTGACACCATGCAGGCCGACTTTTCCTTTATGCAGGGCGCGTCCGGTCTCTTGCTTGACGACCGATACGTCGAACCCTGGGCCGGTCGCTATACGCTCCGCGTTTCGAACACCCACCTGGCATTGCGGCACCTCGCTGCCTACCTCCGCGAGCACCGCCGGTCCCGTGTTATTGCAGTGACCCCGCGGCCATCCGATGACCCCATCTTCCACTGCCTGCTGTCCATGCTCGGACCATCTGCGCAACGAATCTACGGAGACCCAGGCGAGGTTTGTCTTCCCAGCAGGCAAGACGATGTTCTCATTGAGTTAAGGGAACCGATCGCCGCCCATGGCAGCGCCAGCCTGCTCCTGGCTGGCCCCCAGTTTCTGCTCACCGGTAACGCCGATCCATTCCTGGCGGAACATCACGATCGCCACGTGATCCACCAACTACTCGAATCCCTGCTACCGAACGGAATTCTCGTTTTTGCGGAATTACTCAACCTGGACGGCCTACCAGTCACCGATACTCCCGCTTCACTGCCCACCCCATGGGAACAAGCCATCGACCAAACTGACATCACCCTCTTTCGCATTGGTCCCAGCCGCCTTGCCGACATGCGGATTACGGCCACTCGAGGCAGCCGGGGTGAGAGGTACCTGGAGGTTGATAACTTTTTCCTGGCCTACACGCCCGCGACGTTCCGCGAGGCTGTCGCACGGTTAACTGCTTACGGCGTCGGCCATTTGCTCGGTCATCAGCAGGCCGCGATGGCTCACCACCTGGGCCTACAAAACAACCCGCCATTTCACCGACTCGCCGGCTAGGCTACCCTTCCAGCCCCACGCTGCCGCGTTGACAGCCCGCCCTGTCGGCCGTACGCTTACCAACATAGACCCAGCACTCTTCCCTTCACGGACAACAGCGGATGCACACGGCGCCGGTTGCTATTATTACTGGATCCTCACGCGGCATCGGACGCGCCATCGCCGAAGACCTGGCCGGCCATGGTTACGCCGTAGTCATCAATTACCTGTCCAACCGCGAGGCCGCGGAAAGTGTCGTGGCTGGAATCCAGGCGTCGGGAGGCACCGCCCTTCCCTGCCGCGCCGACATCGGAAATGCCACGGACAGGGAAAATCTGGTGAACCTGACCTACGAACATTTTGGGCGACTGGATCTGCTTGTTAACAACGCAGGCATCACTTCTCCCGGCCGCGCTGATCTACTGGATCTCACTGAAGAAAGTTGGGAACGTGTTTTTTCCACCAATCTAAAAGGACCGTTCTTCCTTGCACAGGCCGCGGCCCTGAAAATGGTTGATCAAATCGACGCCCAGGGTATCCTCCGTGGAACGATCATTAACATTTCATCGATCTCAGCTTATGCAACCTCCACCAATCGCGCGGACTACTGCATGGCCAAATCGGCCATGCAAATGATGACATGGTTACTGGCCGACCGCCTGGCCGACGAAAAGATCTGGGTTTACGAAATCTGTCCAGGGATCATTGAGAGTGACATGACTGCACCCGTCCGCGAGAAATATGATTCCCTTATCCAGGAGGGCCTAACCCCCATTCGACGCTGGGGGAAAGGATCCGACGTGGCGCAGGCGGTCCGCAGCCTCGCCTCCGGCGAGTTCCCCTTCACCACGGGAGAACGCCTCAACGTTGACGGCGGTTTTCACATCCGCCGCCTTTAATTCGAGCCACCCTGGCAAACGCCAGACCTGGCAACACCTTATTACGCCCCAGTTAATACCAAGGCATGAAATTCTCAATCCTCGGACTTACCGACACGTCTCGTCCACTTGCGGATGCCATCATTGCCCATCCGCTGCACGAGATCAGTTGCATTCATTCCGCGGATCCCAAGCTACTCCAGCAATGCTACCCTGGAATCGCATTTGACCCCAACTGGGAATCCGTTCTGCACAACATTGAGTCCGATATCGCTATCGTGTCCGACAGCGTCGATACCGGCCAGTCCGAAGACCGTCTACGCCGCCTGATCCAGGCCGAGTTACCCGTCATCGCCGTTCAGCCCTATATCAATCTGCTGACTGCCTTCGAAATGGCGATGATACAAACCCAGACGGGGTCACCACTCTTTTGCTATACACCTGCCGACCTGCACCCTACCGCATCAACAATTCGCAACTGGATCAACGATCCGGTTACCTCACCAATTGGGCCCATCTCACAGATTTCTATCCAGGCCGGCTCGAACGATCTCAAGTCTGCTACGCTCCTTCGCGCTGCGGCATTCGACATCTCCATCGTCCGGAACCTGGTGGGACCGGTCAAGCAAGTCAGTGCAATGAGCAGTGCTCCGCTCCAGGGGCCGTTTGATAACCTGAGTATCACGCTGAAAACGGCTAGTTCAACATTGATCACCTGGAGCCTCGACCGTTCTGCTGCGCCGGAACATCGCACGCTATCGCTCGTGGGAGAAAATCAAACCTGTGCTTTCACTCTCAGCTCGAACCACGCTAAATGGATTCCCAAGGTCGACACGTTTCCGCACCAGGAACTGTCTAGTTCGAATCCCGCTGTCACTTTCCTGGAAACCCTCCCGGAAAGATTAGAACAGGCAGAAACTGACAACTCCTGGCTTCACTGGTGCCAGGACCTGGAAATCGCCGAAACTGTCCCGATTTCGCTCAGACGCCGACGGACCATCGATATCCTGGATGAAAAGCGAACCGAAGAGGGCGCTTTCAAAGGAATCATGTCGATGGGTGGTTGCGGCCTGTTGCTTGCAACGCTTCTTCTCCTTCTCTTTGGTAGCGTCATTGAAGGCTTTCGCCTGCCTGCCAAACGTCGGAACTACGAACTGCAAGATACGACACCCGGAGTCGCAGCACCTACCATTTCAGCCAGACCACTCTGGATTAGACTCTGGCCGGCCTACCCTTTCCTAGCCTTTCTACTTTTGCAGTTTTTCAAGCTAGCAATTCTACCTCCAAAAGACGCTTCACCTCTGTCCTCAGCAGCGAAGCGCCCCTCCTCGCCAGCCGACGACCACCGGAACCCCTGACGACGTCAGCTTATGAAACGCAAACGCTTTCCGGTGACGCCAATGTTTTTCGGCGTTTCTAATGATACGCGTCGTTTTCTTTGGCAACCTAGAGAAAATATACCGGCCGCCTTTCCCCTGCCTGAAGCCTCGGAGGGACACCATCCGATGACACACTATCAACCTGTGACGAAGTCCCCACTTAGCTGCCCCAACCCACAGCACCATGACAAGCTTTTCCTACCACAGTCGCCGCCGTCCTTCGAGTTCTGGTTGGTGGCTGCTAGCAATTCTGGCACTTGTCAGCGTCCTGGGTTCTTCTCTAGCCAGTGCCTCCGACCTTCGCCGCTCGGCAATCGTCAAAGCGGTTGAGAAGGCCAGTCCGGCCGTTGTGAATATTCACGGGCGAAAAACCGTCCGCAACCGCAGCATCGGTCGCAATGCCCAGCCAGCCGAACGGCAAGTTAACGGAATGGGCACCGGTATCTTGTTTGACGAGCGAGGATACATTCTCACTAATTTCCACGTTGTCCAAGGCGTGGAATCGATCGTGGTCACTCAACATAACAAGACGACGAACGTTGCCACCCTCGTGGCCCATGATCAGGCTACTGACCTCGCCATCATCAAGATTGCCACCAAGAACCCTTTGCCCACCATACGGACCGGTAACTCCGATACGCTGATGCCAGGAGAGACGGTGATTGCTGTGGGAAATGCCTACGGTTACCAACATACCGTTACTCGCGGCATTGTTAGCGCGCTCAACAGGAATGTCCAGGTCAACGAAACACAACGCTACGCTAACCTGATTCAAACCGATGCTAGTATAAACCCAGGTAACTCCGGCGGGCCGTTGCTCAATATTGACGGTGACATGATTGGTGTTAACGTCGCCGTACGAATCGGGGCCCAGGGAATCGGCTTCGCAATTCCCACCAATGACGCGCTCACGATCGCCGCAAGGCTCCTTGCGGGCTCACGCAATGATCACACCCTGGGGTTGGTGGGGACCACGCATTACGCCGGGGAATCGTCCCGCTACATCGTCAAAAGTGTTTTGGCAAACAGTGTCGCCAGCGAAAAGGGAATACGTGCAGGTGACGTGATACTGGAAATAGCAGGTGTTCCAGTACATAACGATCTCGATTACGAACGTGGGATGCTGACTGCAAGGCCCAACGGACCGATCGCAATTCGCCTGGCCCGGGACTCCGAGCAACTCTCTATTGCACTTGCATCCCGGCCTCAACAGAAAGTTCCGGCAACCGAACTTTGGACCACTTTGGGACTAAAGCTTGTTTCAGCGCCACGGTCACGTCTGGGAAGCCACCAGGGCCGATATCGCGGCGGACTGCGTGTCGTTGAGGTGCGTAAGGGAAGCCTGGCCGCCAAAAACGGAATTCGCGTCAGTGACATCCTTCTGGGTATTCATAAATGGGAAACCGTAAGCATCGACAACCTGACCTACATCCTCACGAGTCCCGATTTTCTTACCGGTCCGGACTTGAAGTTTTACCTGCTTCGAAACCAGCAGATTCTCTTTGGCCACCTTTCCAATGGTTCCGGCGACTGATCTAACGGACCCAACCGTTGACAACCGATAATCGAACGTCGACAATCGCTCCACGGGCTCAATGGCGGCCCGGCCAGGCAGCGACGTTCCTACGATATCGAGCAACGGCATAGACCGCATGGAAAAACAAATTCTTCGGTGGCTACGCGAATACCTCCCCGCCACACCGGCGACCCTAATCGGGCCTGGCGATGACGCCGCACTGCTTGATTGGAGCGACAGCGACCAGTGCTTGATCGCCACCGACACCATCGTCGAGGGCCTGGATTTTCTCCTCGACACCTGCCCCCTTCCCAACGTCGGTCGCAAGGCGTTGGCCATCAACCTAAGCGACCTGGCAGCGATGGGTGCGCTTGCAATCTCAGCAACGGTATCACTTGTCTTACCCTCTTCGGACCCTTTCGGAACCTGTCGTGAGATCATCCAGGGAATGCAAACCCTGGCCCATGACTTTGGCCTCTCTATCAGCGGCGGTGATATCTCGATTTGGGATGGGCCCCTGATAGCCACTGTAACCGCCCTGGGCAAACCGGGCCCAGGTGGCGTATTGACACGCCACGGTGCCCAGGAGGGTGATCAGTTGCTTGTAACGGGAAGTCTCGGGGGAAGCATACTTT
>Ga0315331_10003695_pt1 | contig 11569 bp, 10 predicted proteins | sample M160m34915metaG_FD_203456 | JGI IMG/M metagenome (GOLD analysis project Ga0315331, IMG submission 203456) | Ammonia-oxidizing marine archaeal communities from Monterey Bay, California, United States - M1 60m 34915 | ecosystem: Environmental > Aquatic > Marine > Intertidal zone | place: USA... | reverse complement strand
TTTGCCAGAAGAAAAATACGCCCAGTGGAAAACGATAAAGATGGTGTTTGATCCAATTAAATTGAGAATAAAATGATGAGATACCTAAAATTATTTTTTATCATACTTTTTATTTTTCCCTGTTTTTCGTTAGCTCAGGATAAACCTCTTCGAATAACGATCACTGATGGTGTTGCGGAGCCTTTGCCATTGGCGATACCAAAGTTTCTCTCAGAAGTTATTGCAGTTAAGGAAGTTGCAAAAAATATATCCTCTTTAGTTTCTGAAGATCTTACTAAAACTGGTTTATTTAGAATAATACCTGATGACGCACATATTTCGAAAATAACTAATTTCAAAGCTCTTTTGCTTTACTCAGATTGGAAGGCGATTAATGCTCAAGGTTTAATCTCAGGAGCGGTAACAATAACTAAATTAAAAAACCGTGATTGTGAGGACCCTCGAGGTTGTTTGGTGGTAAAGTATAAGCTATTTGATATTTTCTCTGAAAATATAATTTCTGCAAAAGCCGTATTTTCGGAGCCGGGAGATTGGCGAAGTATAGCTCATAAGATTGCAGATGACATTTATTTTCATTTAACAGGTGAGATTGGCTATTTTAACTCAAAAATAGCATTTATATCAGAATCTGGTATGAAGAATGAGCGTCTAAAAAGATTGGCTTTAATGGATTATGACGGCGCTAATGTGGAGTTTTTAACTGATCAAAGTGATATAGTGCTTACGCCAAAATTTTCACCTGATGGTTCACACCTTATTTATACTTCTTTCAAATTGGGTATGCCTCAGGTTTATATAATGAATTTAAGAACAAAGAAAGCAGATGTTTTAGATGAGCGCATTCAAATGAGTTTTTCTCCTGAATTTTCACCTGACGGTAACAGCATTGTTATGTCTGTTGTTAATGACGCTAATACTGATCTTTATATAGTGGATATAAACTCTGGTATTAGGCGTCGGTTGACTTCTGGTCCTGCTATTGAGACTAGCCCAAGTTTTTCTCCAGATGGTTCGAAAATCGTGTATGAAAGTGATCGTTCTGGCACGCAACAACTTTATGTTCTGCCATTAGGTGTCGGTGAAGGACGCCGCATCTCATTTGGAGGTGGTAGTTATGGAACTCCGGTTTGGTCACCTAATGGGGATTTGATAGCATTTACAAAAAAAAGTGGCCGGAGGTTTCATATAGGTGTGATGAGAACTGATGGAAGTGAAGAACGGCTACTAACATCTTCGTTTCTGGATGAAGCGCCAACCTGGTCACCAAATGGGCGAGTGATTATGTTTTTTAGGAATAAAGCTGGTAGTCGAGGGAGTTCCTCAGTTTTTTCAATCGATATATCTGGGCGAAATCTTAGAAAAATTGTGACGCCAAATTCTGGATCTGATCCTTCATGGTCGCCTTTACTGAATTAAGTTGTGAAAATTAAAAAAAATGCGTTATCAATGTCTATGAGATTAAAATATTTATTACTGTTGATTATCGTTATTGGCGTCACTGCTTGTGATCAGGATGATCTATTGAATGGTAACTTTTCAAGCAGTAATGATGTTAATTCAAGTATTCTCAACGAGACAGAAGACTATTTTATTGAAAAAATTGGTGATGTCGTATTATTTGAGGTAGATAATTCTGGCTTGACGGCACTTGCAAAATTAACCTTAGACAAACAAGCAGACTGGTTATCTCTCAACATTGGTTATCAAGTATTAATTGAAGGGCATGCAGATGAACAAGGGACGCGAGATTATAATCTGGCGCTTGGCGCAAGGCGGGCCCAGATAGTAAAAGAATATTTAATAAGCAGGGGTGTTGATCCTAGTAATATTTCAATAGTAACATACGGGAAAGAGCGACCAATTGAAAATTGTTCAGCAGAAGTTTGTTGGTCGCAAAATCGTAGAGCGGTTACGGTCGTTAATGCACTGTCGAAGGGTTAAAAGATGTTTCGTATTATTATAATAACTTTCTTATGCTTACTGCCAATCATGTCTCAAGCAGAAACTCTTAATCAGACTTTAACCGATATTGGTCAAAGACTGAAAAGTTTAGTCGTTGATATTCAACGCCTTAGTTCGGAAGCTGATCGGTTAAGTGCTGAGGCGAAAAAGGCAAAAGAAGAGAAAAGTGAAGCGCTTTCAAAAAGCTCGTTGGACAGGATTCAAGCTATTGAAACTGAATTACAGTCGATGACTGCAAAAGTAGAAAGTTTAGAGTTTCAACTAAATAAACTAACGACTGACTCAATAAAGCGATTCGATGATATTGAGTTTAGGCTTTGTGAGCTCGAAGAGGCTTGTGACATTAGTCAGATGAGTTCATCTACGCTCTTCGAAGGGGAATTAAAAATTGTTATTCCGAAAGCAGACCGGAAGAAAGAGGAGATAAATGAGTTAGCGGTCGCAGAGGAAAGTGATTATGAAGAAGCTAAGGCGGCTTTCGATAATGAAGAATTTGATATTGCCTTGGAAAGATTTAGAAGTTTTATGGAGGCCTATCCCGAAGGTGATCTAACAAATAAATCACATTATTATATCGGTAGTGCTCTCTACTCGTTGGAAAAGTGGCAGGAAGCAATAGATGCTTACAATATGTTTATAAATTTAAACTCTGAGTCCTTGCTTTTAGGAGAGTCATATTTACAAATTGGTAAAGCCTTTTCTGCTTTGGAGCTGTGGACCGACGCAGCTCGCAGTTACCTGAGCGCATTTCAATATGATCGAGAAGCTGTAGTAGCTCCTAAAGCATTATTTCACTTAGGAATTAGCTTAAGCAAGATTGGACAAAGGCAAGAGGCCTGCCAGACTATAAACGAAGTAATTATTAGGTATCCAGATGCTCCTATCGTATCCACTGCGATGAAAGAGATGCAAATAATGGAATGTCAGTGAGTAAAAAGCTTCAAAAAAGTTTACAAAAAAAATTAACAGAAATTGCAGGAGATGGAAAAAAGTTTGGAGTAGCGGTTTCTGGTGGAGGAGATAGCGTTGCTCTACTTCATTTGCTTTTGCCTTGGGCAAAAGAAAATCAAAAAAAACTGTTTGTGGTAACAGTTAATCATAATTTGCGCAAAAACTCCTCTCAAGAAGCTATTTCAGTTCAGGAGTTATGCGCCAAATATCGTATTAATCATTCAATTTTGGAAATACACGAAGATGTGTCAGGTAACCTACAATCATGGGCTCGCGAAAATAGGTATCACTTAATTTCTGAATGGGCTTCTGGAAATGGAATTGAAAGTGTCTTTCTGGGCCACACATCTGATGATCAGGCAGAAACATTTTTATTGCGGCTGGCTCGTGGTTCTGGTGTTGATGGTCTTTCAGCAATGACTTCGAAATCTTACAGAAACCGTATTTACTGGTTACGGCCTCTTTTAAAAACAAGTCGTAAAGACCTTAGAAACTTTCTTGATGAGGAGGATATACCTTATGTTAACGATCCATCAAATGAGGATCTACGTTTCGATAGAATTAAGGTTCGAAAGGTTTTAGAATCTTCTATAAAATATGGTCTTGAAACAGCGCGACTTGTAGAAACTTCGCATAGAATGGCCCAAGCACGTGATGTTTTGAATAATGTGGCCTTCCAATTTGCTAGGAAGCATGTTTTCCAAACTAAAATTGGGACAGTGGCTGTCGACTTGCAGGAATTGAAATTATTATTACCAGATACTCGGCATCGTATTTTATCTTATGTGGTTAAATGGGTCTCAGATAATCCATATGGTGCTCGTGCTAAAACCTTAGAAAATACTTTGATATCTGCAATGGAAGGGAAGTCGAGAACCTGTTGTGGTTGTATTTTATCAAAGTTTGATGAAAAATTACATATTTCTCGAGAGTTTAACGCAGTAAAGAATAGCGGCACCTCAGATAATATTTGGGATGGGCGTTGGACGTGCCCCAATAATTTTAGTATCAAAGCTTGTGGGGAAAAGGGTTTAGAGCAAATAAAAGACTGGAAAAAATTTAAGCTACCTCGCCATGCTTTATTAGCAATGCCAACTATATGGCGAGAAGAAAAATTGTTTGACCATTTGTTGAATGAGGGGCATTGTTCAAAAATAAGGTCGATAAAAAATGATAAAGACTTTTACAAAGGAATTTTATCTTATTGAATTTTCTCTATTCATCACTATTTAAAGCTTCAACAGCTAAATTTTAACAAGATCAATTATTGGAGACCTCCATTGGGTAACATAAAAAATTTCGCGTTTTGGGGAGTGTTGTTTCTTCTAGTATTCGCCCTTTTTAATTTAATGAATTCTGGTTCACCGCTTGGAGGAAATACCACGGAGATCACTTATTCAGAATTTATTAGGCAAGCAGAGTCAGGAAACGTGCAATATGTAACGGTTGATGGAGAAAAGTTGATTGTTTCTGGGATGGATGGGAAATCTTATTATACGATTAATCCTCGTGATGATCAAATGACTGACCGATTATTAAAGTCTGGTGTCGAAGTTAGAGCAGAACCTCAAGAATCAGGAGGGTTATCAATGTTCTTAATGAATATTCTACCATTTCTCCTTCTCATTGGTGTCTGGATTTTCTTCATGAACCGAATGCAAGGTGGCGGACGAGGGGGTGCTATGGGTTTTGGAAAATCCAAGGCAAAGCTGCTGACTGAGGCATCTGGAAGAGTGACTTTTGATGATGTGGCGGGTATTGATGAGGCGAAGGAAGAGTTAGAAGAAATAGTGGAGTTTTTGAGGAATCCGCAAAAGTTTTCGAAATTAGGTGGGAAAATTCCAACTGGGGCTTTGCTGGTGGGACCTCCGGGTACGGGTAAGACACTTTTGGCAAAAGCTATTGCTGGTGAAGCTGGGGTTCCTTTTTTTACAATCTCTGGATCGGATTTTGTAGAGATGTTTGTAGGGGTAGGTGCCAGCAGAGTTCGCGATATGTTCGAACAGGCTAAGAAAAATTCACCTTGTATTGTATTTATTGATGAAATTGATGCGGTTGGACGTCATCGAGGAGCGGGGTACGGCGGTGGAAACGATGAAAGAGAGCAAACCCTAAATCAACTCCTAGTAGAGATGGATGGTTTTGAAGAAAACGATGGTGTGATAATCGTAGCAGCCACAAATAGAAGAGATGTTCTTGATCCAGCATTGTTAAGGCCAGGTCGGTTTGACCGGGAAGTGCAAGTGCCTGTGCCTGATATAAAGGGCCGTGAGAAAATTCTTAAAGTACATGGTAAGAAGATAAAAATTGGCCCAAATGTTGATTTGCGAATTATAGCTAGAGGAACTCCGGGGATGTCTGGCGCTGACCTTGCTAATCTGGTCAATGAGGCGGCCCTGATGGCTGCCAGAGTCGGTAAAAGAATGGTTGGAATGGAAGACTTTGAGAAGGCTAAAGATAAAGTAATGATGGGAGCTGAGCGTCGCTCGATGGTTATGACGCCTGCTCAGAAAGAAATGACTGCGTATCATGAGGCAGGACACGCTTTGGTGGGGATAAGTCTACCAGAGTGTGACCCAGTTTATAAGGCTACAATTATTCCTAGAGGTGGTGCGTTGGGCATGGTAATGTCTTTGCCAGAAATGGATCAGTTGAACTGGCATAAGAATCAATGCGAACAGAAGCTTGCAATGACTATGGCTGGAAAAGCAGCAGAGATAATTAAATATGGAGAAGACAGAATCTCTAATGGCCCATCTGGTGATATACAAATGGCAAGTCAACTGGCGCGGGCGATGGTAATGCGTTGGGGAATGTCGGATAAAATTGGTAATATTGATTATGCAGAGGCTCATGAAGGATATTCAGGGGGCACTCCGGGATTTTCAGTTTCTGCAAAAACTAAGGAAATTGTTGAAACAGAAGTAAAGAAATTGATTGATAATGGCTATAAGGTAGCCAATAAAATATTATTGGAAAAGAAAGATGAATTTGAAAGATTAGCGCAAGGTTTGCTCGAATATGAAACCTTAACTGGAAATGAAATAAAAAGGGTAATGAAGGGCAACCCACCTCATGATGACAATGAGTCCGATGGGCTGTCATCTTCAGAGGAATCAATAACTTCAGTGCCAAAAAGTAAGAAAAATCCGAGTAGTAAAGGTATTATGAAACCCAAAACTACTTGACGAAAGTAATTTAGTATCAAATTAAAAGATCACCTTTTTTGGAAACATATAATGTAGTACATTTTCAGTGTTATCGACCTGGAAGTCTATAATTTGATATATATCGTCTACTTTTTTAAATTGTTTTTTCAAGAATCTAATTTATACGAGCTTATGTAAGAGACATTAACTGGGCTGGGAAAATTATGAGTTACAAATCTGATATTGAAATAGCAAGAGAAGCACACAAGCTGCCTATTCAGGAAATTGGTTCTAAGCTTGGAATAGATTCCAATGATCTACTTCCTTACGGACACGATAAGGCAAAAATAAATCAAGATTTCATACAGTCTTTAACGAATAAGTCTGACGGAAAGTTGATACTTGTTACAGCTATTAATCCAACACCAGCAGGAGAGGGAAAAACAACAACAACTGTTGGTCTTGGAGATGGCTTGAATTCAATCGGTAAGAAAGCAGCGATTTGTATTCGTGAGGCATCTTTGGGTCCATGCTTTGGCATGAAAGGAGGTGCAGCAGGTGGTGGTTATGCGCAAGTAGTCCCCATGGAAGATATGAATCTACACTTCACTGGAGATTTTCATGCGATAACTTCAGCGCATAATCTTTTGTCTGCGATGATTGATAATCATATTTATTGGGGTAATGCTCAAGAAATTGACACTCGACGAGTAGTTTGGCGACGTGTTGTGGATATGAACGATCGAGCATTAAGACAAATAACAGCATCTCTTGGGGGTGTATCAAATGGTTTCCCCAGAGAAGCAGGATTTGATATAACAGTTGCATCGGAAGTAATGGCTTGTTTGTGTTTGGCTAATGATTTGAAAGACCTCGAAGTGCGTTTGGGAAACATTATCGTTGCGTATCGTAGAGATAAAACACCAGTTTTTTGTAAAGATATAAAGGCTGATGGAGCAATGACTGTACTTTTGAAGGATGCTATGCAACCTAATTTGGTGCAAACTTTGGAAAACAATCCAGCACTTGTGCATGGTGGTCCGTTTGCAAATATTGCTCATGGGTGTAATTCAGTAGTAGCAACAAAAACTGCATTAAAGTTAGCGGATTATGTGGTTACAGAGGCGGGATTTGGGGCTGACCTGGGAGCAGAAAAATTCCTAAATATTAAATGTAGAAAAGCGGGTATTTCTCCTTCAGCCGTGGTATTGGTGGCTACAGTTCGTGCGATGAAGATGAATGGTGGCGTAGCTAAAAATGATCTAGGTATGGAGAATGTAGAAGCCGTAACAAAAGGCTGCCCAAACCTTGGTCGGCATATAGAAAATGTGAAGTCATTTGGAATACCTGTAATTGTAGCGATAAATCATTTTGTCACTGATACGGAAGATGAAGTCCAAGCTGTAAAGAATTACGTATTATCTATGGGATCAGAAGCAATTGTATCTAAGCATTGGGAGTTTGGTTCTAAAGGTTCAAAAGATCTTGCTGAGAGGGTTGTCGAGATTGTAGATAGTGGATCTGCTAATTTTGCTCCAATTTATCCAGATGATATGTCTCTGATGGAAAAAATAGAAACAATTTCGAAGCGAATTTATCGAGCTGATGAAGTGTTGGCTGACAAAAAGATTCGTGATCAATTGAGAGCTTGGGAAGATCAGGGTTACAGGGACTTACCTGTTTGCATGGCAAAAACTCAATATAGCTTCTCAACTGATCCTAGTTTGCGTGGAGCACCAACTGGACACTCCGTTCCAGTTCGAGAAGTTCGACTGTCAGCTGGTGCAGGTTTCATTGTTGCTATCTGCGGGGAGATAATGACTATGCCAGGATTACCCAAGAAACCTGCGGCTGAGACTATTGGTTTGAATGAATTAGGGAATATTGAGGGTTTGTTTTAAAAGCATTAAATTTATGCTTCTAAGCAATTTTGACAAGGATATCCAAATGATTGGAAAAGTAATAAGTGGTAAAGAATTCTCAGAGTTAGTAAGGGCTAAAGTGTCTAAGCATGTTGACCAGTTAAAAAATGAACATGGCATCATCCCTGGTTTGGCTGTAGTATTAGTCGGAGAAGACCCGGCTTCCAAAGTTTATGTTAGAAATAAGGGTGAGCAGACTAAAGCAGCGGGTATGAAATCCATTGAGCATAAGCTAGATGAAAGTACGTCGGAGAAAGAATTATTAGAATTAATAGAAAGTTTGAATGAGGATACTTCGATTCATGGTATACTTTGTCAGTTGCCTTTGCCATCTCATATTAATGAAGATCGTGTGATTAATTCTATTGCACCTGATAAAGACGTTGACGGTTTTCACATTTCAAATGTTGGATTATTAGGCACTGGTCAAAAATCGATGGTTCCATGTACGCCTTTGGGGTGCTTAATGATGTTGAAAGATCATTATGGAGATTTGACGGGACTGAATGCTGTAGTTGTTGGTAGGTCAAATATTGTGGGCAAACCGATGGCTAATTTACTATTAAGAGAAAGTTGTACCGTAACAATTGCGCACAGTAGAACCAAGGATATTCAAGAAATTTGCAAAAGAGCTGACATACTTGTGGCAGCTGTTGGCCGTCCAGAAATGATTGACGAGAATTGGATATCGAGTGGTGCTACAGTTATAGATGTGGGCATCAACAGAATTCCACATCCTGATAAAGCCGGTAAATCAAAATTAGTGGGTGATGTTGATTATGAGAGTGCGGTTAAAGTTGCAGGTGCTATAACTCCGGTTCCAGGAGGTGTTGGTCCAATGACTATAGCTTGTCTTTTGGCAAATACTGTCACAGCCTGTTGTAGGGCTAATAAACTACCAGAACCTGATGGATTAGGTGTATAACTTTACTTAATTAAAGGGATTCACAGTTAAATTAAACTAAGGTCGCTTCTGTTAGTGAATGTACTTCTTCCATTAATACATTATCAGCAAGCTCAATAACTTTTAAACCTCCCGGTACAACATCTAAAACAGCAAGATTAGTTATTATTCTGTGAACTACTGCCTTACCTGTTAATGGTAATGTGCAACTTTTCAACAATTTACTCTCTCCACGCTTATTGGCGTGATCCATAACTACAACTACTCTCCCAACACCAGCGACCAAATCCATTGCTCCTCCCATACCCTTAACCAACTTTCCCGGTATCATCCAATTTGCGAGGTCTCCATTTTCGGCGACCTCCATGGCACCTAAAATGGCCATATTAATCTTGCCCCCTCTTATCATTGCAAAACTAGTGTCTGAGCCAAAGTAAGAAGTCCTTTTTAATTCTGTAATTGTTTGCTTTCCCGCATTAATTAAATCTGGGTCTATTTGATCTTCTGTTGGAAAAGGCCCCATTCCCAACATTCCATTTTCAGATTGCAAGGTTACATCGATGCCGTTAGGGATGTAATTTGATACTAGGGTGGGGATTCCGATACCCAGGTTAACATACCAGCCATCTTGTAGTTCCTGTGCTGCTCTGGCTGCCATTTGATCACGGGTCCACGCCATATTTTTCTCCAATCTTTTCCAGTCTATAATAAATATTTTTTTACTTAAGTTTTTGAACCTTATTTAATTCGTCCTGACTGTCCTTTGTTCTATCCTCTTTTCATGAGCACCTTGCACAATTCTATGTACGTAAATCCCTGGCGTATGAATCAAATCAGGGTTTAATTGGCCACTTGGTACGATCTCCTCTACTTCCGCTACACAGATTTTTCCACACGTGGCAGCAGCAGGATTGAAGTTTCGACTAGTTTTTCGATATATAAGGTTTCCCGTTTCATCTGATTTCCAAGCTTTTATTATTGCTAGATCAGTTTTTAGCCCCGTTTCTAGGATGTAGGTTTCTCCATCGAAGTCCTTGTGTTCTTTACCCTCTGCAATGACCGTACCAACCCCTGTTTTTGTGTAAAAACCGGGTATTCCAGCACCGCCAGCCCGCATTCTTTCAGCTAGTGTTCCCTGAGGGTTGAATTCTAACTCTAATTCACCACCTAAATATTGGCTCATAAAGGTATCATTTTCACCCACGTAGGAGGAAATCATTTTTTTAACTTGTTTTGTTTGTAAAAGGATTCCTAGTCCGAAATCATCGACACCTGCATTGTTTGATGCAACGGTTAGATTTTTAACGCCGGCATCCTTAATAGCTTTGATCAATACTTCAGGTATCCCACATAAACCAAATCCACCGGCTGCGATGGTCATTCCATCAAATAATACATCCTTAAGTGCTTCTTCAGGGGTATCATAAATTTTACGCATGAGTCTCTTTCTTTGTTATTTTCTTGAATACAACATAATTATTAGTTTAAAAAAAATTTTTCCCAATCATTTAACACTTCATTTATCATATTTTCGAAGCGACTACCTGGTTGCCTTAAACTGAATAACTCTTCGTAGGGATCTTTAGCAATTATTTGACTTCCAGATAACTCTTCTAAAACCGCGTGACCACAAAATGGAACATAAACCTCTGAATACCCTCCTTCATGAACTAGTGCCAGCTTCCCATCACACTGTTTGTTTGCTAATTTTTGCGCTTTCCTTGTCAATAATCTAAATGTTTCTGCAGAGCATAACATACTGGATAGTGGATCGATCATTGCAGCGTCAAAACCACATGCAACAATAATAATGTCGGGTGAGTAATTGCTTACGATCGGATCGATTATTCTGTCAAATACATTAAGATATGCTTGATGTCCAGATCCAGCTGGCAATGGTAAGTTAACGTTAAAGCCTAAGCCCTCTTGTTTTCCTTGATGTGTCTCCATACCCGTATCAACAGGATAGTTACGCTCTTGATGAATTGAAATGGTTAAAATATCATTTCGATTATAAAAAATAGCCTCTGTTCCATTGCCGTGATGAACATCCCAATCAATGACGCAGAATTTTTTGCCTAATTTATTTTTGATGGAATATTCAATCGCTATCGCGATATTGGCCAGCAAGCAGAATCCATTTGGATAATCAGGTAAACAATGATGTCCAGGTGGTCTAGATAAGGAGTACGAATTTTTATATTTCCCCTTTAAAACATCCGAAATCGCTGAAATAGCGAGGCCACTTGAAAGAGCTGCAATGTCAAAGCCACCTCGAGCAAATGGTGTTCTCAAGCCAAGCAACCCACCGTCTAAGTCTGATAGGGCTTTAAATTCCTCTAGATATTTTTTCGGATGAACAGCTAGCAGATCTTTCATAGATGCTGGATTGCTGGATTGCATATCAAGATCCTTAGTAATGCCAGTTACATCCATCAAATTTTTTAAACGTCTTTTTGTTTCAGGATTTTCAGCCAAACCACCTGCTGCAAGCGGCTGAACAAGACCACCAACTGGTTGAGTAAAAGCATAGTTTCCACCTCCATGCCAAAAGCATCTTTCATCCCAGTAAAACCCTGTTTGTGACATGTATGTGCTACTTTCAATCCATTAGAATAAAACAATTTTAATCAAATCTTAATTTAGTAAAATATATGATGGAAATAAAAGCAACCATATAG
>Ga0315331_10003693_pt1 | contig 11573 bp, 5 predicted proteins | sample M160m34915metaG_FD_203456 | JGI IMG/M metagenome (GOLD analysis project Ga0315331, IMG submission 203456) | Ammonia-oxidizing marine archaeal communities from Monterey Bay, California, United States - M1 60m 34915 | ecosystem: Environmental > Aquatic > Marine > Intertidal zone | place: USA... | reverse complement strand
GGATCAAGGAGCACAGTAGCTGTTGCATCCATGTCATCGGCTTTAAGCGCGATATTATCGATGCGGGTTGGGCGACCTTTTACAATCGTAGCCAGGGCGCGTAGCCGAGCTGGTGCACCCTTTGGCTTCAGCCAGCCAATTTCTTCGGCTAAAAGCGTTGCTTGGGTGAGATCGGCATCGAGGTTCATAATATAGGTCTCGCCAGCCCTGGCGCTGACAATGAACCGGGTTGGCGTTGTGCCTGCTAGCCGCCGTCGAATGGCGGTACTGCCCAGGCCAAGCGAGCGGCGAACATCCGGTGTTAAAACCCAATTTCCGGTGAAGCGCGCTTGTTCTTCTGCTTTTATAAATGCGATAGACCCGCCAAAATTAATAGGCTGATTTAGCAGGTGGCCCGTGCCTGCAACTATCAGTGCCGACTTATCGATGCCGATATCCAGTTTGTTCGCCGACAGGTCCCAGCCATTGACGACACCTGGAAGTTCAGCGTCCTGGACGGTGCCTTCGGCGTCGATGCTGATGTCATCAAGCTTCAAGGCGTCAATTAGCGGGAAGGCGAGTTTCAGGCGTGCTTTGACCGAGCCACTGGTTTGCTTCGGCACCACGCCAAGCCATTGGGCATAACGGAGCGGGGGCCGGTCTAGCAGTGTCAATAGGGCGGGGGCCTCACTGGTCACGCGACCGTCAATTTTGATACGCTCGTTTTTGGTGCCAAGGTCAATGAAGTCTATGGCAACATTTTCGACCGTCAGCCCAACAGACCGGCCGTGCGTTACATCGATATGAAGACCGTTTGGATCGAAACGCCCGATGCCCGTGACGCCCTTCGCCTTTGGCATTTTGTCCCAATAAACAACGTCCAGCCCGCTTACTCGGAAGCTGCCAGTAGCTTCGAGTGGTTTACTGGGCTGCTTAATCAATTTGATGTCTGCCTGATCGACTGCGCCATTGGAGAGATATTTACTGACCCATGCCCAGCCGCCTGTTGAAAATGTGACCGGCCAGATTTTAGTTAGTGTCTCACTCGGGAATTTGCCTATACGCAGGTTTGCCGAAAGCGCCCTTAAGGTTTCGTCACCCTCCATGACTTGCGCGCCCAGTTTGACGGTTCCTTCGGCGGCTATCGGGATGTTATCGAACATCATGTCGAGGCCGTTTACTTCAACCTCGGCCGTACTTGGATCGTATGAAGCAAACAGGTTAAGGCGGCTGACATCGAGCGGACTCCGAAAGATGTCCGGGCGGTCGATCGCGATCTTGGCGCTGAGTTTCGTCTCAATCTTTCTGAGGCCAAAATCGCTGAAACTGGCATCAAAATCTGCTCTGAAATCGCCATCCACGCCCTTGATGTCGTCGGATAGTTTTATAATGCTGGCAAGGTAACCTAAGTCGGCGTGATCAATTCGACCTTTGGCGACAAATGCTCCTGGGAGGTCGGGGCTGCTGGCGGGTTCAATGACACCAGTGCCAAAAAGCCCAGCGCGAACGTTGCCAAGCTGGAGCCCGTTTAGCGTGATCCGCTGAGCGACTGCATCTGCTTTTGCATCTACAGCGACATGGTCAAGCGCAATTCGCGATCCGCCTTTGAAGGACGCCTCCAAGCCATCTGCTTTCAATTGGATTGTAGCTGTTGCTGGCTTCAAATTTCGGTTGAGTTTGATCTCCACCGTACCGGTGAATATTCCATCAACGGGTGGTAGGTTTAGACCGAACAGACGAACGGCTCTTGCAAGTACCGCGAGATCAGCGTTATTTGCTATCAGGTCAGCAGTAGCACCCACCTTCCGTTCGAGGGTTGCTGATACTTTGAGCGGTAGAGCTTTTTTCAGGTCGTTGAAATCCAGTGTGCCGCGCATCAGCATAATGCCAGGGGTCAGCGTCGCGGCTGCATCTAAGTGGCCACGCCAAAGTTCTTCGCCCGTGACGCCATCCTGGGCGATAACCATCGCATCAATGACCTCGAGATCAGGCGAATCTTCACCAGCAGCATCTGAGTTTAACCAGGTACGGGCGAGTGCGAGAATATCCTCCGCTTCGTCATCTGGAGTTTCGCTTGAGGACTCATCTTGTTTGTTGAGTTGCTCAATTGCACGGAGGGTTAGCTTTCCATCGCCATCACGAACCGCGATGAGAGCAGCACCTGTTATCGTCAAACGGGTTGCCTGCACGTCACCTCGCAGTAAGTGTCGAATACTCAACCGCACCTGGGCGCTATCCGCGCGTGCAACGAGACCTCCCGCTTCTGTCCGAGCCTCCAACCCCAAGGCGATGACCCCCAGCTTTCCCTTATTTGCCTGAAGGGAAAAACCCTGTGCCGTAGCTTCAAGTGTACCTGTGGATTGGGACAGCGCTGCTGAAAGCTGTGGCTTCAAAAAGGTGAGGTCGATTGGCCCCTGGCTCAACCGAGCTGCAAAAAAAAGCGCGAAGACCGTCGTTACAGCCACGACGGCTAAACTGCCACGCAACAGCCATTTCAGTCCTCCAGGGATGGTTTGGGCATTCGGGCGAGAAGGCACGGCTTAGTTTTTCACTCCTGTGCGGTACGAATCCATATCCCTAAAGCCAGGGAATATCGTAGTATCCTATGTATTATGCAGTTCCTGAACCTTATACCATCGCACAGCGCTTCGTTGCCACTATCGACAGACTTATCCCAGGCAAATCTAGCGTTCGCAGCGCTTTCCGGGACGCCTGTTGCCGATGCGCTCAACGCTGCGCTTTTTGATGATAAAGGCCGTACGTTTTTAGAGGGTGCATTTGACGGTTCGCCCTATCTAGCGCGTGCTGCAGAGAAAGCGCCACAGGCTTTTATGGACTGCCTGAATTTGGGGCCAGACGCCGCATTCATACAGGTCCTTACAACTTTGGAGAGCATCGCCAGTGCATCGAGGCAATCTGTTGCCATGTCTACACTTCGGCAGGCGAAGCTTGGTGGCGCGTTGATTATTGGCCTCGCTGATCTTGCTAACATTTGGACCTTGGAACAGGTGACAGGTGCAATTTCCAAACTCGCACGCAGCTCGGTTGACGCGGCTCTCGGTTGGCTCTTGGCGGATGCAGCCAAGCGCAATGTGTTTTTGACCGACGATCCGACTGGCCAAACCTTACTACGTCATGCTGGGCTTATCGTTCTAGGCATGGGAAAGCTTGGCGCGGAGGAATTGAATTATTCCAGCGATATAGACCTGATTGTACTTTTCGACCCTGAGAAGATTGAGGCCAAACGCCCCGACAGATTGCAGCATGAAATGGTCCGGCTGACACGCGGGCTGGTGTCGATGATGGAGGAGCTGACGCGGGATGGCTATGTCTTCCGCACGGACCTTCGGCTCCGCCCGGACCCAGCTTCAACGCCAATGGCGCTCTCAGTTGACGCGGCGGAAGTTTATTACGAATCCGCCGGTCAGAATTGGGAACGCGCGGCGATGATCAAGGCGCGGCCTATTGCTGGCGATTTGGCCGCGGGTGCAGCGTTCATGAAGGGGCTCAGGCCATTCGTTTGGCGACGCTCGCTTGACTTCAATGCCATTCGCGACATTCAGTCGATCAAACGCCAGATTGATCGCAAACAGGGTGGTGAGCCGCCAAGTGCATTCGGCCACAATGTGAAATTGGGGCGAGGCGGTATCCGTGAAATTGAGTTCTTTGCGCAGACACAGCAGCTGATCTGGGGTGGCCGCGATACCAGCCTCCGGGTTTGTGGAACGCTGCCGGCACTAGAAGCACTTGTGCAAGCAGGTCATGTGACAGTGGATGTTCAAGCAGATTTGAACGCGGCCTATAAAAAGCTCCGGACGATCGAGCATAGGCTGCAAATGGTCGACGATCGGCAAACACATATGACCCCAGAAGCAGACGAAGCCCACACCTTCGCGCGTTTCGCAGGTTATGAAACTAAGGACGCCTTCGCTTCGGACTTGGTCCAAACGCTGCAAACCGTTGAAAGTCATTACGCAAACTTGTTCGCCGACGAAGAAGACCTTGGCGGCGGTCGCGCACTCTCATTCACAGGTGCCGATCATCATCCAGATACCCTGGCGACCTTAACGGAAATGGGCTTTCAGGATACCGAACGCGTCGCTGAGACAATAAAGGGCTGGCACCATGGCCGCATCCGAGCGATGCGAACCGGGCGTGCGCGCGAAATTCTGACAGAGCTAACACCTGATCTGCTCGTCCGGTTTGGGGCAGCGCCTGATGCCGATGTCGCATTTAACGCATTCGCGGAATTTTTGGCTGGCTTACCCTCGGGCGTTCAGATTTTCTCGTTGTTTGAAGCAAATCGAGGTCTTTTAGATTTTCTGGCCCGTGTGCTCTGCCGTTCCCCCTATTTGGCGACGCATATAAGCGAGCATCCGCATGTGCTTGATGCTGTGCTGACGGATGAATTCATGGCAGCGCCGGGCGATAAGGAAAGTCTGCGCAAAGACCTGTCGTGCGACCTTGGCGACGCAATTGATTTTCAGGACGTGCTTGATGGTGCGCGCCGTTGGCTAAGTGAAATCCGATTACGTCTTAGCGTGCAGACATTGGAGACCCGCTTATTGCCCGTTGTCGCAGCTAGCATTCTTTCTGATGCTGCAGATGTGGTCGCGGAAAAGATGCTCACAGGGGTCCAGGCAGAATTTGAAGCTTCGCACGGCGTGGTCGAAGGCGGTGCCTATGGCGTGCTTGCCTACGGAAAGTGGGGCAGCCGGGAGCTGACGATTGGGTCCGACCTGGATTTAGTTGCTATCTATTCGGCACCTGAAGGGGCGGAGTCAAATGGAGCGAGGCCGCTAGCGCCTGCAGTCTATTACATGCGCCTCACTCAACGCTTGATAACGGCGCTCACAGCACAGACCGGCGAAGGGTGCCTTTTTGAAGTTGATATGCGGCTGAGGCCGACTGGTGACGATGGACCTATTGCTACTCATATTGATGCCTTAACCCGATATCTGACCGAAGACGCATGGACATGGGAGCTGATGGCGCTGACACGGGCCCGCTTCGTCGCTGGGGACACAGCCTTGCCAAAGAAATTTGATGACATGCGCGCAGAGATGATGGCCAAGCCTAGGGAGCGGGTGGCGCATCTAGCTGATATTGCCAACATGCGCTCGCGGATCGATTCTGCGAAGGTTACTGCTGGGCCGTGGGATGTAAAGCTTCGCCAGGGCGGAATGGTCGACGCCGAATTCATAGGGCAGGGGCTAGCGCTATTGAATGGCAGAGAGCCTTCCATTCAAGCGGCACGGGCACCTGCAGAAATTTTCGCCGCATTGAATACGCTTGGCGTTATGGATGATGATCTAGCGGCAGTAATGACAGAAGCAGCCTTGCTTTGGCTTTCTTGTCAGTGGGTCATGCGCTTGCTTGGGCCGATTGGTTCTGAGGATGCTGACCCCACAGACGAAAGGCTGAAGGCGGAAATGGCAGCAGTGCTTGGCTATGGGGACATTTCGGCTATGGAGCTTGCAAGAGACACACTTGCAGCAGCCGTTTCAGCTGCCTATGTAGAAGTATATAGCGGTGCGAATGAATAGGCCGTGTTAAGGGACAGACCATGATTGAAGTAGGCGAATCAGCACCAGAATTCACATTGCCGCGCGACGGCGAAGGCGAGATCACATTGTCAGCGCTGCAGGGCAACCCAGTTGTTCTGTATTTCTATCCAAAAGACGATACGACTGGCTGTACCAAGGAAGCCTGCGACTTCCGGGAGGCTTATAAGGCCTTCCAGAAACTTGGCGTTGAGGTGATTGGGGTATCGCCTGATCCGGTCAAGAAACACGATAAGTTCAAGGCAAAATATGATCTGCCTTTCCCTTTGGTATCGGATGAAGAGAAAACCGTCGTCGCTGAGTATGGGGTGTGGGTGGAAAAGAGCATGTACGGTCGAAAGTATATGGGGGTTGAACGCTCGACTTTTTTGATCGACGCAGGCGGGAAAGTTCAGGCGGCTTGGCGGAAAGTTAAAGTGCCTGGGCATGTAAACGCTGTGATGAAGGCGCTTCAAGACCAAGCCTAATCGGGAATTTGTATTAAAAAAACGTAATAGGTTACAATAAGTTCAGACAGGATCTTGGTGTATTTTCAAATCGCAAAACATCTTGGCATCCGGCTTTTAATCCGCCTTGGCATTTCGCGAAAAACCCATAAATTTGAAGCTTTATTGGATTTGAAGCCAACTACCATCGCATTTGCTCATTCTAGTTCGTCAATTACCGGCTATCCGAAAGCCGGGACCATGAACCAGTAAGCACTGCCGCATTGCTCGAGTTATCGTTAGACATTTTACGTGACCCTCCGATCGCACTTGGCGCAGCTACTGCGGCGGCCCTTGCTTGGGCGGCATTCCCAGTCACTTTGATCGTGCTTCGTCGACGCCTCGACAGGAGTTACGCAGCGCAAGCAGAAACTAAGGCATTCGTAGCAGTAGATTTAAAACGACTCGGCACGATGATCGTACAGCAACGGGCGGACCAAATTGGTGACGCCCCACGCCGCTCCCATCCTGGAACCGACGAATTGCCTGCGACAGCAGCGCAAGCGTAACGCAGCGCCAATGCTGACGAGCAGCTTGCCGGACGCTCAATCACACAGCCGCTTAGTAAAACCGTCCACTAAACGCACGCAACAAGATGTGGTCGAGGCTTGCCTCTCCGCTAGGTGGGTCTGGTTGTTCCACCCCCCAAACCAAGCTTCCGGGCCCGACGCACTATTCTCAAATGCAATAGGGTCTCAAGGCTGCTTATCCTTCGGCTTTGCCGTCCCGGCTTTTTCCAGCCCGAGCCGCCAGTGAGGCCGCTAAGAACGTATCAATATCGCCATTTAATACAGCATCGGGGTTACCTGATTCGACTCCCGTTCTGAGGTCTTTGACCATCTGATACGGTTGTAGAACATAAGAGCGGATCTGATGTCCCCAGCCGATATCAGACTTTTGTGCCTCAATTTCAGCGGCCGCTTCTTCCCGAAGGCGCAATTCATGCTCATAGAGGCGTGCTTTTAGCATATCCATGGCCGTCGCTTTGTTCCTGTGTTGTGATCGATCATTTTGACACTGGACAACAATACCCGTTGGCTCATGCGTGATACGGATAGCTGATTCGGTGCGGTTCACATGTTGTCCGCCCGCCCCTGACGCGCGATACGTATCGATCCGCAGGTCTTTTTCCTCAATGACAATATCAATGCTGTCATCGACCACTGGATAGATCCAGGCGGAAGCAAAGCTCGTGTGCCGTCTTGCTTGACTGTCATAGGGCGATATCCGAACAAGGCGATGAACGCCAGATTCGGTCTTGAGCCAGCCATAGGAATTGGAACCGGAAATGCGGATCGTTGCTGATTTGATGCCGGCCTCTTCGCCGCTGCTTTCTTCCAGCAGTTCCGTTTTCGCACCTAATTTTTCGGCCCAGCGCAAATACATGCGCAGCAGCATCTGTGCCCAGTCTTGGGCTTCCGTACCACCGGCACCAGCGTGGACTTCTAAGTAGCAGTCATTGCTGTCAGCTTCACCAGAAAGCAGGCTCTGCATGCGGGCATTCTCGCCAGTGACGGCCAGCGCTCGTAATTGCGCTTCGGCCTCAGCGATCATATCCTCATCGCCTTCTGCCTCGGCCATTTCGATCAGTTCGGCATTCTCCTCTGCCCCGTCTTGGAGTGCGCGGCATGCTTCAATTGCATCACCGAGCTGAGTGCGATCACGCATGACTTTCTGCGCGCGCTCTGCATCGCTCCAAAGATTGGGGTTCTCGGCCTCTGCGTTCAGTTCTTCGAGACGGAGGAGGGCGTTATCCCAGTCAAAGATGCCTCCGAAGCAAGGCGGCGGCGTCTCTTATGGAATCGACAAGGGATTGGGCTTCAGCGCGCATCTGTAAAATTGCTCCTGTGGAACCAGCAAGAATGGATTTACCTACCGCGTTTAGTATACGCGGCCAAGCTTCCGTCGACGGTTCCTAAGCGTGGGCCGTCCGTTGACTTGGGGTGTTGTGGGCTGCACTGCCGTTTGAACAGCGTCGGAACCCGGTTCGACCCGCGTTGGTCTGGGCCGGCCAGTCGCCATTCCTCCACCAATTACGGGGCCAAGCGACTGTGGCTGTGTGCCAGGAATAAACGCCTCCAGCACAACGTCTCTATCACCACGGGACGGCGGTAAACCCGTTTTCCGGCTAACCCGTGCAAATTCTAATCCACTTGGAACTTTGAATGGCGCGCCTGGGCGAACAGCCCACGCGTGCTGCATGAAATCCTTGAAGATCGGGCCAGCAGCGCTGGCACCGGCTTCTCTACTGCCTAGCGTGCGTGGTTGGTCGAACCCGACATATACGCCGACCGCCAAATTTGAAGAAAACCCAACGAACCAGGCATCAAAGCTGTCATTGGTCGTTCCGGTTTTGCCTGCAAGTGGCCTACCTGGAAGGCGGACGCGCTGGCCGGTCCCGCGATCAACGACGCCCTGCAGCATAGATACCAACTGATAGCGCGTTAGGGGATCGGCAACACGTTCACGGGTATCAGCCAATTCAGGCGGGCTGGCAGGGCTAGCGTCGCCTCCAACGCATCCGATGCAAGGCCGGTCATCATGGCGGAAGATGATCTTACCGCGACGGTCCTGAACGCTGTCGAAGAATACTGGCTCTACGTGTAGACCGCCATTAGCCAGCATGGCGTATGCCGCTGTGATATCCAGCAGGGTGACTTCACCCGTCCCAAGTGCGGAGCCAAGTTCAGCCCGCATTTTTCCGCCAAGCCCAAAGCGGCCCGATGTCTGAAGAACTTTGCCGATGCCGACATGCTCGGCCAGACGTACGGTCATCAGGTTTCGGGATTTCTCAAGCCCAAGGCGCATGGGGCTGGGGCCATAAATCTTACCGGAATAGTTTGCAGGTTTCCATTTTCCGAGGCCTGGAATATTCACCACAAACGGTGCGTCCAGCACGAGGGTTGCAGGCGTATATCCAGCTTCTAGCGCCGCCAAATAGACAAACGGCTTGATGGCAGACCCAGGCTGTCGTGCGGCTTGCGTTGCCCTATTAAACTGGCTCCGCTCTGACGAATACCCACCGGACATCGCTAGAACTCGCCCTGTATGCGGGTCAATTGCGATGATGGCACCATCTACATCTGGGATTTGGTCTAGCTGATAAGTTCCTGCTGCATAGGGCTTTTTCTTCTCACCAAAAGCAACGGGCGTAACAGCAATGATATCGCCAGGCGCGACGGCATGACTGACCTGGCGCGGTTTTCTCCCGACCTTCTGGTCTTTCAATGTTGGTGCCGCCCACCGGAGTTCCCGATATGGCAAAAACCCGCCTGTGCCGTCAGCAAAGCCCAAATGCGCCTGCTTTCTATCGACTTTGAGGACAATCGCCAGACGGCGATTACCAAGACTTAACGGGTGTTCAATTGTTGCCAATTTAGATTGCCACGATTGGTCAAGCACTACCTGCTGGATCGGTCCGCGATAACCGTGGCGGCGATCATAAGCTTCTAATCCATCTTTCAGGGCTTTGTCCGCTGCTGCTTGCAACACCGGGTCTATTGTCGCGCGGACGGACATGCCACCGCCATAAAGGTTTTGCTCACCGTAGCGGCTTTGCAATTCGCGGCGAATTTCCTCAGCGAACCACGGAGCAGATACTTTTTCTTCAGGGGCACGGCCAGAAATAACGGTCAGAGGTTTTTCCTTGGCAGTATCTGCATCTGCGGTCGCAATGACCCTGTCATTCTCCATGCGCCCAATTACCCAGTTCCGCCGGATAACAGCGGCATCATATCGGCGGGTCGGATGGTAATTGGTTGGGCCTTTGGGTAGGGCTGCTAAATATGCAGCTTCTTCAATCGTCAAGGCATCAAGCGGTTTGCCGAAATAGGTCATGGCAGCCGCGGCGATGCCATAAGCGCTTTCACCCAGATAAATTTCATTCAAGTATAGCTCGAGGATTTTGTCCTTGGATAAGGCACGCTCAATCCGGAATGCCAGGATTGCTTCCTTAACCTTGCGTTCAATGGAGAGCTCATTGGTCAGCAGAAAATTCTTCGCGACCTGCTGCGTTATCGTAGAACCACCGACCGGCCGACGCCCGGTTGCCATGCTTTCAAGATTGCGCACAACAGCACGGATCAGCGCCTGTAAATCCAGTCCCGGATGCTTGTAGAAGTTCTTATCCTCCGCGGACATGAATGCGGAGCGAATAACTGGAGGAATCTGGTCTATAGGCACGAACAAGCGGTGCTCGCGGCTGAATTCAGCAAGAACCCGACCGTCGCCCGCATGAACCCTTGTCGTTATGGGCGGGCTGTATTTGGCGAGGCCTGCGTGGTCAGGCAAATCCTCGCCATATCCGCGCACTAGAACAAGGCCAACTGCGATCGCAGCCAACGCGCCTACAATTCCGGCCATAACGCCAAAAATGAATAGTCTGCCGATCCAACGCCGCATCGGCTGCTCCGCCTATAATTTTGCCAGCTTAACCGCCAGCGCCATTGCACAATCCCTAACTCCGAAGTGTTGTAACTTGGATGCATACCAAAACGCAAAAATACTTCGGGCGGTTCCTTGGGAAAACTAAGAGGAATGCTAGAAAGCGGCAGATTTAAGGTTTCCGTGCGACGATATGGAAAATATGCCAGTGCTTTGAGCGACCGCGCGGCGTCATGCCTGGATGTTCTTCTTCTTCAAACAATTCTATCTGCTGGGCATCCAGTAATTTGAGGCATTCAGCGCGTGAGAATGCGAGTAACTCGTCCGGCCCATCATTGCAAGCCCAGGTATCCCGTTCTCCATAAAGCTGACCAGCAAATCGCCCCCCTGGTTTTAAAGTTTTCCATATCTTTAACCATAAGGCAGGAAATGCTGGCTTGGGTGTGAGCGGGAGCGCGAAGCTGGAGACCACTAAATCTGGCGTGCGCCAATCTGCGTCTTCAAAGGGTGCGTTAAAGACCTCCAGCTTAGGCAAGAGTATCGTTGGAGTGGACGCACGCAAAGCAGTGATCGCATCCGGCTGTTTATCTATGCCAAGAACGTGCCAGCCGCGGGTAAGGAGGGGCAGAGCGTCACGCCCAGCTCCACACCCCAAATCAACTGCATATCCCGGCGCATCGAATCGGTTGGCTGCGAACATCGCCGTATGCCGTGGAGGTCTGTCTTTCAATTTGGCGTAATATGCGGCCCAGCTTGCGCCTTTATCTTCAGACATACAGCTTCTATGCCTTTTTATAAGTTCTAAGATTTTCAGAAAAAAAGAGTTATTTTATTCGCGGATCAAGTTGGGTCATCATAAAGAAACGTTACGAACACGTATAGTAAGCCGGATTTTACGGAAAGCGCTTTTTGTAACATAGAGCATCAGAACACGACCGCGCCGCCCGTGGGTGCTTTGAAAACCTCGGGGCCGTATTCAGGAAAGCCCAGACACCCGCGGTAATAGGCTGCAGCATTGTCAACGGTGGCGTAAACTGGCGGCGTAAAAGTCTACCACTGCCGTTTGCAGATTAGAGCGCGCTCGACAGGGCGTTGGATTCATTTCCGATTGGTTTAGCGGGGTGGGCGCTACGCGTTGACCTTGGCCATGCGGGCGCGGGGC
>Ga0315331_10003687_pt1 | contig 11579 bp, 6 predicted proteins | sample M160m34915metaG_FD_203456 | JGI IMG/M metagenome (GOLD analysis project Ga0315331, IMG submission 203456) | Ammonia-oxidizing marine archaeal communities from Monterey Bay, California, United States - M1 60m 34915 | ecosystem: Environmental > Aquatic > Marine > Intertidal zone | place: USA... | reverse complement strand
TTATTATTCTTGGCGCTGGCACCGTTGGTAGTTGGGTTGCTGAGACACTTTGCAAAGACCATGATGTGACGGTTGTAGACACAGATCTCGAAAGTATACGAGAGATGGACAGTAGTGACGTCCAAGTCCTAGAAGGCTCGGTTTGTGACCCCGCAGTTTTGTTTGCATCGCACATATCCAACATGGAACTTTGCATTGCTGTTACCGGTGATGATGCAACAAATATTCTTGCGGCAAGCATGTCTAAGCACATGGGTGTTCGAACGGTTATTGCGCGAGTTCAAAACCCCATTCTATTGGATACGACAACTTTTGATTGCCTAGAGACCTTTGAAATTGATCGTTTGATCAGCCTTGAATCTCTTACAGCTGAGCACTTGGCCACGAAGATTAGGACACCGACTTCGGACTTTATCGAACACATTGCCCAAGGTTCTATCAAGGCGATTGAAGTTGAAATTAGTGGCAAGAATAAGATGATTGGCAAGACGATCGAAGAATCAGAGCTCCCAGAGGGTGTTCATATTGGTCTTATTCGCAGAAAGAATGCTGATACAGGTCAGCGAGAAGCTCCCCGAATTGCTGTCGCGGATGATGTGCTTTTTGATGGTGATAAAATAACTCTTATTGGTGACGATGAGCGTGTCGATGCATTGATTGATGAGATTTATAAGAAACGTAAAAACCAACATGTGGTGATTGCCGGTGGAGGTCGAGTTGGTCAATGTTTGGCAAAAATACTCGAAGCAGGACCATTTAATGTGTGCCTCATTGAAAAAAATGAAGCTAAAGCTTTGGAGTTAGCTAACAAGTTAAATCGAGTGGAAGTGGTACACGGAGATGCCACAACCAATAAAACGTTATCTGACTTGAGAATAGAAACGGCCGACTTCTTTGTGGCGTGTATCGGTGACGAAGAAAATAACATTATGGCGTGCGTTGAAGTCGATCATATTTTTAACAAAACAGATCAGGTAGCTCGTGAGGATAGACGAGTGATGTGTGTTATTCATCGCAAGGACTATTCGGATATTGTAAAAAAATTGGGAATTGATGAGACCGTTAGTCCTCGCACCGCGATGAAGGATGAGGTGCATAAGTATGTAGGTGACAGTGCCGTTCGCTATAGTCAACGCATTTCCAGTTCAGACATTAGTGTTTATGAAATATTGATAGAAGAAGATGCTCCCGCTATTGAGCACGTGCTTACGAATTTGGATTTGCCTGTTGGCAGATGGCGAGCCGCAACACTTACACATAACGGTACCGTCCGAGTGCCACGCCCAGACGATCATTTTGAAGCGGGGGACTATATTGTTGCGTTGATCCACGATGATGCGGTCGACGAGGTTATCAAGATGTTTACTGGGACGGGACGATAACGCATGAATAAACGTCTGATTGCGTATTACCTCAGTACGGTTTGTACATTTCTTGCAGCGGCGATGTGCTCCTGTTTTCTATTTGCGTTTCCTTGGTTTGGGCATCGTACGGGAGATGATTGGGAATCACAATCGTTTGAAACCAGCGGATTTCTGGGCATGCTCCTCAGTGTGGTAGTGAGCTTTGCGATCGGTATGACGTTAAGACGGTATGCAGGCGACGATATTAAATCGGAGACTCCTAGGCGTAAAGAAGCAATGGCAGTGGTCGGCTTGAGTTGGGTGATCGCGACGATTCTTGGAGCCTTGCCATTTTGGATTAGTGGTGTCCGCTATGCAGCTCCTCTGCGACTCGATGCACCTAATCATATTGAAGTCTTCGATATGTCCATTGCGCCAAGAAAGCAATGGAAACAACTGGGATCTCCGGTTTCGTCTGGCCAGTTCGATGTGCTCACTGCTTTGTTGGAAGATGATTTGCCCTCAGAGGGAATGACATTTGTTGAATTAAATACCGTTACGGGGCGAGATGATTGTGCCAATATCGTCAACAGTCTCACTACGGTTGCCGAGCTTAAGCCCTGGCTGGTGGTTCCCAGTGAACCCAGTGGTTCCGTTCGACTTAAGTGGCTAAAAATGGAATTTGCGAATTCAATTTTTGAATCTCAATCTGGCTTTAGTACCACGGGGGCTACGGTTATTAACAAATTAGAAGACCCCGGATTAGTGCCATATTGTATTTTGTATTGGCGAAGCATGACGCACTTCTTGGGCGGTCTCGGAATTATTGTTTTGTTTGTTGTGCTTCTGGGTGGCGATTCGGCGGGCAAAATGCTTATGAAAGCAGAAATGCCCGGACCGTCCAAGGATGGCGCGACCCCCAAGATGCAAGATACGGCACGCCGATTTGGAATTTTCTATTTAGTACTCAATGTTGTGCTCACGGTGCTTCTAATGTTTGCGGGCATGAATTTGTTTGATGCTATTTGCCATGCTTTTGGCACGATGGCCACTGGTGGTTTTAGTACGTATGACAGCAGTGTTGGACATTTTGATAGCGCGACCATTGATTACATTATTACGCTTTTTATGATTGCTGCTGGTACGAACTTCGCCTTGTTTTACACCTTGGTAGTTTTGGATAAATCAGGAAAAGATTTTTGGGTGTGGATTAAAGGTAAGTTTACAAGCATTTTCAGTGACATCGAATTCCGAGTTTATTTAGGGATTATTATTTTTTCAACAATCCTCATCATGGCAACTGGGATGGTTGCAGGGGATTGGGGTTTGGAGTCGGATCCAGGCACAGAAAATGCCATCGGCGCCACTTTACTGCGTAGTTTGCGATTTGGCCTATTTCAGGTTGTGGCAATTGTGACCACAACTGGATTTGGTACACATGATTTTGACTCATGGAGCCAATTTGGCCGATGTTTAATGTTTGCCTTGATGTTTATCGGCGGTTGCGCTGGGAGTACCGGTGGTGGAATGAAAGTCATTCGGCATATTTTATTCGTGAAAATATTGGGTCAAGAAATCGAACATGCTTATCATCCATCGGTAGTTCGCCCGTTGAGATTGGGGGGAGTGGTTTATGACCATCAGGAAATGCGACGAGGTATTTTGGTCTACTTTGGGCTGGTTGCCATAATTTTTCTGGCGAGTTGGCTAGCTATTGTTGCCGTGGAACCTAACAACACTTGGCCGATTAACGAAACAGAAAACAAACTCATCGATTCTGCTAGTGCGGTGGCGGCGACGTTAAATAACATTGGTCCAGGTTTGGGACTTGTTGGTGCAACTAATAATTACAGCGACTTTAGCCCCACGAGTAAATTGATTTTTACATGGTTGATGATGCTTGGCCGATTGGAATTGTTCTCCATCCTTGTGATTTTCTCATGGCCTTTTTGGAAACGACCTCGCTAATAAGTTCTCGATCTATTTATAGGTAGAGACAATGAAGGATGATCTGATGGCGGATGCCAATCTAACGGAATTACTATCCGGAGATTGCCCACAATCTGTGGAGCAATTGGAATATATATTGAGCACACCGCCTGCAGACGTCGTTGAAATGTTTTCTCGGCTCGAAGGGCATCTGTTGCTCCTTGGTGCTGCTGGAAAGATGGGGCCAACGATGGCCCGAATGGCCCAGCGTGCGATTGTTGAATCGGGAAGTAAGATGCGTCTAACAGCGGTGTCTCGGTTTAGTGATCCTAGTCTACATGATCGTATGCAAGAGTGGGGAATTGAAACGATCGCTTGTGATTTATTACAGCCGAGACTAGTGGCGACGCTGCCTGACTGTACTCATTTGATTAATTTGACAGGATTCAAATTTGGCGCTTCTGCTAACCCCACACTAACCTGGGCAACCAACTGCGATATCCCCGCCACACTTTGTCGTCGCTTTCCAGAAAGTAAGATTGTTGCGTTCTCGACCGGCAATGTTTATGCCATGGTGGCGCCTACCACCGGTGGAAGTTTAGAGGGAGATAGCTTGCAACCGGTAGGTGAATATGCGATGGCGGCGTTAGGTCGCGAGCGACTGTTTCAATACTATTGTGAGCAACTACAGATTCCGACGTTACTTGTGCGTTTAAATTATGCAACGGAACTACGGTATGGAGTGTTAGCGGACATTGCGACGTCGGTATTGAACGATCAATCAATTGATGTGACCACAGGCTTTGTCAACGTGATTTGGCAAGGCGATGCAAATGCGATGACTTTGCGATGTTTGGAATTACCAACCGTTCCCGCGCGACCGATTAACCTCACCGGACCTGTGGGGCTTAGCGTGAGAAGTGTTGCTCAGCAGATAGCTGCGCTTGTTGGTATAACACTAGAGGTGACTGGAACTGAGAGAGATACGGCGTTGTTGAGTCAAGCTACTCATAATTATGAGCTTTTAGGAACACCTCAAATGGATCTTGAAACTATGTTACGGTGGACTGTTCAGTGGCTACAGCAAGGTGGTACGTCATTGGGGAAACCAACCAAGTTTAACGCTGCCGACGGGAAGTTTTAAGACCGGGGTATTTCCCGACTAGAAGGGCCCGCCGTTCAAAAGGGTATGTCGCTCTTTGACCCCGCTTCTCACAGGCTCCCTCCAATAACACGCTTTTGCGTGATGAATAAACAGCGACATACCACTTTTTGAGATTGATACGGCCCTTAGGCGTAGAACGAACTAGCTACCGTTTGATCGTTTTCCCACTGGCGAATTCGTTTTGTCAGTGGATTCGTTTGTTCTCGCTGCGACTGTGAAATGGTGGTGCTAGGTTGGTCGCCACGCTTAGAAGTGAATGCTTTAGATGTAAGCTTTGCGTTGCTAACACAAGCCAGATTAAAACAAGAAATAGATTTTCCATCGTTGCTCTGGCCGCTAATAAACCACGCGTCATTTTCATAGAAAATTGCGTGCGGCGAAAACTCAATCCAAGTTTCTCCGTTCAATTGTTGAGGATTACTCGATAGATTCGAAATGGCCTTTGTGTTGTTAGCTATCAATAGTTCAATCCGATGACGTTGCATGATGCTGTCAGCCACCGCTTGTAGAATGTCTCGCTGCAGTGAACATGCGATGTCTCGATTGGAAAAAAAGCGACAGGCACGTTGCAAGCGACGGATACGCATACGCTGTGCTTCGTCGAGTTTATCGATGAGCAATGCGAGAGTTTTTTCGATGATGGTTCGTATGCCATCGACCTGGAACCAAGGACAGCAGTATAACCCGAGGACGCATTCACGTATTTGTTCAAGCGTTATTTGTCGGCGGATCGTGAAACTTCCCGAAGTCGGCAAAATGCGATAACCATCGGCGAGATTATCAAAACGAACAGGTAACCCAGAATTACGTATAACACTTAGGTCTCGATAAATAGTGCGTTTGCTTACTTGGAATCGATCTGCTAATTCAACGGCGTTGAGTCCGGCTCCTTGTTGAATACAGGAAATGATTTCCAGGGTGCGAGTAATGTTTTTTTTGTCGGATAAATTATGAGTCATGAGATTTTTGCCTCCATGCAAAATTCGTACGTTGTGGAAAAGTTGCAAATGATTACAGCCACCATTGTGAAAATAACTGCTCTATATTCTTCAGTTGCCAACCCTGGGCCAAAGGCGCCCTTGAAATCGTCAAAAAGCCAAATAAAAAAGTAGATTTGTGATGAATCCCCAAATAAGCCGCAATGCGTTAGAATACGGTGCGTCTTAAAGTGGCCAAAAAGAAACTCTGTAATTAGCAAAAACTAGGAGAGCTGGTATGCATCCGCACCGTTATGTTGAGCGTTTAGTTGATTTGATAGATCCTGCGGCAAACGTGTTGTTAAATGTAACTAACGAAAAAGCTGCAGAAGCTGTTGCTGCAGGCGATACGCAGCGGGTTGGCGAAATCGACGGACAGTTTGCAATTATTCAAAAACGCGGCAATATCGTGCGCATGGCACGATCCATTGGGCGCCCGATGCGTTACTTTTTAGCAAAGCGGGCAGAAGGGCCTTGTTTGATCGTGGCTGAGCGGATGGAAGAAATCCAGCGAGCACTAGCCGAGGAAGGACTTGCTGATCAGTTTCATCCATCGTATACACGAATGGTGCCCGCACATTATATTGTCGAGATTACATTGATCGGTTGTCCCGATCCCAATCCGGTGAACAAGCGGTTTTTTACGCCGCAGCGTAATGAACATACTACAGATCTTGATGAAATAGGTCAGATGTATATTGGCAAAGTTGCTCAAGAATTGAATCATTGGCTTGACCAAGTTCCCGTTGATGAACCTCTGGGCGTGTTGTTCTCGGGTGGTATTGATAGTGGTGCCGTCCTGCTGTTGCTGAATCACCTATTGCTGCAGCGCGGTGAATCTCCGGCGAGACTAAAAGCATTTACGCTGAGTGTCGCTGGTACATCGTCCGATGCCACCAATGCAAAACAGTTTTTAGACGAAACAGATTTAAGCATGTTGCTCGAAGTGATTGATGTTACCGCCGAGCAAGTTGATTTCCGCGAAGCGATTCGGATTATTGAAGACTACAAACCGTTGGACGTTCAGTCCGCAACGATGGCTTGGGCTTTGATGAAACAAATTCGTCAGCAATATCCAGATTGGAAGTATCTTGTTGATGGAGATGGCGGCGATGAAAACCTCAAAGATTATCCCATCGAAGATAATCCTGAACTAACGATTGCGAGTGTTTTGAATAACCTGATGCTGTATCAAGAAGGCTGGGGCGTTGATTCCATCAAACATTCCCTGACCTATTCCGGCGGACAAAGCCGTGGCCATGTGCGATCTTATGCACCAGCGGCGAAACTTGGATTCCGTGGTTTTAGCCCGTTCGCGGTGCCAAGTGTGATCGGAGTTGCCGAGGGGATTCCATTTATCGAATTGACCGATTGGGATCATGAACAGTTGTATCGTTTGAAAGGTGAAATCGTAAAACGCGGAGTGGAAGCGGTCACCGGCGTCACGATGCCGATATTCGAAAAATGTCGATTTCAACACGGCGCTGTTTCTCCAGAAGGCTTTGCTGAATTGTTTCCCGCTGACGAACAGGTGTACCGAGATACTTTCGCAGATATATTTATTCACTAATGGCTACGGATCTTCCATCTCTGTCATCTCAACAGATTGTTAGTTTGCGCCCTCAGCGCAATTCCGTCGATCCGTTAAAGCCATATGCATTTATGGTGGAAGAAGAATGTTCAGCCAGCGGTGAACTGACAAAAGTCGCGACGATATTTTTGACTAGCAGTGAATGCGCGTTTCGTTGCACCATGTGTGATCTCTGGAAGAATACGCTTGAGCAACCGGTAAAGTCTGGTGCAATAGGAAAACAGATTCGGTGGGCGTTAAACGAACTAGAGGTCGATTTAGCAGCTCCTAGGCGACAAGGGATTTCTACGATCAAGCTCTATAACAGCGGTAATTTTTTTGATAACCGTGCGGTACCTCGTAACGATTGGTCTGAAATCGCAGAGTTAGTTGCTGGATTTGAATCGGTAATTGTCGAAAACCATCCGCGATTGTGCAAGCAGAACTGTTTGGAATTTAACAGCTTGTTGTCGGGTCAGTTGGAAATCGCAATGGGTCTCGAAACGGTGCATCCTCAAGTGTTGTCGTGGTTAAATAAACAGATGGGCTTGGAAGATTTTCAAGAAGCCACTCAACGGTTAATTTTAGATGATATTAACGTGCGTGCGTTCGTCTTACTTAGACCACCGTTTTTGACGGAACAAGAAGGCGTATACTGGGCCACAAAAACGATGGAATATGCCTTCGATTGTGGTGTGGAATGTTGTTCGTTGGTCCCCGTACGAGGTGGCAATGGTGCGTTGGACCAGTTACAAAAACGGGGAGATTTCACACCACCAAATCTAAAATCAATGGAAAGTGCGTTGGCCGCTGGACTGGGCATGAATCGTGGTCGCGTATTTATGGATTTGTGGGATGTGGAACGATTTGTGACGTGCGCAGCTTGCTCGAGCGATAGACAAAATCGGATCCTGCAAATGAACCAGACACAGACTGTGATTCAAGGGGATGATTGTGGCGACTGTGGGTGAACAAGGTAATCGATTTCTTGTGATTGGCGCGGGCTTTTCCGGTTCGCTGCTAAGTGCCATTTTAGCGCGGCATGGCAAACAGGTTACGTTGATTGATCGCGCCGAGCATCCCCGTTTTGCTATTGGTGAATCTTCTACACCAGCAGCCAGTTTGATTTTACGGACGTTGGTCAAACGCTATGGACTATCTGAACTGGCGCCGTTCACGAGATATGGCCGCTGGGTGAACGAATTAGCGAGTGTTAGAAGAGGAGCAAAACGAGGGTTTAGTTATTTCTTTCATCAAGCCGATTCGGACTTCCGAGTTACTGAGTCGCATCAAAATGAATTGTTAGTTACCGCCAGTTCTTCGCTCGAATTAGCAGATACACAGTGGTTGCGATCAGATGTAGATCATTTTTTATGTGACTACGCTAGACAGCAAGGTGTTGTCCTGCGCGACCTCACGACTTTAAAATCATTGCAGCGCGATGAGGTCGGTAGCGAATGGGTGGTAACGGTCGACGATAGCGAGGGTGTGCAGGCGAGCTTACAATTTGATTGGGTTGTGGATGCCTCGGGTCAAGCCGAAGTGGTTGCTCGACTGTTAGGTTTGCCAAGTGGTGATCTGGCTGATATGAAAACAAACACAGTAGCAGTTTTTAGTCATTTTGACGGTGTTAAGAACTGGGATGCAATGCTGGCCGAGCAGCGCCAAGATACCAAGGATTTTCCGTTTCCCTCTGATGCGTCTGCGCAACATCATGTACTTCAGGAAGGTTGGTTATGGTGCTTGCGATTTGATCATAACGTAACGAGTGCTGGGCTTGTACTGGACACCCACTCTCTAGCCGATGATTGGCAGCAAATCTCAGCCAAAGAAATATGGCGAACGCATGTTGCTCGCTATCCAAGCTTGAGTCAAATGTTTCAAGAAGCTCAGTTATCTGTTACACCTAATCGCTTTATCAAAACACAGCGATTACAGCGTATTACTGGGCAAGTTGCTGGGCAAGGTTGGGTGAGCCTACCCCATACCGCAGGTTTTATCGATCCACTACATAGTACGGGCATTGCGCATTCCATGAGCGGAGTTGAACGATTGGCGGATATTTTCTTGAGCGCAGACAGTATGCATCAAGTTGGAGTAGATGCCTATGGAGAACAAGTCCTTAGTGAACTAAAGCTAATTGATTTGCTGGTAGCAGGTTGCTACTTAGCGTTACCATCGAAACGTCATTTCGAAGCATATTGCATGCTTTATTTTGCGGCGGCCACCACTTACGAAAAAAATCGCATGGATTCCAGTTGGATTAATCTTAGCAATGCGATGTTTCTTGCTGATGATTCACAATGGGTAACGGGGGTGTGGGATGTATTTTGTCACTTGCGGGAGTTAGCAATGTCCCAACATTGGGGGGAACCGGCAAAATTTGAAGCGATTATTCGGAAAAAAATAAAACGGTACAATCATGTTGGATTGTGTGATACTGAAGTGTCATCGATGTATCGATATACGGCGGCAATGTAGTAAATCACCTTGTATTGAGTGTTATTAGCGGGGAAAGTTAGCTGACGCTATTGCGACGATTTGCTAGGGGGAATACCGTAGTAGATCGAGTTTGACGCCGATATGAATCAACAGATATAATAGAATGTAGAAAAGACATGCAAAGGATGGCAGTCTTTACGATTCTGAGCAGCACCGCCTATAAAACAATCCCACCTAATGCTTGCTCGGTAAATTTAAAGACCTATCTTAAGGTTACGGTGATTGAGACCATGGCCTAGGAATGACTTTAATATAAAAATGACACATCGATCAATGAGAGGCGATCGGTGTAATACAGAATCCCCCTTTTATTCTGTGACTTATGAAACGATTAATCCATTCAGCATTGATTTGCATAATACTGTCGTCTCCAGCGACGGCTGAAAGTCCTCTACGTGAACAAATCGATACCGCTGTTTCCAAGTATCAGGCGTTGAGCAATGAGAGCTTGGCTTCAGCCGCTGAATTTCAGAGACGTGTTTATTTGGATTTGTTAGGAACGATTCCATCTGCCCAAGAAACCCTTTCGTTTTTAGACAATGACGCTGTAAATAAGCGCGAACAATTGGTGGATCGCATTATCACTGATCCTCGATTGAACCATCGACTAGCCAACATATTTGATGTCATGTTGATGGAGCGAATTGCCGATGGGCAAGTCAAATCGGCACAGTGGCGTCAATATTTATATGAGTCATTTGTCGCTAATAAACCGTACAACGTTCTGGCTCGCGAAATATTAACTTCCAACGGTTCTGACCCAGCGACTCGACCCGCCGCGAGATTTTATTTGGATCGAGCAGGGGAAACAAATCGGCTGACGCGGGACGTCGGCCGAATGTTCTTCGGTATGGACATGCAATGTGCGCAATGTCACGATCACCCATTGATTGATGGTTACTTTCAACGCGATTATTACGGGTTATTTGCATTTCTTAATCGCAGCCATATTTTGACAGATGCAGCCAAGAAAAACTACTTTGCAGAAAAATCGGTAGGTAACGTTTCTTTTAAAAGCGTGTTTACGGAAGAAGCGGGTGAGACAGGTCCTCATTTACCTGGAGATGCTCCGATTGCTGAGCCAGTTCATAAAAAAATAGATGAATATAAAGTCCGACCTCGCGCGAATGTTGTGACTGTGCCGACCTATAGCCGTCGAGAGCAGCTGGCCGAAACAGCAACCAATGGCGAGAACAGAGCGTTCAACCGCAATATTGCCAATCGGCTTTGGGGATTGATGAACGGTCGCGCATTAGTTGCGCCTGTTGACTTACAACACGCTGGAAATCCCCCGCTCAATCCAGAATTAATGAGTGTACTTGAATTGGGCATTGTGCAATTGAATTTCGATGTAAAGGCTTTCTTGCGCGAGATCGCATTGTCAAAAACCTATCAACGTGCCTATCAACTGGAATCGCGTACCAAAGTGACAGCAGCACATATCCAAGAAAAACTTGAAAGTGTCGAAACGATACAGAACGAGTTGAGTAAACAGGTCGTTGCGGCATCTCAAGCCTGGGAGCAACAGCAAACGGTCGTTGCTAAACTCGATACACAATGGACCGAAATTAGAGCGGCTTTCGTAAAGGCGGATACAGCGGCGTCGGCCAAATTGGATAAATATTTAAAAGAGGATGGCAGTCTTGTAACAACCACCAATAGCATATCACAGCGTTCACCCAAACGAGATGTGTTAGCGATAGCAGCCGCGGAAATTAATGCCGTTTTAAAGCTGTTACCCGCAGAAAAGGGCGTGGTTGATGCAGCGGCGGTGTTCAAGAAAAAATTAGACGCCAGCAACGCTGAATTAACCAAACTAGAAGCAACTCGTGGTAAGGCGGAGGGTAAAGCCAAAGAGGAATTAGCCGAACTTAGCCCATTACAAAGCGCTCTCGATACGGCCTGGCAAGCATGGGAGCCAGGCAGAATAGAACTGCAAGCGGCAGCTGCTAAAGAGCAAGTACTGCGAAACGCTTATGAAAAAATACAAGAAGAGTTCTATGCAATGGACGCGCAACAACTTCGCTGGAAACGAATTCAGTCTGCTGCTGTACTTGACGAACAAGTTGTTTCCCAGCAGGCGCAGGTAGCGG
>Ga0315331_10003684_pt1 | contig 11582 bp, 7 predicted proteins | sample M160m34915metaG_FD_203456 | JGI IMG/M metagenome (GOLD analysis project Ga0315331, IMG submission 203456) | Ammonia-oxidizing marine archaeal communities from Monterey Bay, California, United States - M1 60m 34915 | ecosystem: Environmental > Aquatic > Marine > Intertidal zone | place: USA... | reverse complement strand
CGATGATCCCGGCTGGGATCCGAGCGTAGAGTTCGATTCATGCCTCTGCCGTGCGAAGCAACGTGGTTCAGCGCCACTCTCTGACAGCATGATTTTTTGTTCAATAACCAGGATTCAAAGCACGTTTATGCCGAGGTATTAGGTTGCTGGGTCTTGGTGGTAGTAGTCCTTCAAGCACGAATAGAGAGAGGGGTGGCGCTGCTTTAGTTTGCGTGCCTTTTCAAAAAAGCACTCGGTCGCGACAGCAAAGAACTCGGCGGGGTTGGTTGCACCATACGTATCCATCACGGTTGCGCGGCCCTGCTTGGCAGCGTTGCGTAGCTTTTGATACTCCTTGCTCATTACGTCCACCCACCTGCTCATCTGGTCCTTGCCTTCAAGCGGTGGCGTACCGTCGGCGAGGCCGTCGAGCATGTCGAGTTTGTGGGCAAACTCATGCATCACGAGGTTGTGGCCGTCCTTTGGATCTACGGCACCGTGCACGGTTGCATCCCACGAAAGCACTACCGGGCCACGTTGCCAAGCTTCACCGAGGTTCGCTTGTCCCTCGCGCATGACGCCGGTTGCATCGCGCTGGGGCGCTGTCTTATAGGCGCTCGGATAGACCAGAATCGATGCGACGTGCTTGTAGTAGTCGTGCTCGATGTTGAGTAGTAGCAAGCTTGCTTGGGCGGCAATCGTGACTTTGATTTCGTCGGTGATCACGAGATCGCCGCAACCCTCCCAGCCTTTCTCATCGACCAATACGCGGAGATCATCGCGGATTCGCTGTTGGCCGCGTTCGTCTAGGGCGCGATAGAACGGTAAACACTCCAAAAACGGTAGCCACGCCTTTGGGAATGGTTGGGCTAGTAGTTCGCGACGCGCTTCTTGCCGTCGGGGGCGGAACAGCCAGTCAAACAACATGGATTTAGGGTAGCGACTAATTGTCCGGGCCCATCGCTCCAAAGAGCAATGGGCGCGCACGGATGGTGTGCCTGAGGTCGATGGCTGGAGCACCATGAGGTGTTGTTACCAATGGTTGCACCCGGCAGTTGTTGGCCATATTGGGCTACTTCGCCACAGTGAAGCTGCCCACAGGTGTCGGATGAGAAATCGTATTGGTTGAGAGCTGCCCCATTACGGTGCTCAAGTAGAGCTAGCAGTGGGGCCGGGCCGGTGCTTCGTCCCGATGAGCTGATGCATCATCGCGCGGATAACGAGCAAGTGAATGTGTGTGTCATCGGTCTGCTTGTGGAATGTCGGTTGCACGGTTGCCGCATGCGGGTTGTGATTCACTCGTGACCGATGTTTCCCCAGAACCAAAGCAGCAACAGGAGAGCCTCGCGGACGAACTCCGTGCGTTTGAGGATTTCGGCACGAAGTCCCATTGCGAGTTCCTTGAGATCGAGGGGCAGCGAATCGAGACGTTTACGAACGAGTTTTGGACGTCGGCCCAGCGCGAGGGGCACAGCTTGCACGAAGTCAGCTATCGCGCGTGCTTCAAGCCATCGTTGCCGGCGTTCTTTATCGAACGTTTGAGTCAACCGGGCGATCTTGTGCTCGATCCGTTCATGGGACGTGGGACGACCGCTCTGGAAGCTTCGCTGCGTGCGCGCGTGCCGTGTGGCAATGACGTCAACCCGTTGTCTTCGATGTTGGTGCGACCGCGATTACAGCCACCAGAGTTGCATGCGGTTTACGAGCGCATCGATAGCCTCGACTTGTGGTGGTCGGGACCGCTCGATGAAGACTTACTAGCGTTTTTTCATCCGGAGACGTTGCGTGCGCTCTACGCGATGCGCGCTTACTTCTTGCGTCGTGAAGAAGCCGGCGAGCTGGATGCTGTCGACGATTGGTTGCGCATGGTATGCGTCAATCGTTTGACCGGACATTCCAGCGGCTTCTTCTCGGTGTATACGTTGCCGCCTAACCAGGCGACGTCGCCTGATGGCCAGCGCAAGATCAACGCGAAGCGCGACCAGGTGCCGCCAGAGCGGGATGTATGGGCGATCCTCAAGAAGAAGTCTCAGGCGTTGCTGCAAGACGTGCGGCCGTTGATGGGTGATCAGCAGGAGTATGCGAAGCGCGCCGTCTTGATGACGGGGAATGCGGCTTCGATGCCCCAGTTGAAGGATCGCAGTGTGCAGTTGGTTGTGACCTCCCCGCCATTCTTAGATGTCGTGCAATACGCGTCCGACAATTGGCTGCGTTGTTGGTTCTGTGGCATTGAGGCCAAGGACGTCCCGATCACGATGGCGCGTTCGGTTGTTTTGTGGCAGCAAGCGATGCGCGAAGCGTTTGTCGAATTACACCGCGTGGTACGATCAGGCGGTTACGTCGCGTTTGAGGTCGGGGAAGTGCGCAAAGGAAAAGTGCGGCTTGAGGAAGCCGTGTTGCCGGTTGCGGCACAGGTTGGCTTTGTGCCTGAGCTGGTAATGATCAACGCGCAAAACTTCACTAAGACAGCGAACTGTTGGGGCGTGGATAACAACAAGGGCGGTACGAACACCAATCGCATCGTTGTGATGCGACGGCCGTGATTTCCGGGTAAGGATGGCCTGGCGACACGGATGTGGTGAACGAGGTTGTTCTGCCGTGGCTCAATCGTTTCGATGCGTGCTGATCTATGACTGAGACACCTGAAGATTCTACGGAGTCGCTTCCGCCGCCGCTGCCGGTGCTGCGTCAGGAGGAAGACTTCATTGCTGTCAGTAAGCCGTCTGGGTTGTTAGTGCATCGGGACAAGAACTACCCCGAAGCGCACGCGGCATTGCAGATCGTTCGCGATCAGGTTGGGCAGTATGTCTATCCGTTCCATCGTCTGGACCGTGCGACATCAGGCATTCTGATGTTTGGATTGTCGTCAGAGAGCGCTGCGGCGTTGCAGAAGTGCTTGTCCGCGCCTGACGCTCATAAGGACTACTACGCGTTGATGCGTTACCCGGGCAGTAACAAGGAGCTTGGCGAATCTTGGACCATGGATCGTCCGTTGACTGACGACAAAGATATCGCGCGAGAATGCCGTAGTGACTTTCAGGTAGTGGAGACGTTTTCTCGCTGTGCTTTGGTGCGGTGCCGCATTTTCACTGGTCGATACCATCAGATTCGCAGGCATGCCAACCACGCTGGGCGGCATGTCATCGGGGACACAACGCATGGCAAAGGCCGCATCAACGCGACCTTTCGCAAGCTCTATGGTCTGGAGCGCCTGTTCCTACACCTGTCGCGTGTTGAGATGGCGCATCCGACTACCGGTGAGCGATTCGTGATGGAAGACCCGATGCCCGAACATCTGTCGCAAGTTCTCGACCGTCTACGTGCTGCCGCTGATGTGTGATCTGTCTGGATGAGCGTGATTGGCTGGCTGGGTTGTGCCGCCAATTGCTGTGGTGGCCTTGAGGAAGGCGTTGGCTGCAGCGTTGCGACCGTCAGGCGAGCGTGCCTAGTTTGGGTTCTAAATGGAGCCCGTTGGACGCGGCCCCAGGCCCTCGTTTGCCGCCTTGTTGGGGGCCGCGTTCGGAGTTGTCGTATGCCGTAAGCCGGGCTCGGCGGGGTCTGACAATTCGTAGGTGTCGGAAAGCGCTTGACAGTCAGCCTGCAGCCATCAATATGCGGAGGCCTGTTTGTCTTTTGTCCGGTCGCACCGTAATTGAGGGGGTCGGCGAGTCAACCACTTTAGGCACCATAAGCGCCTTTAAATAAGATACTTATCAATGGCAGCGGCTAAGAAGAAGAGTTCGGCCAAGCGTACGACGAAAGCGAAGTCCGCAGGTTCCAGGGGATCCGCCTCAGACGGCGGCGTCATCAATCTGCCGAAAAAAATCGCGTTGGCGGGCGGAGGCTACTGCCTCTTTGCCCCTCAATACCCACGACGTATCACGGAGCCTGGGTTCGCTGACGAGACGTGCATCTCGAGCGCGGTCGTGCCCAGTGTCTACTTCCTGTCGTTCCTGAACGGTGGCCGGAAGATGGACACGGTTTGCGCCGGGTTCGAGATGGTCGACGGCAAGGCGGTGCTAAAGCACGTCGCCGGCAAGATCACCATCACCGAGACGCGCTTCATCACTCAAGACGATCGCTTCGTCTCTGAGTTGGAGTTGAAGAACGGCAGCAACGAGGAACTCGAGTTGCATGTCGTGATGTGGACGACGACTGATCCAGAGGGTGAGCCCGTCTCCATGGAGGGCGACAGCTTCCGCATCCGTCGTGCGATTGGTCCTGCTGGCTCGCCTCAGGTTCCAACTGACATTCACTTCTCCAACCCGGACAGTAAGGGTGCGCGCTGCTTGCAGGCGTACTTCGCCGAGGGTGGTAGTGATCTCGGTAACTTCGAGGAGACGCCTTGGTTTGACATGGGGCATCTTCAGACGCCGCGCGCTAAGCGCCCTGTCGAGAAGCCCAGTCCCATCATCGCTGGTTCACGCGTGTATGCCGGTCTGTTCCGCGCCATCACACTGAAGGGCGGCGGTAGTGCTGCGCATCGCTTTGAAGCCAACGTCACGTTTAAGGGTAAGGGAGTCACCTACCGCGCACGTCGCCCGGACGTGAAGGATGAGAACGGCTACAAGGCCTTCTGGTCCAACGTTCCGGTGTTCGAGTGTGAAGACAAGGGTATGGAGCGCGTGGTCAAGCACCGCTTCGAACTGCTTTACCTGTTGCGTCAGCAGCAAGGTGCGGGCCTGTATTCGTCCGCTGCGATTTGTGAAGGCAACGGCGCTGCGCACATCCCGACTAGCTTCAGTGCTCCGGCGGTGATGCGTGAGTCGCGCTGGCTGCACGACCCGAGCTACTCGCGTGGTTGCTTGAAGATCTTCTTCGACAACCTGCTACACAATGGTCAGGTGCCCGGTCGCGTTTACATGAGCGGCACGGACTCGAGCGACTTCTATCACGCCGATTGGGGTGGTGGCTTTGAGGCGCTCGACCAGATGCACAATGACAAGGCGACTAAGAAGACCGTCTTGATGGCGATGCAGCGCTACGTCAAGTGGCTCGGCAACAACCGTGACCCGGAAGGCAGTGGTTTGACGGATATCGTCAATCACTTCGAGTCGGGCCAAGAGTTCTCCCGCCGCTATACGGTCATCGACAGTAAGGCTGACCGCGCAGTGGAGTTCACCGAGCAGTTCCGCTTGAAGGGTATCGACGCGTCGGTGTTCCGCTACCGCATGGTCAAGTGGCTCTACGCGGTTGCTGAAGAGATCCAAGAGAAGGCTATGGCCAACCGCTTCCAGGCGGAGGTCGAGGTCATCCTTGAAACTGTTCGCAAGAAGATGTGGGACGAGAAGTCTGGCTTCTTCATGGATCTCGACCCAGCTAGCCGTCGCAAGACAAACGTGCGCGCTGCGGTTGGCTTCTACCCACTTGCAACCGACATCCCGAACCAGAAGCAGGTCGACAGTATGTTGGCCTTGCTCTCGAGTCGTGAGGAGTTCTGGGCGAAGTATCCAGTGCCGAGTATCGCGATGAGCGATTCGACTTTCGATGGCTCCGGCCGTTGGAAGGGCACTCGCAAGGGTTCGCCGTGGAATGGCCGCACCTGGCCGGTCGTTAACTCGCACATCCTCGAAGGTCTGACCTACTGGGCTGAGCGAGGCAACAAGAAGGCGGCGAAGCTCGCTGGCGACTTGCTGAAGCGCACGATCAAGATGATGAGTGGCGAGCTGGATGGATCGGAAGAACCAAACTGCCTCGAGCACTTCCATCCCGAGAACGGCATTGGGTCGCGTTACCGCGGTGTCGACATGAACCTCAACTCGTTCATGCTCGATAATATCTTCCGGATCGGCTGTGGCTTTGCAGTCCGCTACGGCGAGATCCAAGACGATCCGATTGGCGATGCCGCTGACTTCAAGCTGAAGGGCGTGCCACTCGGCAACAAGCTCTTCAACGTTGAGCGTAAGAGCGGCAAGCTCAAGGTCGCGGCGCAGTAAGCCGTGGTTGTCGAACTGGCCGATGTTCAGGCGGCCGCGGAACGTATCCGTGGCCACGTACATCGCACGCCAGTTGTTACTTCGGCAACGCTAGACGCCGAGCTCGGTGCTCAGGTCTTCGTTAAGTGCGAGAACCTGCAGAAGGTCGGAGCTTTTAAGGCGCGCGGTGCGTGTAACGCCGTGATGTCACTCGATTCCGCAACTGCGGCGCGTGGCGTTGTGACGCACAGCAGTGGTAACCACGCAGCGGCTCTTGCCTACGCTGCCCGTTCCCGAGGCATTCCGTGCTACGTCGTGATGCCGGAGACTGCGCCAAAGGTCAAAGTCTTGGCGGTTCAGGGATACGGCGCTGAGGTCCGCTTCTGCAAACAGAGTGAGCGGCAGCAGGCTTGTGACGCGTGGCAGGCTGAGACTGGCGCCGAACTTGTGCATCCGTTTGAGAATCTGCATGTCATCGCTGGGCAAGCTACAGCGGCGATGGAATTGCTGGAGCAGGTGCCTGATCTCGACCTGGTGATTACGCCGGTCGGTGGCGGTGGATTGTGTGGCGGTACGGCTGTGGTGGTGCGCACGATGCTTCCTGGCGCCCGCATGTTGGCGGCAGAGCCTACGGCAGTTGATGACGCGGCTAGGTCGTTAGAGAGCGGTGTGCGGCAGCCCGCCGTCGTGAACCCGAAGACTTGGGGGGACGGATTGATGACCGGGTTGGGTGAACCCAACTTTGAGTTGTTGATGCGGCATCAGGTCGAAGTGGTCACGTGCGAAGAGGAGGCGATTGTTGACGCTGCGCGCTTCTTTCTTGAGCGGATGAAGCTCGTTGTTGAACCGAGCGGCGCTACGACGTTGGCGTCGATTCGTGCAATCGCTGATCAAGTCCGCGGAAAGCGCGTCGCCATGATCGTGACTGGTGGCAATACTGACTTCGCCTGGTTGGCGCGCAGTTAGAGCGGCGTCTCGTTGGTGAGATTCGCAGCTACCGTGCGGTAGCTGCAGATGCAGGTCGGATCATTGCGTGGTTGAGGCGTCGCTGCCGGATCCCTGCCAGTCGTGGAATCGATGCACAGTTAGGGCGGCCGTGAACACGGGAACGATCAGGTTGAGCAGCGGGATGGTCATAAAGAAGGCGGCCATGGCACCGGTCAGCGCGCCCTCGGCTCTATGCCTCCGTCGGAGGACTTTGACGTCCCGTGGCGATAGCCGCCGCAATGCGACCAGTTCGACGTACTCGCGGCCGAGTAGGTATCCGTTCAGGATGATCCACGCGATTGCGTAGATCGGCGGGATAAACAGCAGGGTCAGCAGCAGTACGTTTGCTAGCAAGAGAGCGCCGGTGTAGCTCAGCGCGACTCCGACGCTCTGCACGATCGTGACCCCAGGCGCTGCCGGGAGGTGCGGGTAGTGCTCCTTCTCGACGGCGCTGCATACGTAGTCGAGGAATAGCGAGATGAGCAGGCTGGCGACAACCGGGAACAAGAACCACGCGAGCGCGAGCGTCGCGAAGGCCCCCATCCAACCCAGCAAGGCTGAGTCTCGAAGTGACGGCCACAGCCAAGTGACGGCGTAGTCAACTCCATACCAGACTCCGATGAACGTCAACGTGCTGAGGAGGGCGGAGCCGCCAAGCACGCGGAGGATCGGCCCGCTGAACATCTGTCCAACTGCTAGTGAGAATGCACGTAGCATGGTTAGCAGGCGCTGCCGACTAGCGCCTCCAGCGCTTCGCGCTCCTTAGGCACTTCCTTGGACAGGACGTCTGGGCCCGACTTCTTGCACAGCACGTCATCTTCGATGCGTACGCCACCGAAGCCGCGCTTGCCGTTCATCGTTAGGAAGCGTTCGACCTTAGCGAAGTTGACGTTGTTCTTGTGCTCCTTGCGGAAGTCGGCGTTGTGCAGGATTGCTGGCACGAAGTAGATGCCCGGCTCGATCGTGACGCACATGCCCGCTGCCATGTCGATGTCATTGCGAAGAAACGCCGTGCCGAAGTCCTTGCTGCGCTTGCGACCGTGGGGGTAGGCGACAACTTCGCCGTAGCCTTCCATGTCGTGCACATCGATGCCAATCAAGTGGCCAACACCATGCGGGAAGAACAGTGTGTGGGCACCACAAGCCACTAGGTCTTCGGCTTTGCCGTTCATCAGGCCAAGCTGCGACATGCCATCAGCGATGATGCGCGCCGATTCGAGGTGGATGTTGAGGTAGCGTTCGCCCGGCCTGACCATGTCGATCGCAGCTTTCTCTGCGGCGAGCACGATGTCGTAGATGTCGCGTTGCGCGGGTGAGAAGCGGCCATTAACCGGCCACGTGCGAGTCACGTCGCCGCAGTAACCGCTCGGCAGCTCCGCACCGGCGTCGAGCAGCACCAGATCACCATTCTTGCAGGTGTTACTGTGGTCGTGGTTGTGCAGCACTTCGCCGCGCACGCTGAGGATTGTGCCGTAGGCTTCGACGCATCCGTGCTTCGAGAACGTGCCGACGACGTGACCGACGAGTTCTTGCTCGCTAACACCGGCGCGGGTGTTGGCCATCGCCAGTTTGTGCGCATCGCGTGTGATCGCCGCCGCTTTCTTCATTTCGGCGAGTTCTTCCGGCATGCGGTGGTTGCGCAGTTCGGCGATCGCCATCAAAAGCGCAGGATCGCCGACCTTCTTGGTGTTGAAGAAGTCGACTTTGTCGCCAGTGATCTTCTTGGCTTCGGCAGTTGCGCACGGATCAGGGATGGCGATTGTCTTGCACTTTCGGCTGCCAACCTTCTTCTTGACCAAGGTCGCTAGGTCTGCACGTTTTTCGATTTTGGTGACTCCGAGCTTCTTCTTCATCTCGGCGAATCCCGGTGCCGGCCCGTGCCACAGTGCATCCGAATCGGTGCGCTCGTCGAGGAACAGCGTCACCGACTTGTCCTTCGGGTCGAACAGTGCAGCCGCGTTGGCTTCAGGATCCGGAAAGAAGAATAAGAACGCGCTGTCGGCGCGGAAGGCGCTCACGTTCGCGGGGTAGTTTCTAGCGATCCATCCGCCAGCCATGAGTAGCACGGGCGAGTCGATGGATGCGAGGAACTGTTTACGGCGAATCTGGTGGTGTGAAGAGCTCGGCATGACGTAGGCAATCGTAGGCGACAGACAGAGTTGGCAAAATGCTCTGTACTGGGAGTTTCGCGGATGTCCGTCGCGTTATGGTCGCTGATCACGACGCGCACGCCCATGAAGCCTCAAGCCCTCATCGTTCTTCTGCTCGCCGCTGTGCTGGGCGTCTTTGCTTATTTTGTTTTGCTGGGCGATGACGAAATTGCGCCGGTAAGTGTTCCTGGTGGTCCAGCGCAGTCGGCAAGTGAGGGGGTCGCTGACCAAGCTAGCGTGGAATCGGTTGGGGGTCTGGACCATCAGCAGGCTTCGGCATCTGAAGTTGGCTTGACGCGAACTGCCGTAAAGGATGTCGCTGTGACCAGTGAGTCAGCAGGCTTCTGTCAGTTGCATGGTCGCATTGTGGATGGGACTGGTGTTCCACGCGGTGGACTCGCGTTGTCTATCGACACTTGGGGCATGGACCAGGCCTTTGAGATCGAGGCAGTGTTTAGTGGGCAGAATGTGGCGCATGAGGAAGTGACGACTGCAACTGATGGAACGTTTCGCGTCCGTGTCCAGGCGAACCGCCAAGGCTCAATATCACTGCCCGATGTTGATTTGGTGTTTAGGGAGCGGCTGCGATTCACGGCGACGGCGGCCGAGCAAGATCTCGGTGACTTAGTTGTGATTGGTGCGGCGCGGTTGGCTGGCGTTGTGCAAGACCAAGACGGTAAGCCAGTCTCTGGAGTCGTGGTTGCAGCTGCGTTAGGCGCAGTCGGATTCGATAACCAGAGCAACGTAACGAGCGGCGAAGATGGCACCTTTTCGGTTGGCAAGTTGCGTGCGGGTAATTGGCATTTGACGACGAAGTCGAGTGAACACTTGCCAACGTCAAGCAAGGTCGAATTGGTCGACGAACAACAGGTTACGGATCTCGTTGTTGTCGTGCATCCCGGCTATGAGATAGCTGGGAGAGTCATTGATGATCGCGGTGTTGGCGTTGCTGGAATGAAGGTCGCAAGTCAACGCGTGCTGAGCCTCGATGGCGTAGACATCCAACGGTATACGGATGATGAGGCGGTGATTACCGATGAACTAGGCAACTTCCGCCTAGCCGGTCTTGAAGGACGGACGGTGAAGATTCGCGCGTCTGGACCTGGACATGCGATGGTGATTAAGTCGAATGTCAAAACGGGCAGCAATAACGTTGAGCTACGGGTCGACCGACTTGGCTCGATTCATGGCGTGCTCGTGACGATGGATGGTGCACCGATCGTCGGTTCGCGCGTTACCGCGCGCTCACAGCATCGCACGGCGGGACCGGTCGAGATGGCGGAAGGTCTGCTCGACTTCGATGTCCCTGGTTCTGGGCCGTCGGCAGAGACTGATGAGGAAGGCAAGTTCGTGCTCGACTCCGTCAAGCCAGGACTTGTTAAGGTCAACGCTCGTGGCAAGACGCATCGTGCGGTGAGTCAGCCAGGCGTGCAGGTTCGTGCGGCGCAAGCGGTTCGTGGTATTCGATTGTTGGCCGATGTAGGTGCTGTTGCGCGCGTCAAGGTTGTTGACGTAGATGGTAAGGCCATCACAGGCGCGAAGGTCTTGATTAGTCCGGTGCCCAAGCCCGTCACGTCTGGATTCAACATGAGTATCGTCACCGGCAATGGTGACGGTAACGACGTCTATGTTGGCGGTAGAGCATTGGGATCTGGCGTAACTGACGAGGATGGTGTCGTCACGATTATGGGGTTGCCAGGCGGAGAGGCCTTCTTCCGCGCGACCCATGCAAACTACGCACCTTCGGCTGATTTGCGGGTTGCGATGCCTGCATCTGGTTCGATTGATCGGGAGCTCGTCATGTCGCCACCGAGCTATATCGAAGTGACTGTTACCAATGCTGATGGCTCAGCGTGTGTTGGCACGGATGTGTCGTTGGCTGAGTCGGGCGGTGATTCAGAGAACTCACCGCTAGAGTTCATGAGTGGGATTGGCAGTAGCTCGGGCCGCACAAAGACCACCGATGCTGAGGGGAAGGTTCGTTTTGGACCAGTTCCCGCTGGTGCCTACGTGGCGAGCTTATTGCGCGGCAAGAAGGCGCGTGATGTAGGCGGCATGGCGATGTTTGCCGTCGACCAGAACGAAAAGATCGAATCATCTGCAAAGCCGGTCGTCGTCGGTGTTGGCGAGACGAATGCTGTGTTGCTGACCATGCCAATCCTGGCGCACCTAACTGGTGTTGTGATGGGTAGCGATGGGCCGGTTGTCGGATGTGGTGTCGAGCTTACTAGAGCCGCTGATGACACCGGTATTCCGGGATTAGGCGGTAGGCAGCAACGAACGAAAGAAGGCGGTCGGTTTTCTTTCGAAGGCGTTGAGGGTGGCGACTACGTGTTGCGGTACGGCAAGGCTGATCAGATTGTTAAGTCACAACATGAAGTTACGGTGCCGTCCAATACCGCGATTGTGCAGCAGAATGTAACGTTGCGCACTGGCACGGTTCGCGTGCTGGTCTTGAGTAAAGATGACGCCGAACCTGTCGAACGTGCTGAGGTGCGATTGATGCGCGGTAGCGACGTAAGCAAGCCTGGTGAGCCGCAGATTCGTTCGC
>Ga0315331_10003683_pt1 | contig 11583 bp, 9 predicted proteins | sample M160m34915metaG_FD_203456 | JGI IMG/M metagenome (GOLD analysis project Ga0315331, IMG submission 203456) | Ammonia-oxidizing marine archaeal communities from Monterey Bay, California, United States - M1 60m 34915 | ecosystem: Environmental > Aquatic > Marine > Intertidal zone | place: USA... | reverse complement strand
AACATTACATATACCTTTAGAAAAATTCTCTTAACCACTTTTTAACATTGCCGATCAAACCAGAAGAAAGATTTGATGCACCAAGCCCAGTTTCTTTATATCTATCAAATCCATGTAGTACTAATCCCACTGCTGTAGAGAACCTCGGTCGTCCTACTGAATCAGCTATTCCAGACAATTCCTCTCCTGGAGAACCAATCCGTACTGGAGCCGCAAATACTTGCTGTGCTAAATTGGCGATTCCCTGGAGAGCCGAAGCACCTCCCGAAAGGACAATTCCAGCACTCAGTTTTTGCAGGATCTCCTGCTCTTCTAATTCGGCACGCACCATGACCAGAAGCTCATCCATACGAGCCTGTATCACGTGTGCTATCAGTTCTCTTTCGACTGGCCGTGTCGAACCTCCTGAAGCACCATCTAGTTGAACCATTTCTTTTGGATCAACTAACTGAGAACAAGCCACTCCAAACTTATTCTTGGCCTCCTTTGCCTCAGCAAAAGGTATCGACAAGCCTTGAGCCAAATCATTAGTAACCGCTGCTCCCCCCAACGGCAGAACAGCAAGATGCCTGATTTCGCCATCGTAGTATGCAGCTATATTTGTAGTGGCATCACCAACTTCCACCACAGCAACACCCACCTCTTTTTCATCGACCGTCAACACCGATCTTGCAGCTGCCAGCGGTTCCAATACTAAATCTTCTACTTCATACCCAGCTCTATAAACAGACTTTCTAATATTCTCTGCTGCTAAAGCTGATCCCGTAACTAGATACAATTCTGCTTCTAATCTGGTCCCCATCATTCCTACAGGGTCCTTTATGCCTCTTTGACCATCGACAATGTACTCCCGGGGTATCGCATGGAGCAGTTCTCTATCTGGGGGAAACGCTACCGTTCTTGCTATTTCGTGCACACTCTCAATGTCAGCATGGGAGATCTCTTCATCCTTGACTGCAACAATCCCAGGGGACACCATAGTCTTGATGTGATCACCTCTAATACCTACATATACCCTTTCGACCTCCGCACCTGCCATCAATTCAGCTTCGGCTATGGCCGCTTTTATAGATTCAGTTGTCTCATCTATGTGAGTGATCACATCCTGCATTCCAGCAGTCTTTGCTTGGCCAACTCCCAGAATATTTAGATCTCTTCTGAGAATTGGATCTTGAGGGACCTCTGCAATCACTGCACAAGTTCTCGTAGTACCTAGATCCACACCTGCGATTAGGATGGGATTCACCAGCCACCCCCTTCCCCAAAAGACACAACAACTTGATCTTCAAATCTTAGATCTATTACTATGCCAGCATCTGCAGATCTACGTCTCCTCACATCCTCCAAGGTAGCTAAACCTGCCTTTAATACTTGATTCATGAGCGGTGGCCTGAAGCGAAGTACTACATCTCTATCTAAGATCGCCTCCGCGTTTCCATCTTGATCAATGGCCACTTCAGACAAAGCTTCTGTGAAAAAAGGATTGTCCAAACCCAACCTTTCTAACTCCAATACCATAGCCTTGACCTGGCCTTCGTCTCGGTCCTCTTCAGTTGGTACTTCTGGATCTTCCATTACTCTTACAAGTGGAAGATCCAATCGATATTTACCTAGATCTATAGGTAAAATGTTGCCCTCCCTGTCCACTGGCACCAAAAGTGGTTCTGCGACTAAGGCGAGCGGAACCCTCTCCTCTATTGTCACTACAATTTTTGTAGGCCACCAATTGCTTTGAACGCTGGCGTTCAGAATCATCTCATGATCTTCCAATCGTAGTGCAATTCCACCTAGGTCATCAAAAATACTTGTCCCAACTGGAAATGAACTGAGTTCTAATACCATCTCTTTAGTCAGGTAATGATTCCCCTCAACTTCGTATTGTCTTGCCTGAAACAACTCCATTCTCCTCAAGTGCTCTGGTAGTTTTCTTGTGGCCGACAGTCCTGCAACCACGATACCAAAGACTAACCAAATCCTTAAGCGCCTATTCATTTGTGCTACCATTACGAAGTAATAGTTCTATTTCCTCTGCAACTTGACGAATGGACCCAGCACCAAGGGTTATAAATAAATCGCCAGGTTTTAATACATCCATTAAATGATCACTTATCACATCCATATCAGCCTCATACCTAACCGTACCTGGAGCTTTCTCAATACGATTCGCTATTAATTCTCCTGTTACTCCTTCTATAGGATCTTCACGAGAAGGGAAAACATCCGTCACCCAAATTTCATCAGCGATAGCGAGACTACACCCAAAATCCTTTGCAAAATCTCTAGTCCGAGTGTAAAGATGAGGTTGGAAGAGTGCGATCAATCTGCGGTCGGGATAGCATGTTCTAGCCGCTTTCAACGTGGCTGCTACTTCTGATGGATGATGTGCATAATCATCTATCACTAAAACATCCCTGTGAACACCTATTATCTCGAACCTTCTTTTTACTCCCCTGAAAGCGGCCAACCCTGCTCGAATTGCTTCCCAGGAAACTCCTAGAAAGCGTGAAGATGCAACAGCTGCCAAAGAATTTTGCAAGTTATGTAAACCAAGGGATTGTATCCCAAACGATCCCATATTCGCACCCTTTTCCATCAAGGTAAATTCTACACCACCATCATTTTGGTGTACCTGTGTCGCTCTTATTTGTGCGCCGGGGTTCAATCCATAGGTCACTTTCTGACCCGGCGTGCCATTTACCACTTGGCTTGCAAATTTATCGTCAGCACAGACCACAGCGATGCCTTGGGAAGGCAGAGATTCTATAAATTGACGAAATGCAGTAATTATTTCATCGAAGTCATTATAGCAGTCTAAATGATCTGCTTCTATGTTAGTGACAATAGCAATATCGGGCTGTAACGCTAAGAAGGATCTATCGTATTCATCTGCCTCGACTACATAAAGATCACTTCCTCCTCTCAGAAGATTTCCTCCCCAGGAAAAGACATATCCACCAGCAACACCGGTTGGATTCATCCCTGCCACATCAAGAATTTCTGTGACCATAGCAGTAGTAGTGGTCTTTCCATGAGTGCCCGAGACCGCTAAGACCTGTCCTGCATTCACACAAAGACCTAACGCATCCGCTCTTTTCAGTACCGGTATATCGAGACGCAGGGCCTCTTGAATTTCCTCTGTATCCCATGGGATTGCAGAACTCACGACCAAAGAATTCACACCAGAAAGGTGAGATGCACTGTGCTCTCCATATATCTCTACTCCTTGTGATGCTAACTGTTGACTATTGTCACCAAGAGCGATGTCACAACCTGAAACAAATCCACCCTGTTGCTGAAATAATTCCGCAAGCGCAAACATCCCCGCACCCTCTATGCCCATGAAGTGAGTATGGGTTTCTCCCAATTCTTGGTCATGCACCTTAGGTGATGTCTGGGGGTTCATAACAAGATTGGTTTCCATTATGACCAACTTTTGGTGGATTTTGATAAAAGTTTCAAAATACTACTTACTACATTTGAAGTTGCTTCTGGCCTGCTGTTTTCTACTGCCCTTTCAGCCATTCTAGCCAATATGTCATCATTCTCAGTTAGTTGAAACACTTCCTTCCAGAGCTGGCTAGAGGTTAGAAATTTTTGAGCCCTGCACAATCCCGCCCCTAACTCCTGAATGGCCAAAGCATTCAATTCCTGATGGTTAGCAGCCGCAGTAGGCAACGGCACCAGAATCGAAGGTATGCCCCATGCCAAGAATTCAGAGGTAGTCATGGCACCAGCGCGGCTAATGGCCAAATCAGTTACTGTAAGAGCAGTAGCCATATTGTTGACATAGGGAACGACCCTGACATTTGATGAGCACTCTAGTCCCTCCACCCTACTACCAACTGCCTTGTAATTCTTTATGCCAGTTATCCATAGGATCTGCCAGTTGGATAAAAATCTCCTTCTTCGCGCGCCGTCAATGCGAAGATTTTTCCAGATCAGTTCATTTAGATCAATGGACCCCTGACTTCCTCCAGTAACCAACAACACCTTGCGGTCTAAGTTCAAACCAAAATTTTCTAACATCTCCTTACGGTCTAAAGGGACTTTCGGAGGAGGTTGGATTGGACAACCCGAGATCAACACACGATCTCTAGCCAACACAGGAAGTTTTTTGATCGCTTCAGGAAAAGCGAGGTGAATCTGTTTGGCCCACAAAGAAAGCATTCTAGTCGTCACACCCGGATAAGCATTCTGTTCTTGTAGGACCAAAGGTATTCCCAACATCACTGCTGCTAACCCTGCTGGCGCACTTGAATATCCACCAGTTACCACTACAAGCTCAGAACTATATTCCTTGTGGAGTTTGACGGCTGCCAAAATGGATTTAAACAAGGCATAGGGAACTCCCAGATTGACCAAGACACTGCCTCTCTTCCAACCACGAACAGGTAAAAGCTCATATTCTAGGCCAGTATCAGGAAGAATCCTGGATTCAATACCTTTACTCGCCCCTATGAACACTGGACGAGTCCCAGATCGCTGGCTACCCATTTCCTCCGCCATAGCCATGGCTGGATAAAGATGACCCCCAGTCCCTCCTCCAGCGAAAACAACCGTCGAAAGGTCATGCACGAGCCCTCCTGCGTCTCAGGTGAGTTCTTTGAGGAGGCCTTGCTATGTTGACCAAGATTCCAATACAGGCCATACTGACCAACAAGTTGGAACGACCATACGATATAAAAGGCAGGGCCAACCCTGTAGTTGGAAACAGGCCTAGACCAACAGCCATATGTAAGATGGCTTGTACTGCAATCAAACTGGAAATACCTATAGCGAGGAGTTGTCCCATTTGATCTGACGCCTTAGACGCAATACGAAATCCAAGCCCGACAACCACCATATACATAGTCACAAGAAAAATCACACCGAAGAATCCCCGTTCTTCTCCTATCATGGCAAAAATGAAGTCGTTGTGACCTTCTGGGAGAAATCCTAGTTTCTGTCGACCTTGTTCAAATCCAACACCACTCAGACCCCCTGACCCAATTGCGTAGAGTGATTGTTTTATTTGATATCCTGCACCAGCAAGATCGAATGAAGCATCTAAAGGGCCCATGACTACACTATCAAAGAACGTTTTTAATCTTTGCAGTCTAAAGCCAGTCATTAATTGCATATAAAGAAATGGAGAAAGTGGAATCAGCATAAAAATAAAATGACCGAACCGACCTCCAGCCATAAACAAAACCAAACAACCTAATCCTCCCACCAGTACGGAGGTTGTCATGTCCGGCTCCAATGCAATTGGCATCACCACAGCTGCCCATATTACTGCAAAAGGCAAAAAGCCAAATCTCAAACTCTTGAATTGATCCTGCTTCTTGACGGCCAGTGAAGCTGTCCAGATTATAATGGCTATCTTAGCTAATTCAGACGGTTGCAAATTCATTCCAGCGATACGAAGCCAACGTTTTGCACCATTAATCTCCGGAGCAAATGAATATTCCCCTGGTAGAACCAGTAAAACCAGTAGGACCCAAGTCACTCCGATGATCGGCCATGCCATCTTTCGCCATATGTCATAATTGATACGTGAACAAATCAGAAGAACGATCAACCCAATCCCTGCACCTTGCAACTGACGAACAAAGAAATGTGTATCGGAGTATTGCAGTTTTTGGGCGTGATAGGAACTGGCAGAATAAAGGGAGATTAAACCAAATACGATCAGAATCGCTGTTGCTGAATAGAGAGCTTTGATTTCCCATCCTTTCTTCCAGTTCTGTGTGGAAAAAGGTGATTGCCCTCGCGATTTCCTTCTTATCACCTTAGCCATCAGGCATCTCCAGGAACTTGTTCACTAACTTGCGGAAATGGTCTCCTCTCTCCTGGTAATCCCTGAACATATCGAAACTTGGACAGGCTGGAGATAGCAAGACTGTGTCACCCCGCTCTGCCCATTCAAAAGCAGATTCAATTAGGTCTTCGAAACTACCCTCTACCAAACGTACCATCACATCTTCTTTTAATTGCTGATATACACGGTCTCCAGCCTCACCAAACGCAATGACCTTCGAACTATTAGCTTTGAGAGGTTTAATTAGTCGAGTGAAATCCTCTCCTTTGTCCTGGCCCCCTAATAGCACTAACAGGTGGTCATCCAAGCTTGTGATCCCGTTTATAGTAGCGCTAATATTGGTAGCTTTAGAATCATTAACCCAAGCTATCCCCCTGCACTGTCCCACCTTCTCAGTACGATGCGGCAAACTAGGAAATTTCTTTATCCCTTCTGCAATAGAATTGTCTATAGCTCCAGCCAACTTAGCAGTAAGAGCAGCGGCTAATACATTTGCAACATTGTGTTTCCCCAACAGCGGAATGCTATCAGTCCCGATAATGCTAGAGAGCGACTCCACCAACTCAACAGTGACCATGTCATGTTCTACATAAGCTGCTGAACTATCAGTATACTCTTCCGAAAAATAAAAATGCTCACCTGGTACACTCTGAGCCATCTCCAACACTTCTAAATCACTACCGTTAAGGACCCAACGACTATTGTCATCAGCGTTGGCAAAAATGTTGGCTTTATCGCCATAGTAGGCCGCCACTGATTCGTACCTGTCCAGATGATCTGGAGCCAAGTTCGTGATAACTCCAATGGAGGGCTTTAGATTTATTACACCTGAAAGTTGAAAAGAGCTCAGTTCCAGAACATACCAGGACGGCAAATCTTCTGATAAAGCTAATTCAGATGCTGGAGGGGCCATCCCTCCCCCAACATTACCACCCAGGGCAACATATTGCCCGTCCTCTTTGAGGAATTGCGCTATCAGCATAGCCGTTGTTGTTTTACCATTAGTGCCAGTAACTGCTATCAGTGGACCATCAAAGAACCTGAATGCAAATTCTGGCTCTGACATCGTCGAAATGCCTTTGCCAGTGAGATCCTTGATGATTCTTGCATGATGGGAGATCCCTGGACTGACAACAACTGTTTCGGATCTTGCAATTTTCTGTTGGTTATGTGGTCCGAGCTCCACTTCGATTCCGAGCTGACGGAGTCGACTGGCACTATCGCGAGCCTCTTGATCCGTCCGTATCTCTGAGACATAAACTTCTCCTCCTTTTTTAAGTGCTAATTTTGCTGCAGCTACCCCCGACATTCCCAAGCCAATTACTGCAATACTTTGCCCGCTCAGAGTTCTATCCATCTGCATATCTCAACGGATCTTTAGAGCGCTTAGCGCAACCATAGCACACATGATTCCCAGCACCCAAAAGCGCACTACTATCTTACTTTCTGTCCATCCTAATTCTTCGAAATGGTGATGGAGTGGCGCCATCCTAAGAATCTTTCTTCCTACACCATCCCTTGAACGTGTATATCTGAAAAATCCCACCTGTAGAACAACAGAAAGGACTTCCGCAATAAACACACCGCCAACAATCGCCAAGAAGAATTCGGCCTTTAGCAGAATAGCTATTACTCCTATTACTCCACCCAAACCCAATGCCCCAGTGTCTCCCATAAAAATTTCTGCTGGATGTGAATTGTACCATAGAAATCCCAGACAACTTCCGGCAATCGCCAGTGCTAGAACCCCTAGCTCTCCTGCCCCTGGCAGATAGAACAAACCCAGATAAGAAGAACTGTCGACTCTGCCCACCAAGTAAGCCAAAATACCAAAAGTGACAGAAGTAATGGCAACAAGCCCCGTTGCTAGTCCATCTAACCCATCGGTGAGGTTGACAGCATTAGAGCTCCCTGATACCACAAAGCTCACAAAAATGACATACACAATGGGATTGATTAGCAAAGAAAGTTCCGAGAAGAACGGCAACATGGTTCTGTTTGGTTCCAGAGGAGAAATGGGGTACGTAACAAGAAACAAACCAAGGCAGATACCAAAAGTCCACTGTCCCAACATTTTATAACGCGCTATCAGACCATCTGTCTTGAATCGTACCACTTTTAGATAGTCGTCCATGAAACCTATGGCGGACATAGCCAAGAAAGCAGACAAGGCTATGACTATGTACCAGTTCGTTAATTCTGCCCAAAGCAAGGTGGACAAAGTTGCGGGCAAAACTATCAACACTCCACCCATTGTAGGAGTGCCCTGCTTAGCCAAATGGCCTTCTGGACCATCACTCCTAACCACCTGACCAATTCTAAACTCTCTCAATAGTCTTATCGTGGCTGGTCCTAACACAAATGCAATCAACAAAGAGGTGACTAGCGCACCAGCAGCTCGGAAAGTTATAAATCTAAATAGATTGAAGACGATGTGAAAATCACTTAAGTCAGGAAGATAATGGTAAAACATTAGATCTCCACTCTGTCCTGAGATATCCCTTCCATTCCAAAATCCGACTCAAAATAAGGAATTAATTTTTCTAAATTGACCCCACGTGAAGCCTTGAGGAGCACCACTTCGTCTCCATTTATCTCGTCTCGAATTTTCTTGTATGCTGTGTAGGGATCTGCAACACTAACAATTCCACGACCTTTTGTTCTTCTTGCACCTTTTTTCTCCAAAGATCCTGAGGCAAATAATCCAGTTGCAACTACCAGATCCAAATCGAGAGATATAGCCTGTGCAAGCAATCTCTGATGGAGTTGTTCACTATCGTCACCCAACTCTAGCATGCTACCTAAAAAAGCAACTTTAGCTCTTTTCTGATCTATCACCGACAAATGATCTAACGCTGATTCAACGCTCTGCGGATTAGCATTGTAGCAGTCCAGAATCAAGGTTAGATTGCCCACTCGCAGAGTTTCCATTCTCATTTTGGATGCCTCAACTCTGCTGACACCCTTTATGGCAGTATCTACTGGCACCCTCAAAACATCTGCCACAGCCAATGCCATTTGACAGTTTTGAACCGAATGTCTTCCTGGAACTTTTAGTTCAACCTTCTCCTCTCTCCAAGAAAAACCATAGAAACCATCTTGATCCATATGAACATGCTTAGGGCGGTATTCAACACTCGTGTGCTCGTCACTTCCAATTACCAACACATTTTCCACAATTTTTTTCGCTTTATTCGATAAATCTTTTGGATTTTCACCGACCAGTGCAGTCCCGCTGATAGGAAGTCCTCGAAGAAGGTCCAATTTTTCCTTCATTACCCCATCGAAAGACTTGAGCCGCTGAGTATGGGATTCGGAGACGGTTGTGATCACAGCAATCTGTGGACCTGCTATCTCCGTTAACCTTTCGATTTCACCCGGCTGATTAGTACCTAGTTCTAGCACCACAACTTCAGTTGTTTCAGGAGTGGAAAGGAGTGTTAAGGGAACTCCTACTCTGTTGTTTTGATTTCCTCTAGTGCAATGAGATTCGTAACAACCTTCTATAGCAGCTTGAATCAAATCCTTAGTCCCTGTCTTGCCTGTTGATCCGGTTATAGCTATCACGATAATGTCTAAGTGTACCCTGAGATATTTCGCTAAATCTCCCAGTGCTTTGAGTGTGTCTTCCACCCGAAAAATTGGGATGGATTCCTGTTCCAGTTGCACTGGACGTGATACTACCAAACCCTCAGCTCCATTCTTTACAGCTTTGGAAATAAAATCATGACCGTCAAAATTATCTCCAATTAAAGCGACAAACAGGTCACCCTTACTGACCGATCGACTATCCGTAGAAATACCAGAAAAACAAATCTTGGACCTATTCTCGGGCGTCAAATTTAATGCCTTATTCACACGCCTATCATTCCAAAATTGTGAGGCCCTCAAACAGCACCTCCCAACATCTCCAAATTATCCAAAATTATCGCGCGCTCATCGAATGCTTGCTTTTCTTTGCCGACAACTTGAACCAATTCGTGACCTTTTCCAGCCAATAACACGCAATCACCCTCCCTGGCCTCAGAAAGAGCCAATGTGATCGCAGATTTACGGTCACTTATGGTGTGAATATCCTTCGATGTCATCCCAGCTATGACATCAGCAATAATGGAATCCGGATCCTCTGAACGTGGGTTATCTGAAGTCACTATAGCCAAGTCTGCACCTTCCGAGACCATCCTACCCATTTCGGATCGCTTGGAACGATCTCTATCCCCCCCAGCACCAAACACAACAATTAACCGACCCTCTGTAAAACGTCGAACTGTAGAAATAATATTACGTAAAGCTGCACTGGTATGAGCAAAGTCGATTATCACTAAGAAGGGCTCCCTTGCCACCACTTCTAGACGTCCTGGTACCTGCGGAGCACATCTCAAGCGATCCGCTATATCCCCTAATTCCAAACCAGCGACTGTGGCCAGAGAGACAGCAGCAAGACAGTTATCCACGTTAAAACGACCACTTAATGGAAGATTGAGTGACTCCTTTTCCGACCCCCTAGTTACTTCCAGTATCGTACTCCCTAGTTCCATTTTCACGATATCAGCAGTTATATCTGCCGACTCTTCGATGCCGTAACTAATTTTTCTATATCCTTGCGTATCCAATTTTGTCCACCAAGAATCATCCGCATTAATAATGATTGTTCCGTCATCTTTCAGTAAACCCAACAGGCTTGCCTTAGCTCGAAAGTAATCATTCATATCCTTGTGATAATCGAGGTGATCACCGCTCAGATTTGTGAAGATCACGCTATCAAAACGGACTCCCGACAACCTATGTTGCGTCAAGGCGTGGGAAGATGCTTCGATCACAACCGACTCAACTCCAGTATTCAATAGGTTCCTCATTAAGTTGGAAACTTCCACTGGACCTGGGGTCGTCAGGTTATCTGATCCTCCTTCAATCAAGCCATCGGCTTTCACCAATCCCACCGTTCCCACTGTAGCGGCGGAATATTGTGCCTGCAGAAGATGGCGTGAAAGAAAGGCTGTAGTCGTCTTACCGTTGGTACCAGTAACAGCTGCAACAAATAAATTTTCCCAAGGAGAATCGAAAAATAGATCTGCCGCTATAGCCGCTGCCAAACGACCGTCAGAGACCTGTATTTGAGGTATCTCTATTCCTGGAACGCGTCTCTCTACTAGTGCAGCACTGGCACCTGAACGAGCAGCAGAATCCAAAAAATCATGAGCATCCCATTCAGAACCCTTCCAGGCAACAAATAAGTCACCTTTTTTGACCGACCGTGAATCTTGTGTAATCCCAGTGACTTCCAATCCATCTATATCACCGTAGGTATTGTCCAACAGGTTTGCTGATTTCAAAGTTGTCCTCAGAGCCATTAATGAACTCATTTGGTCAACCATCACCATCACTCCTCTGAGACACTAGACTTACCGTATCCCCGATTGAAACCGCTGAACCCGGTGTGGGATGTGTTTCTGATATCTTACCAGTTCCACTCCACTTTACCCTTAGGCCTAGTTCGTGAATCATCACGGCAGCAGACCTAGCAGTGAGGCCACGAACATCCGGCATCAACACTTGATTTTCTAGGGTCACATTGAAGCCAAAAGAGTTCTCTATGTAATCATCAGCAATTGGCATTTCCCCAATAGGCACTGATGCCAACACGATTGGAGATTGCGCTGCTGGCAATAGTTCAGCAGGAATCTGCACCTGGGCTAGAGCTCTCATATCCAAATGCTGCCTGGGAGACGCCAAGATATCTGTCATAGTTGCACGAATCACGGGAGCCGCTGTGGCTCCTCCGT
>Ga0315331_10003680_pt1 | contig 11587 bp, 9 predicted proteins | sample M160m34915metaG_FD_203456 | JGI IMG/M metagenome (GOLD analysis project Ga0315331, IMG submission 203456) | Ammonia-oxidizing marine archaeal communities from Monterey Bay, California, United States - M1 60m 34915 | ecosystem: Environmental > Aquatic > Marine > Intertidal zone | place: USA... | reverse complement strand
CATCATGGAGGTCCTGGTCTACGAGTTTTTTTCCGCCGGCGGATCCTCGCAATGGCAGGAAACGGTAGAAACCGCGTCCCTGCTCAAGGAAGGTGCAGCCATGGTAGCAGCCGTGGCTGATGACCTGGTTCGCCTGGGAAATGCAAATCCGGTCGTCATCCAGGATCGACGATTATCTGGGGGTATGAGGCAGCTGGCTGGCGATGTTGTGTGGGTGGATGATAGCCAGTCAGAACAACGTGAGTTCGATCGCCTGGTCACCCAGGCTGACTGGACCATCCTGGTTGCGCCTGAATGGGACGATATCTTGTTGCAGCGGGCAAGACGATGCCTGCAACGAGGGGGGCGATTGCTGGGGCCTGGACCGGAATTAATTCAACTGGCCGCAGACAAGGGGGCCCTCGCTCACTACCTTCAGCAACATGATCTGCCGGTTCCGAGCGGTCACGCGTTGCAACACGGTGATCCGTTGCCCGACAGTTTCGATTACCCGGCGGTTCTTAAACCGCGGTTTGGAGCAGGGTCCGCTGGCATCTGCTGGGTCAATGATCCAACGGACCAGGTAGCGTGGGATGCGAGTTTCGACGAGTATCGAATGGAATCGTATTGTCCTGGAGTACCGATCAGCGTGGCGGTCCTGATGGGACCAGCCGGAAACATTGTATTGCCGCCGTGTTACCAGTCCCTGTCCCAGGATCACACGTTCCTGTACCTGGGAGGGCAAGTGCCTATCAACGACGAACTGGTGGAGCGGGCCCAACGATTGGCTCATCGTGTGGCGGCGGTTCTCCCCGGAGGAGTTGGCTACGTTGGCCTGGACATGGTCCTGGGAGAAGATGCGCAGCAGGATGTCCTTATCGAAGTGAATCCTCGCCTGACAACTTCGTACGTGGGGCTCAGTGCCCTGGTGAATGGCAACCTGGCGGAAGGTATATTGCGAGTAGCCGAGGGGTCGGCCTGGCCAGTGAGCTTTAGAAGTGATCCGGTTCGCTTTGATGCATCAGGAAGAATCATGGCTGCTGCAATGGATTGCACTTGTCCAGAATTCCCATGAGGAGCAGTTGGCAATGGTGAAAAAATGCCTGGGGATTGACATCGGTGGTGCCAATATCAAGGTAGCCGACACGCTGAACTACGCGCGAAGTTGGCCCTTCGCGATGTGGAACTGCGCAGCAGAGTTGCCTGGTTTCCTTGAAAAGGTATTACGCGAGGCACCACCAGGTGAGAACCTGGCGGTCACCATGACCGGAGAGTTGGCGGACTGCTTCAGCAGCAAGGCGGAGGGTGTGAATGTTATCCTCGATGCCGTGGACCAGGCGGCCAAGATGAAAACAGTTCGCGTCTACCAGGTGAGTGGTCAGTGGGCGACCGTGGAAGAGGCAAGGTCTGACGCCTGGTCGGTGGCCGCAGCAAACTGGCATGCCATGGCCCGTTTCGTGGCTCGGGCCGCCGGCGGACCTGACATGTTACTGGTCGATGTCGGGTCGACCACGACGGACCTGGTCCCAATCATCCAGGGGATGCCATGTACCCAGGGCCAGGATGATGTTGCCAGGTTGCAGGCCGGTGAACTGGTCTATACGGGCGTCGAACGTACCCCGGTTTGTGCCCTGGTCGATAGAATTCCGTATCGTAACCAGGAATGTCGACTGGCCGCCGAGTTGTTTGCGACCACCTTGGATGTTTACCTGGTTCTGGGGAATTTGCCCGAGTCCGAGAAGGTGGAGCACACGGGCGATGGTCAGGTGCGGTCTCGATCGGCGGCTCGTACCCGCCTGGCTCGCATGATTTGTGCGGATCCAGAACAATTCAGCATGGCAGATGCCCGGCTGGCCGCCAAATGGATTGCTGCAGCCCAGGCAAGGTTGCTGGCTGATTGTCTTGATCAGGTCGTGTCGCGCTGGAATGGCCAGGTACAGCAGGTCGTGGTAAGTGGGCATGGTGACTTCCTGGCCCGGCATGCCCTGGCGGAGGCCAACTTACCATTTCCTGTCCGCTCTTTGACCGAGGAGATGGGGCGGGTTGTCTCCCGTAGTGGGCCAGCTCATGCCCTGGCTGTCCTGGCCACAGAGGAATGGGTGGTATGAAGACCTCATCGCTGCGTATCGTGAAAATAGGTGGTAGCTTGCTCGATTACGAGGATCTACCGAAGGCCTGGGAAAACTGGTTGGCTCAACAACCAGGATTGCCCACGGTAATCGTGGTTGGAGGAGGTTCCTTGGTAGAGCAGGTTCGCTCCTGGAATGAACGGTATCCACTGGAGGAAGAGACAGCCCACTGGATGTGTGTACGGGCAATGGCGATTACGGCGAGCCTTTTGCATCAGCGTTTGACGGGAACGTCACTGATTCACGAGTGGGTGGACCTGAAGCAACAGTTGGCTGAAGAGGGCCCGTTTACGCCGCGGATTTTTTCAGTAGAGTCTTTTCTCAGGTCAGTAGAACCTGGTCTGGCCGGAGCTCCCCTGCCCTGTAGCTGGGATGTAACCAGTGATTCCATTGCCGCTCGCATTGCGGAAGTCCTGGCGGCGCGGGAGTTGGTCTTGTGTAAATCGATCTCGCAGGACGCGGGTGCCAGCTGGCATGAACAGGCTAAGGCCGGCCATGTTGACGCTCACTTCCCGGTAATTGCGGAAGAGATTGCCTCGATTCGCTGGTTGAATCTGCGCACCACGAGCTTCATTTCCTGATGAAGTGAAGCAGCGGGTGTCTAGTTCCACCACCAGTGGGCCGGATTGGTCGGGTTAGCCTTGGCCCGATGGACACCAATCTGGGGATCCATCTGGGTTTTGTTAAGGACAGCCCACGATTCGACCTGGACACCTCCGGAAGCGGTCACGACCCAGCCGCGGCGGGTCTTCAGGAAACTGCATTGAGGTGGCACGACCTTGGGCGTGTGCCAGGTTTCCAGTTCGAAGCGGCTGTTTTGACTGGTCAGGAGCGGGAGACTACAGCCTGCTCGGACGAGAAGCTGTTCTTTTTCCAGCAATGCGGCGATTACGCACATGTCCATGATGTTACGGAGTTCTCCGAAGACAATATCTTTCTTGGACAGGGCCAGGTAGTGATCCGTCATCTGGTTGGCCCATTTTTGAGCGTTTGGATCCTTGCTGCCATCAGTACTTACACGACCGTTGGCATCTACGAATTCATCTTCGGTCATGGCCTTCACGCCAGGGCCACGCAATTGCCAGGCCAGTGAATCTTTGCTGCGAACAAGAGGTTCGTAGTTGCAGGCCAGCCACCAGCGTGGATTCACGTTAGGTGAAATGTTTCGCGTGTTCTTTACCAGGTCAACGAAACTACTGATTTCCTTGACAGGTGACGGATCGAGCTTCATGGCCAGGCGTTTCATCTTGTAATCGGCAGCAACCATCACGCGGGCAAAGTGGCTGGTGGTGGGAACGCCAAGAATCTTGATTTGCTGATTGCCAAAAGCTTCTCGCATGGCAGGTTCCAGCGTGGCGAACTGGGGAGTACGACGCGATCGTCGTTGCTGGTTCAGCAAGGCTTGTAGTTGCTGATAGCCTTTTTCCGTGGGATCGATGGATACGGAAATGCCACCCTGGCGAGCCTGTTGGACGGCACGTAAGGCCGTCATGAAGTCGTCCAGTCGCAGGACAGGTTGTCCTGTCGTGATACCAACGATGTTAGCTTGATCGTCGATACGCCAACCTTCACCCGGACCAGCCAGTACGACATCATTCTGCTCGGGCATGACAAAAACATATTCGATACGTTGGAGACCAGCCATGAATCGTACTTCTTCCGGCAGGCGTCCCTGGTTGTTTTTCAAGGAGGCCTGGACGGCTTCTTCGAGACCACGCAGGGAGATCATACGCATGCCAGCCGGGACAACCATGCCTTCCGGTGCACCCTTGAGCTGTTTTCTGAATTCGGCAACGACCTCCGCTCGGTCATTAACCGTGGAAGGTTGTACTACTCCAGCAACATCGATGGAGATGCCACCGACCTGACGGTTCTGGTTGAACCCGAACTGGGCCTGGGCAATGGCTGGAGCCAAGACATAGCTGAGGGCTAGAAAAAGCAGCCCGATGCCAAGGTTCTGGATTCGTAAGTCTATAGTGCGACCATTGGTCATGATCTCGTGCTCCTTGTGCCGATTTACGACAAAATTGACGCGCCAGCCCGAACGGGGGCCACGGTTCAGCAGTGCCTTCATAGATATCTCTGTTCCTGGGACGAAAACCATTCCTGCCGTTCGTTAGCAACGAACCTGGGGTTCCGGTCTGTGCCCACACATGATTTTTCGGTAAATTGCCCGAAATAAACCACTAGTTCAAGGATACCTCGCAGTTTCATAGTTTGCAAGAAATATCCTTGGGACGGCGCGTATGTTACACCGATTGATCCTTTCGTTACAACCCTAACGAGGGGGAGCCGCCGAGGGTCGCTTGCAGGCCTGGCCTCAACATCGCTAAGGTGTATGTTCCTAAGTACTTGTTTCATAGAACCAAGGGACACGGAAAGCGGGTTATGGAGTCGATTTAAGCGGAGATCGACTTCTTCCCTCCTGCCAGGCGAGGTTCGCTGGCGATGGGTGGGATCCCTGACCTACCAGGGGCCTGGCGAGTCGATTCCTTGACGGTGATTTTCCAAGGGAATGGTGCAGTAAAACAGATGTTAGCGTACTTGGTGATACGAGAAGGCACGAAATGGACTGACGTGATCCGTCTTGTTCCCGGGCGTTCGGTAACGGTGGGGCGTGCTTCGACGAATCAAATTGTCGTCAAGGATGAGCGTTGCAGTCGAAATCACGCGGAGATTTTTTTCACGGCCGGTGCCTGGACCATCCGAGACCTGGATAGTCGTAATGGTACGAAGCTGGACGAGGAGGTCGTTGAGCAGGATGCGAGTCTCGCTCCCGGCCAGGTGATTCGCATTGGTAAATGCCAGATGGCATTTGTTCACGATCTGTCTGCGGCTTTCCCGGAAGCGGTGGGTGACTCGCAGGCGGCCGCTGGTGCGCCGGGCCAAAGCGATTCCATGATCATTGATGACACGAGTGGCATTGGGGATTCTCACGTGCTGGAATCGGATGGTGCTCCCACCATCACGCACCGACGTGGCCAGACGAAATACCTGCGACAGCAAGACCAGGACGAGGAGCAGGAACAACAGGATGCTCCACGCGTGGGGCATGCGGCCTCTACGCTCTGCCGACTGGCCTTTCAGTTGGCCACGGAAAACGAACCGGGCACCATGGCCGATACGGCCCTGGACGGTTTGTTTGAAGGCTTGAGTATCGATGGCGGGGCCATCCTGGTCGCCGCTCATGACCTGCCGCAGGCGCCAACGGCTGCTGACATGGAAGTGTTGGCATCGCGTGCACGCGGTAAAATTGCCTATCAGCGACTATCGGGTTTTGTAGCCAATACCGTGTTGCGTGATGGCGAGGCGGTACTCGCTCGCGACATTGGTGATGACAGCATGCTGGGAAATCGGGACAGCGAGGGAGTGATTCATTCGACGAGTGTGATCTGTGCCCCGGTGCGGTATGACAATGCCGTGGTTGGCCTGGTCCATCTTTACTGTACCGATGGTGGTCAGCCCCTGGATGCAGATGGACTCGAGTTCACCCTGGCGGTTGCAGATAATATCGGCCAGGCTCTCAGGAACATGAATCGTGAGCAGGTTCTGACTGAAAACCTGCAGACGACCGCAAGTGAGGTCAAGCAGCTGCGCAGCCAGTTGCAGGCGACCAGCGAGATCGTTGGTTCCAGCTCCGCCATGGAAGCGGTTAAGGAGAAGATTATCCAGGTGGCACCGGAACGGACCACGATCCTGATTCGGGGAGAAAGTGGTGTGGGCAAGGAGGTCGTGGCCCGAGCGGTCCACTATGCCAGTCCACGTGCGAAAGGCCCATTCGTATGTCTTAATTGCGCCGCCCTCTCAGAAACGTTGCTTGAGAGTGAATTGTTTGGTCACGAGAAAGGGGCTTTTACCGGGGCCACTGAACGCAAGGTCGGTAAGTTTGAAGCAGCGGACGATGGTACGCTGATGCTGGATGAAATTGGTGAAATGAGCCAGTCGATCCAGGCGAAGTTTCTCCGTGTACTGGAAGGGCATGCGTTTGAACGGGTTGGTGGAAACCAGGCAATTACCGCTGATGTGCGGGTGATTGCCGCGACGAATCGAGACCTGGAACAAGCGGTTTCGGAAGGTACCTTCCGCCGGGATCTCTACTTCCGCTTGCACGTGTTGGAAATCCAGATTGCTCCTTTACGAAAACGACCTCAGGATGTCCTGGAGTTGGCAGAGTTTTTCCTGGGACAGTTTAACCGGGATACCGGGCGACGGATCGAAGGCTTTACCGAGGCGGGCCAGGAACTGCTGATGAATTACAACTGGCCTGGTAACGTGCGTGAGTTAAAGAATGTCGTGGAACGCGCCGTCGTGCTGGCACGAAATCCAGTTCTTGATGTCGAGGACCTGACCCTTTCGAACCTGGCGACGACCACCGAATCAGGTGAAATGCCGCTGCCTGGCGCCGCTTACGAACCGATGTCATTGGCCGACATGGAAGCGCTTCATATCGGCGCCATGCTCAAGCAAGAAGGTTGGAACAAAAGTCGGACAGCCGGTATCCTGGGGATCGAACGATCCACGCTGGACCGCAAGATCCGTCGCTATGACCTCAAGCCTCCGGGTGCCTGATTATCGGGCATGCTCGTGTGAGGCCTGATCGTGTCTCCGGTAGAAACAGGCTAGTTCATCAGCGGACACTCCGAGTTGCAGTGCCGCCAGGAGTGTCCAGTTACGGAGCGTCTGTCGTACGAGTCCATGACGTTGCCAGCGGCGGGGATCAACATGGATGGGACCGGCAAGCAGCACTGGCCGTTGCCTGCGTCGTATTCGTTGCATGAGAAGTACGTCTTCCATCAACCGGACCTCGGGAAAGCCACCAGCTTGCTCGAAGATCTTTCGCCGCAGGAAAATCCCCTGGTCACCGTAAGGCAGGCCCCAGCAGCGAGCTCGCCAGGCATTGCCTTTTTCGAGATAACGGTAGAGACGGCCAGGAAGGGGGATCTGTTGTCGAAAAGACCCAGCAATGACCCGGGGGTTTTGCAGGGCACTACGGACCTGGTCGAGGGCGGTTTTGTCGAGCCAGTTGTCGGCGTGCTGGAATAACAGGACGTCACCCGTCGCAATGTCAGCCCCCAGGTTTTGTTGCCGAGCACGGCCGGGGGCGGAGGTGATCGCCTGGCAGCCCGCCTGTTTAGCCAGGTTGACCGTTTCGTCTTGACTGCCTCCATCTACCAGGATGATCTCATCTGCACGAGCCGCCTGGGCAGCCTGGATGGCGCGCTCGATCACAGCGGCTTCATTCAGAGCTGGGATGATGATGGAAATTCGCATCGGTCACAATTAGCCATCTTACGGAGCCAGGGTGTTTCAGATTTCCCCCCCTGGTGGATAATTGTGGCAGAATACGCGGGCAATCCACAAGAGCGGGATGGCCCTGGCTCACGACTAGATGGTGAAATCGGTACTGCGAGTTTCTTCCAGTTCGTGTAATTCTTCCAGCCACATGCGAATCTCGTTGCTGTACTCGATAGCATCATTGCTGAGAACGAGTTGTCGATGGTAATCTGCAGCCCCCTCGTCCAGTAGTTCGGCTTCCTCGGCACTGGCAAATCGTTGCTTGGGATCCCAGGCGATCAGGCGTCGACAGAAACTCATGAGCATTGGATTGGTGGTTATTTCCTCGGGCAACATGCTGTCTAGTCGCTTGGGTAACAATCGCTTGGCTTCCAGTAACTCGCGATAGGTACTGATGCCTGCAAAAGGTGCCTGGCCCGCCAGGAGTTCGATCAGGACGTAACCAATGGAAGCCAGGTCACTCAAGGGAGTAATTTCCTTGCCCTCAAGGATCTCGGGGGCAGCATAGGATGGCGTACAGCCTCTTTGTTCAGGAGGCGTATCCATTTCGAACGCTGATCCAGTATCAATAATTTTAACATGCCCCGTCCGTTTCAACATGATGTTGCCAGGCTTGATGTCGCCATGCACGATGCGGTTGCGGTGCAAGGCAGCCAGGGCAGACAGGCAATCGCGTATGATGGCCACGGCCACCCCGGGACGAAAGCGGGGTTGCTTGGGGCCGGTCGTTACAATCACCCGATTGATACGGTCCCAGCGGCGCTTGCTGACACGATTTTCAATCTGGTTGATGGTGCTTGGTACCAGTAACTTGCGGAGGTCATAACCTTCGACCCATTCCATCACCAGCATCCGGATTCGGTTGCGATCGACAAAGTTATGGACCGCCAGCAGGTTGTCATGCTGAATGAGTGCAATGTGAGCTGCTACACGGGCGATTTCACGCATGCTGTCCCGGTAACTATGCTCCGAATCAAAACGTTCCGGGGAAAATATCTTGATGGCGACAGGGAGACTGAAACCATCGGCTCCGCGTCGTTCAGAAAGGTAAACCACGCCCTGCCCTCCGGATCCTAATCGCCGGGTCAAGCGGTAGTGGGCCGTCCAATGCTGCCGTTCAGAGAGTAGGATCTCTCGATAGTTTTCTAGTAACTCTTGGCAGGGCTGATGTGGTTCATCGGACGATTGGGAAATCGTAGCAAGGCGCCCCAAACGCATCGTCGTAAGCATGGTCTTCAGTTTTGATCCGCAAAATTCACTCGGTAAGTTAACGCAATTTAGTGTACCGCTCCGGCTTTTTTTCGTCTACATCGATCTCAGGGGGGGCGTGCTGCCGGTTGCCGCTAGCATTGACTTATTCAGTTGGCTGTCGAGTCGGGTAGCCGAGTTGTTTGTCGACCAGGTTTACCAGTGGCTGACCATCAAGGAAGCGGCGTAGATTTTCGCAAGCGAGGTTCGTGCTATCATCGACACGCCTGGCGGATTGCGCGCCAACGTGTGGTGTAATCACGACGTTGGGTAATTCCCAGAGTGGGCTGTCTGTGGGGAGGGGCTCTATTTCAGTGACGTCGATGCCGGCGGCGTAGAGGTGATTGGTTTGCAGGGCATCGATCAAATCCCGTTCCACCACGACGGGGCCGCGAGCGACATTAATAAGGACTGATCCAGGCCGCATTTTCTGTAGTGCTTCCTGGTCAATCATGCCGGTGGTCTGGGGTGTCAGCGGAACACAGAGAATCAGGACGTCGACCAGGGGGAGCATTTCATTAAATTTTTCCGTTGGCCAGAGTTGATCCACGTGGGGGGGGCAATCCCAGGGGTACATATCGGTCGCCAGGATGCGAGTCTCAAAACTTGCCAGGACTTCGGCGATACGTCGGCCATTGCCTCCGAAACCGGCGATGCCAATGGTAGCGCCTCGTAAATCTCGGGTAGGCCGCCGAATGAATTGTTTTTTCTGCTTTGCCTGATAGAAAGTGGGTAGGCTGCGGTAGATTCCTGCGAGCAGAGCAATCGTCTGCTCCGCCACCTGGTGGGCAAAGAGCCCGGAGGCACTTGTGACGCGAATGGATGAATCGATTACAGCAGGAACCAGGCAATGGTCCAGTCCGGCTGCTGAAGACTGGATCCATTGGAGACGTCCTGCCTGGACCACGTCATCCCAGGGGACCGGGACCTTGGCATGGCCGATGAAAATATCTGCAGTTGGTAGTTCCTTGGCAATACCTTCCTGTCCGGCATTGACGATTTCCAGCTCTGGTGAAACCGCGGCCAGCTGCTGGCAATGGTGCGGTTCCACGGGATAGCAGAGGACAGTTCTCAAGGGCATAGCTGAATCACAGGGGCACGACGTGTGCGTGTTAGATCCACCGGGGGTGGAACGTGTTGATTTATGAAGGTATTTAACAGTCCGAATCGTACCAAGCAGGGTCCCTGCTGCAAAGCGGACGCGGTACCGACGGGGTGCCAGTTTTTGGCAAGGAGCCTGGGGATGCCATGTAAGCCGCGGTTGGCGAGATGGCGTTGATGGTCCATAATAGGGTAATGACTGATCGCAGGTGCCAAGGCATTGCGTGAGCAGTTAGAGTTAAAAACATGTTAGTGAGCTGCGGTGGCTTCATGAGAGGTCCCGGCAAACAATAAGGAGACATCCCACTGACTTCGGCTAAGAAACGACAGCTAGGGATCCTGGTGATCATTGCCCTGGTCGCATTGCGGATCGGCACCGGGTGGCATTTTTTCCGGGAGGGAACGACCAAGCTCCAGCAGGGGGACTTTTCCTCGGCTGGGTTCCTTTGGAATGCGCGTGGACCGCTCGCCGGTTTTTTTCGGGGACTGGTTTGGGATGCGGATGGCAGGATTCGACTTGGTTACGACGAGTCGAAAGGAACGGTAGGAGCTGATCCGACCGTGGGGCGATGGAATGATTACCGCGCTCGTGTCGTCAAGCGGTTTAATCTGGATGAGAAAAAAACGAAGGCTGCTGAGCAGGCGATGAAGCGTCGAGTTGAGCAGTTGAAGTGGTACCTGGGGCAGAACCGAGAGGATATCCTTCGCTATTTCCAGCAGTTGGATCGGTGGCAAGCCCAGCAACAGGATGCGTCACGTCGCGATGTGAGTACCTTGCGAGAACAATCCGAATCACTGGCCAGCGAGCTCGCCGGGAGTCGACGAGGCTGGCTGGCAACGATTGAGCAGTTGGAGGTTGATTACCAGGAAGACCTTGCCGAGCTGGCCGGATCCTCGCGGTTACTGAAAATGCGTTACCCGGGGCGACGTTTTTATGATTCCAGGTCAGTGGATGGGGTGTTGCCCTACTTTGACCTGACGATCGGGATTTGCCTGGTGGTGGGTTTATTTACGTCGACGGCCGCATTGGCCGGTGCGGCGTTCCTGCTGTCGGTCGTGTTAACTCAATTTCCGGGAGCAGTGGGAGCTGCCCCAGTGTATTACCAGGGTATTGAAGCCCTGGGGCTTTGCCTGTTGGCTGCTTTACGAGCAGGGCAATATGCAGGGTTAGACTTTTTTACCTACTGTTTATGGCGCCGAACCAAACGTGCTAAGCAGGGAGCGACTAAATGAATCTCAGTCCGGAAGAAAAAGAAATTGGCCGCGAAAACTATTACGAGGTGATCGGTGTTTCACGTCGTGACTTCATGAAACGTGTCGTGGCCGCGGGTGCTGTTTCCGGCGGTGGACTAGGCGCCATGTACTTTAACTACGGGAAAGTGGCAGATCCGGTACGGGTCGGTGTCATTGGAACCGGTGATGAAGGAAATGTATTGATCGGAGCCTTGAATCCGGAATACGTCCAGGTCGTGGCCATTGCCGATATCCGGCCCTACAACGTGCACCGGGCTTTTCATGGCGATTGGTCCAGTGATGCAGCTATCGCAGCGCGTCCGGGACTGTTGTCCAAGTACGGCTGGAAGAGTCGCCAGCAAGCGGAAAAACAGGTCAAGGTTTACACCGACGACTATCACGAATTGCTTCAGAACGATGACGTGGAAGCAGTTATTATTGCTCTCCCACTGCACTTGCATGCTCGCGTAGCCGTGGAGGCCATGTTGGCCGGCAAGCACGTGTTGACAGAGAAGCTGATGGCCCACAACGTTGCTCAATGCAAGGTCATGGGGCGTGTGGCCGAGGAGCGTGGTTTGCACCTGGCGACCGGCCATCAACGA
>Ga0315331_10003678_pt1 | contig 11588 bp, 10 predicted proteins | sample M160m34915metaG_FD_203456 | JGI IMG/M metagenome (GOLD analysis project Ga0315331, IMG submission 203456) | Ammonia-oxidizing marine archaeal communities from Monterey Bay, California, United States - M1 60m 34915 | ecosystem: Environmental > Aquatic > Marine > Intertidal zone | place: USA... | reverse complement strand
GAGCATCTTGATATTCTGATAACGCAAAAACATTAAAAAAGTAACACCTTAATAAAATATTAGAGAGAAATTCTTAGTTGAACGGTAAGATCGGAGCGCCTATTTCCTTCGATAAGCTGTGGCCCACTACCAATAGAGTTCCGGTTATTGTAAAGAAAAAACCCATAACGAATCCAAAGATCCATTGAGTTTAAAAATGAATATCTAGCCAAAACGTATGCACGACTGCCCTGATAATAATAAGCAGGTATTGAAAAAACATAAAGTGCATTATTTTCATAAGTGTAGATCCGTGTGTCGTAGCTATCCGTGTCAAACAAGGCGTATCGCAGTGTTAAGTCCACCGGAAAAGATTTTGGCTTAAAAGAAATGTCCTGTGTAAATAATATTCCGTGTTCTTTCTTTCTACTTTCCCTATCAATTGTCACAAGCTCTACCCTACTTTTTAAAGAAATAAACTTGTCAATCTTTTTTGAAATATTTAAACGATAATTTCTTTGAGTAACATCCTCTAATCGTGTTATCACCTCATTCTCAAAATTTCCATTCTTCTGTCTTCTTTGCTGTCGAAACCTCATATATATTTGAAAATCACGACTTGGCTTGTATATGGGCTGAATCAAAAACTCATGTCCTTTTGAAGGTGCATCAACTCCATATTTCATCCATGGAAACTCAAAGACATCTGTATACGCATTAATAGACCAACTTCTGTTAATCTTAAATTTTAAACCAGCATAAAGACCATTCTCATTTTGTGTTTTGCTGCCCTCAGAAAAACCCGCATTATAAATGGTCTGATACGTTTTATCATAATCCCTGTATAATAGTCCTAGGCTTAGCCGTGTATCCAAAGATATCAGAGCCCCATGAAGCATTGCTATACCTGAATTTGATTCATTGAGTGAATAGGACACCTCTCCAAAAACATTAATGTTTTTATAAACAAAGTTGTAGTCTGAGCTCAAGGAAAACAGAGATTGCCCGTTAAAATAATACTGATTATATGGCCTTAATGTTAAATTAAGTGGTTTATCATAGGTTTGATATACTCCTTGAACTCCAATTTTCAGATAATCATTTCGGTAGTTTAAGGAAGCACCAGAAATAAATTCTTTTAAGCTATTCATTTTTGATATCTCCGAATTGGTTCGGTGCAAACCAGATAGATTTATGGTTGAAACAAATTCCAAATTGTCGATGGTTGAATCCTGAACACCTGTAGCATCAATAGTCTTATATGAAGAGAATAACAAAACATCAAATTTTCTATAACCAAGATTAATAGCCGCTCCTCTAAAAAACCTAGACTCATCTACAGAGGTATATGGCTTTAACGCAATCGGGTTCCTCTTCATTGTTAATATATCCGAAGACTTACCAAAAGCATAACTTGACCATAAGTTGAGTCCTTGACCTAATTGAATCTGATAATCGCCTAGAGCAAAAGATTTTAAATACTTGCCTCCCCGGTAAAAAGCATGAAAAGAATAAAAATCAAACCCTTGCTTTTGAGCCCCTTTAAAAAATTGTTCTCCCGGATCTTTTTCAGCAGTTAAACCAATGCTAATATTCGTACGATAAGAGTAGCGAAAACGCGAATAATATTTATCTGCATTTCCATAATAGTATTGATTAGAATTTTGTAAAACCGAATCAGAAACATCTTCATATCCTGTTTTTCGTTCCATTCCAGGCTGATACCTTAAAAACAAATCAAATTTCCCGTGTTTAATTGCATCTTTAAAGCTTATGTGTAAATTATCCAATCTCTCATCAACAGTTATGAATGGCAGCAATAAGTAAATCGTTTCGAGGTCCCAATATTTTAGACTTTGCAGCTCATAAATAGAAATAAATTTACCGTGCACCTTTCTGTGTAAAATCAAGTCATTAATTTGAACATCGGTGAGCAATCCTAAATCTTCAAGATCAAGCCCGCTGGTTGAATTAATATTGATCGGTTCATCAAAATAAAAATTTAACTGTTCAATCAAATTGGTTAAATCAATACTTTCCGTCTCAAGCTGTTCAGAAATAAACTCGATTCGTTGCTGAATAATGTCATTTCTTTCCTGTGCGAATAGCATAGAAGAAAATAAAATGAAAAATATTGATGTTAATAGCCTCATTTAATAAAGGCGTATTTAAATGATATATTCGGAGACCACCCCAATATTTGATGAAACTGTGTCCCGAAATCTAAGCTGTATTTTTTAGATATAAGCCACCCAATTCCAAAGCTAAGCTCAATCGGTTGCGTGGCAAAACCGCCTCTAAAAGCAAACGTTTCAGATGGTAAGTACTCAATTCCAATTTTTGAACGAAGAGGGTGCTCTATATCTTTTTCTAGTTCTGCCAAAATCAAAGTCTTATCTGATACCTGATACTGTGTTCCCAAACGCATTGAGGTAGAATAACGATCATCAGGGCTTTCAGTGAGCTTATTTCTTCCAATATTGAAAACCGCCAAACCAATAGACCAGTCAGAACTTATTGAATAATTAAAGCCAAATTCACCAGTGAACGTCTGATTTATTCCGTACGCCTCAGGTAATCTTAATAACTGATGATTCAATTGAACCCCCATTGATAGCTCCTTTGTTAAAAACATGGAATAGCCAGCTCCGGTTTTAAAGGTTCTAAAATTTTGATATCCAAAAGTATTAGCTCCAATAGACAAAACCCCTTGTTTTAGAGGTATCGCAATCGCTAAACTTTGATTCTGAAGCTCTTTCATTAAGAATCTATTCTCATAAGAAATTCCAATTGAAACATTTTTCAATGAGCTTAGGTTTGCTGGATTATTATGATATGCATACACGTCCTTTAGACAAACGCTCGCATTTGCTAGAGAGTTGGAACGGCTTCCCGAAAAATGCAAGCCCTGACAATAAGTATGGTAGCCAATAAGAGTGAAAATAAAACAAAAAGTGAAAACAGATTTTTTCAATTGATATGTCTATTATTTGTGAACTTTTACAAAATAGTAAATTAGTAAAAAATAAAAGCTAAAAATTAATTTAATAATTAAAACCATTTTTGCTTACCTAACAAATATAGCTATCTGATAGAATCATTTATTTATCTTTGATCTATTACAATTAATATGGAAATTGATTTAACTAAATTCGAAATACCTAACATTGATTCATGGAGGAATCAAGTCTTAAAAGAGGTAAATGATGAAAAAGCTTTGGTGTATAAAAATGAGATAGAAAATATCGATATCGATATCTCATTTAAAAATGTTACTCAACCATCACATGCTTCATTAAAATCTAAAATGGATTGGGATATTTTATCTTCATTTGTGATTTTCGATTCTTCTGAATGTAATAAAGCAATAATCAAATGTCTACAGCATGGTGCAAATCATATATACCTCGATTTAAATAACATAATCCCAGCATGGGAAACCTTATTTAAAGACATTTTGCTCGATATCATCCACGTAACAATATCATTTCAAAATCAAGAACAGATTGACTCATTTAAATCATTTTTAACGGAAGAAATTGAGGAGCATTTCTCTATTTGTATTGATCCGTTTAACCTCAGTCCAGTTGATACATTTATAGATACCTCCGTTTCATTTAGTATTGATGGATTTTCAATTGAGCAAATTGGAGGCTCAACGAATCAACAGCTGAGTCTATTGCTATATTGTGGAGACCGAATCCTTCAGAAATGTCAAAACCCGAGTCGAATTAAATTTCAAATGGGTATAGGGAGTGAATTTATTATTGAAATTTCAAAAATCCGAGCATTTAAATGGTTATGGCAACACCTCCTTACTAAAAACAATTATGTTCAAAAAGAGCTGTATATACTCGGCATTACAGGTTGGACAAATAAATCAATTGTCGATCCTCACATGAATTTATTGAGACAAACTACAGAGGGGTTATCAGCTGTTTGTGGCGGAGTGTCAGGACTATTAATTCGAACTCCTAGCGAATTAAGCTTAAAAGGAATCAAGTGGTTTGATCAGCGTATGTCGCTAAATATATCGCATATTCTGAAGGAAGAATCATTTCTATCCAAAGTTTCCGACCCGTTAAACGGTGCTTTTATTATTGAGATGCTCACGAACCGAATTATCCACAATTCATGGGACACTTTTTTGGAGCTGCATGATAAAACAACTCACGAGATCAAAACAACATGCACTGCCCAAGTCAAAACAATTAGAGAACTCAGAATAAATAATTTTTTAAACGGTAAAAAACAGCTTTTAGGAATCAACCTATTTAAAACCAATGAAAATTCTTCTGAAGATGAATGGAAATTAACACCATCCTATTTGAACTTGAGCTATTTAATTTATGAAAACCTTAAGGAGAATGAGTAAGCTTTTAAAATACACCAAATTATTAGATTCTGACTTCAGCATAAGTAAGAAAAATAGCAATGTTGATACTTTTACAACAGCAGAAAATATCCCATTTAAGTCTTCATATGATTCCAAGGACCTTGCTGATATTCAACATCTCCAGTTCTTGCCGGGCACTCCTCCGTATTTGGGAGGTCCATATGCATCTATGTACAAAAGCCGACCATGGACCATTCGTCAATATGCTGGTTTTTCAACTGCAGAAGAATCAAATGCCTTTTACAGACGTAACTTAAAAGAAGGGCAAAAAGGACTTTCTGTTGCCTTCGACCTTGCAACCCACAGAGGATATGACTCAGATCATGAACGTGTTCAAGGAGATGTCGGCAAAGCAGGTGTAGCCATTGACAGTATTGAAGACATGAAAACTTTATTCAATAAAATACCACTGGATGAAATGTCTGTATCAATGACTATGAATGGTGCAGTTCTTCCAATTATGGCCTTTTATATCGCTACAGCTAAAGAACAAGGTGTCAATTTAAATACGCTGAAGGGCACTATTCAAAATGACATCTTAAAAGAGTTCATGGTGCGAAATACGTATATATACCCGCCCGGTCCATCCATGAAAATCATATCTGATATTTTCGAATACACTTCTCAAAACATGCCTAAGTTTAATTCAATATCCATTTCAGGATATCACATGCATGAGGCTGGAGCAACTGCATCGATTGAATTGGCATATACTCTTGCTGATGGATTAGAATACGTAAGGACAGGACTCAATGCAGGGCTTAAAATTGATGATTTTGCCCCTAGATTGAGTTTTTTCTGGGCCATTGGAATGAACTACCATATGGAAATCGCAAAACTCAGGGCTGGGAGGATCATATGGGCTTCTCTTCTTAAACAATTTTCACCTAAAAATAAAAAATCACTATCCTTAAGAACCCATTGCCAAACTTCAGGTTGGTCTTTAACGGAACAAGACCCCTTCAATAATGTGGCTCGAACTTGTATTGAAGCACTTGCAGCTGCATTCGGAGGAACTCAATCCTTACATACAAACGCCCTCGACGAGGCCATTGCTCTTCCTACTGATTTTTCAGCAAGAATTGCGAGAAATACTCAGATTTATCTACAAAAAGAAATTGGAATTACATCTTTCATAGACCCCTGTCACAATAGCTATTTCATTGAAAGCTTGACACAAGAGCTTATTGAAAAGGCAAATAAACTGATTAATGAAGTTGAAGAACTTGGCGGAATGTCTAAAGCAATAGAGACCGGAATCCCAAAGCTAAGAATCGAGGAGGCTGCTGCAAAAAAACAAGCGCGAATAGATTCTGGAAAAGACAATATTATTGGTTTAAACCTATTTAAAAGTGAGGAAGATATTGAACTGGACACGCTCGATGTGGACAATAACAAAGTTCGTGATTCTCAGGTTCTCAAACTGAAAGAGATAAAAGAAAAGAGGAATAATAAACAAGTTGCAGAGCTCCTAGATGAATTGGAAAACTCTGCCAAAAACGAAAACGGAAACTTATTGGAAATCTGTGTTCGATGTGCAGAAGCAAGGTGCACATTGGGTGAGATCTCTTTTGCTCTTGAGAAGGTATACAATAGGTATACAGCAAAAATTAAATCAATTAGTGGTGTATATTCAAATGAAGCTAAAATGGATAAAGACTTTATAGAATCAAAAAAGCTGATCGAAGACTTTTCAGCTTTAGAAGGTCGCCGACCTCGTATTATGATTGCAAAGATGGGACAAGATGGGCACGACAGAGGAGCCAAAATCATCTCTAGTTCATTTGCTGATATTGGTTTTGATGTTGACATTGGCCCTTTATTTCAAACACCTAAAGAGGCTGCTAAACAAGCCATTGAAAATGACGTTCATGTTTTAGGAATATCATCTTTAGCTGCTGGCCATAAAACACTCGTGCCAGAAGTAATTGATGAACTAAAGAAAATGAATCGATCAGACATTATGGTTGTCGTTGGAGGGGTTATACCACAGAAAGACTACCCATTTTTATATAACGTTGGTGTTTTTGGCATATATGGTCCAGGCACAAAAATATCCCTGGCAGCACAAGAAATTTTAAAGCTCTTGATACAAAGTCACAAATAAACTTGTAAATTCGGCACAATAATTGACTGCTATAATTCTAAATTAGAAAAATGAAATTTATCGCCCTTTTTGTTGCACTTGCCTTGCACTTGTTTTTTACCACAAAAGTTAATGCCCAAAAACCAAATCCGGAACTTTCGTACACCCAATCTGAAAAGTTGATTTTTTTAGATAACGAATCAGGAAACCCCAACTCAGTCACTTTCAAAGCTCAATTCAAATCTGATGGATCTAAAAATACAGGAACATTATGGGAGTTTTCTGGCATTTCTGGAAAAGATTGGAAAATTATTAAAGGGAGTTTAGAAAGCGAAGAGGTTCAACTCGAATTCAAGAAAATTGGGATTTATTCATTTACACTTACTTCTATGTTCCAATATTCTTTAGCTGGCGAGGAAGAGGATGAAGAAGATGAAATAAGTATAGAAAAAGAGAATATTCTCACCGTAACAAAAAATCTAGATGAGCTAACGCAAATTTATGCAGATAAAGATTATGCAAAGCTCGTAAAAAAGGCAGATGTCTATTTAGTAAAACCAGAATATGCTGAAGATCCTACTCCGAACATCTTTTCAGCAAAAGGATTTTATGGCGTTTATTTAGACGAATCATATGAGAAAATTGGATTGGGTGACAGACAAGCAGCTTTAGAAAATGCAATTGAATGTACATCAGCGGCAATTGAGCTAGATATAAATGGAATCTTTAATGTAAGTATTCATAAAATTTGGCTAAATGAATTACAAAACAAGTTGTTCAAAGAAGAAATCGCTCCTAATCTCGAAAACGAGGATGGGTACTACATTCCGTACAATGGTACAGATAAAGAAATAAAACAAGAAAATAATAGTCTCTCTATTGAAGGTTGCGAAGTTTACCGATCAATAACTAAATATCCGATTACGATAAGTTTAATGGAGGCCGCTCTTCGTTATGATGCACGAGATTCTAAAACTGCAAATGCAATATGGAAAAAAGCAATACCTAACCTGGAATTGCTTAATAATGAAGATTTCGAAAACATGACTGAAACGGACCTATCGATTCTTAAATATGGTGCAATGTTGAGCGCTGTGAAGCTAACAGAAATCTCTTCATCAAATTCTCAAGCTTGTCAAATCCTAAATAGCTTAAAGAAAACGTTTGAATACGACAGAACGTTCAATGCGTTCCTAAAAACTAAATACAACAACTGCATTGAAGAATAATCAACAATGATTATTTAATAATCTTTTGTTTCCATAATTTATTCGAACGAATGCATGGGTATATTTGAGTGTGAAACGGATTCTTCCCTTTTTTAAAAATAAATTTATTATCACGTCTCTGATATTCGTAACGTATATTGTTTTTATTGATAGTAACGACATCTTTTTTATCTCTAACCAAAAAAACAAACTAAAGGAGCTTGAGACTAGAAATAATAAGATGAAAAAACAATTGTCAGAAACTAAAAACGTTCTTAAAAAAATAAAAAACCTCGATTATTTAGAAGCATACGCAAGAGAGAAAAAGTTTTTTAAAAAAGAGAACGAGGAAATTTTTGTGATTACTTATAAATAGTTTCTCTTCTATAATCTGATATTTTAGCTCCCGAAAAATAGTACTTCAATACTTCTTGGTATGAAAATCTTTTTTTAATCATATTCATGGCACCTTCTTGGCACAAACCAACACCATGGCCAAACCCTTTTCCTTTAAAAAGGATTTTATCCCCAACCTGCTCGGTATCAAAATATGTTGATTTTAAGCCAAAATGCTTTCTGATATCTCGTAAGGGAATCCCAAAAGATGGGTGAATAAAAAAAGTTTTCCGTTCATTTTGCTGAAAATTGATGATTTTGTTAGCAATCAATGGACTATTTACATCTAGAAAATACTTTTCTTTAAGAAAAGAAACCACATCCTTTTTTGGAATATACTTCTCCCAGTTGGCTTGCCTTGTGTGAATGCAAAAGGTGTCCTCTCTTGAAAGGTAAGCAGCTATGTTTGACGACCATATTTGATCTGTTTCAGAAGACTGACCACCACAATTGGCTGAAAAAAAGACAGGAAACCGATTGTTATTTGAATCCAGCAATATTTGACCTTTTGTTGAATCAACACCTTTCAGGATTGAATTTGATTCGCCCTCATACCGTCCTAAATAAGCCTGACAATGAACACCATCACACAAATTAAATCCTTCGTTAATATGCTTGTTTGAATTGTTCAATGCGTAAGTTCTGCTAATTATTGCTTGAACTTTGTAATATTCTGTTTCTAAACGTGTACCTGCCTCCGATGCCAATACACCTTCAAGGTAATCATCAATTAAAATCTCATTAATAATCTCAAAAGCCCCGTCTTTTTGAGTAATATTAAAATCACCTTGATATTTTCTCTTTTTAAAACGGTTATCCGGCGATAAAAAACTTAAGTAGTCCAAGAACTCAAGCTGATAAAAAAAAAGGGAATCAGAAACACCCACAAACTTACCATCTTGACTAACATGAATTTTTTTGGAAGAATTGATGTTCAATGTAAGCATACTCCCCTCATTTAATTCAGTTAAAAATCCATTAGGGGTATGTACTTGGCAATTTCCATTTACGGACAAAATTGAAATTCTTTTAATCTTTTTACCGTAAAAAACACCAACTTGTATTTTTTGACCACTCAAGAAAAGTGGTAATAAAATTAAAAAAATGAAAATCAGCTTATTCATATACAATTAGTAATGTTCTAGCAAATCTTGTGCAATTTTTTTACTACATCCCTCCTTCCCTATTTTCTTAATCAGCTCATCATAACCATTTAGCATATCCAAACGATAATAAGAATCATTTATAAGCAAGTCCAATTCTTTTTGAATATTTAAAATATTGACATCATTTTGAATCAATTCTCGCACAACTTCTCTCTTCAGGATCAAGTTAACCAAGGAAATAAACTTAATATCCACAACCATTCTAGCAATAAAATATGAAATGTTGGAGCTTTTATAACAAACAACTTGAGGAACTTTGAACAAAGCAGTTTCTAGGGTGGCCGTTCCAGAAGTAACGATAGCAAAATCACTTTCGAGTAATAATTTGTATGTTTTTCCAGAAACAAAGTAAACATTACTGTATTGGTCTTTATACTCAGCAAAAAACTTCATATCTAAATTAGGAGCACAGGCAACATAAATATCAAAATTCGTATACTTAGAAACTGCACTCAACATCAAACCTAGCTTCCGATCAATTTCTTGCTCCCTACTTCCCGGCAAAATAGATATTATAGGTTTGTTTTTCTTAAAAACAGGTTTGTTACGATCTGCTTCAAAATGAGCGATTTCGTCCATTAAAGGATGTCCTAAATAACGCGCTTTATAATTATGTTTTGCATAAAAATCTTCTTCAAAAGGAAGTATACAATACATACGATCAATGTTCGCTTTAATGGATTTGACCCGAGATTCTTTCCAGGCCCAAATTTGAGGAGATATGTAATAAACAATTTTAAACCCTTTCTTTTTTGCCCATTTTGCCATTCTTAGATTAAAACCAGGGTAATCAACCATTATTATAACATCAGGTTGAAATTCTAGTAATTGATTTTTGCAGAGCTTAAAATTATTTAGAATCTTTCTCAGATTTAGAAAAACCTCTAAAAACCCCATAAAAGAGAGGTTTTTTAAATGATTCTTAAGCACCACTCCTTGATCCGACATTAATTCACCTCCCCAACCTTGAATCTGAAGAGAAGGATTGATGAGTTTCATTTCTTTGACCAAATTGGAAGCATGTAAATCACCTGAAGGCTCCCCTGCGATGAAAAATATTTTTTCCATTATTGAAAGTAATAGATATATACCATATAAGGTGCGTAAAGCAACATACCCATTATTATTCCACGTGTATAGTAGTATTTCTCCCTATTTAAGAACAAGTAAAACCAGAATAAATTGCCAATCAAGGCGAGTGATAAATATTTACTGCTATTCATGTTATTCGCCATAAACTGATTCCATAAAGTTGAAAACGAGTAACCGTCATAAACGCTCATAAAATAAAGCATAATTGGTAAAAAAACCAATGGGCTAACAACTCCAATGAATAAGCCAATAAAAAATTGAGAATTTAAATTAGAACTCATTTTTCTAAATATTTAAGTTTTTCTAATACTTTGTAATTGGTTAAATCAAAATGCGTTGGAACAACACTAGCAAAACCGTTTTTTAAGGCATGTAAATCAGTATCTTCTCTTTTATCCATATCGGAAAAATTACCCGTAAGCCAATAGTACGGTCTTCCAAATTGATCAAGCCTTGAATCAAACTTGTCATCCCAATAAGCATGCGCTTGAGCGCAAACTTTAATGCCTTTTATTTCTTTCAAAGACAATTTTGGCACATTTACATTTAAACACGTGTTCTTTGGCAAACCATTCAAAATCACATCCTTGATGATTTGACTTGATATACTTTTAGTTGCTTCAAAATCTGCATCAGAATCAAAGTCTGCTAAAGAAAATCCTATTGACGGTATTGATTCCATTGCTCCTTCAATTGCCGCAGACATTGTTCCTGAATACAAAACGTTTGTAGAAGAATTTTCACCGTGATTAATTCCAGAAAGCAATAAATCAGGTTTTCTTTTTAAAATTTCAAAAATGGCAATTTTAACACAATCAACAGGTGTACCACTGCATTCATACGCCATAACATCTTTAAATCCTTCATATTTTTGGATTCTTAAAGGATTGCTTATTGTAATTGCATGCCCCATCCCTGATTGAGGTTTATCAGGAGCAACAACGATAACTTTTCCAAATGTTTTTGCAATAGAAACAAGCTCTTTTATTCCTTTAGCATGAATGCTATCGTCGTTTGTTACTAATATTAATTTGTTCATACCTTATTGCGAAATTAATCAATATATGTGATTCAATTTTTAACTTTAGAAAAACTTAAGAATAGATTACGATGATTCTACAGAAAGATTGTTTTGCTTTTTGTTTTTTGAGTATTTCTCCCGTGAGGGCTGAAGCAAAAGATGAATCCGAAATTGTCACTCAATTACTATTCGGAGAACCCGTCAAAGTAATTAAACTTCATGAAAACTGGGTTCAAATAGCCAG
>Ga0315331_10003675_pt1 | contig 11590 bp, 10 predicted proteins | sample M160m34915metaG_FD_203456 | JGI IMG/M metagenome (GOLD analysis project Ga0315331, IMG submission 203456) | Ammonia-oxidizing marine archaeal communities from Monterey Bay, California, United States - M1 60m 34915 | ecosystem: Environmental > Aquatic > Marine > Intertidal zone | place: USA... | reverse complement strand
ATCTTGACGAGATAAAGCTTCATTGCAATCTAATACGAGTATTACTATTTGAGCATATTTTACAGAATCAATTGCAGATTTTACCGATAATTTCTCTATATTATCTATTACTTTACTTTTTTTTCTCATTCCTGCAGTATCTATTAGGAGAATATCTTGTCCTTTCCATTTAAAATCCAACATTATCGAATCTCTAGTTATTCCGGGTTTGTCGCCAGTTAACACAGAATTACTGCCTAATAAAGTATTAGTTAAAGTTGATTTACCACTATTAGGTCTACCCACAATTGCTAAACGTATAGAAGAATTATCATTATCTTCTTCCTGACCCTTACCTAACTTATTTATTTTTTTCATAAGTATAGATAAATTCTCTTCTAAAGAGCCTAGTCCTATTCCATGTTCAGCAGATATGATTAAAGGTTCACCATATCCTAATTTTAGTGCTTCATAAGCTTGGTTTTTTTGAGTTTCTGATTCTACTTTATTTACAACTAATAAAATTGGACATTGAACCTTTCTTAAGATATCTGCACATGAATAATCAAATGGCATTATTCCTGTTCTAGCATCTAACATGAATATTATTATATCAGCATCTTTTAATATGCTTTTTATTTTATCTAATATATTTTTGCTTAATTCATTTTTATTATCTAATTCATCAAAGCCAGCAGTATCATATAATAAAAAAGTTAATTTTCCTAAACTGGCTTTTAATCCTTTATTATCTCTTGTAACTCCAGGAGTATCAGCAACAATCGCTGCTTTTCTTTTAATGAGTCTATTAAATAAAGTAGACTTTCCAACATTAGGTCTACCAAAAATTACTACTTTAGGTAACATTTCAATTCCTATCGGTATACTATTACTTCTGCATCTTCAGTATAAAAAATTATTTGGCCATCTATTATTATTGGAGATATGAAAGTTGATGCCCCTAAATTAAATAAATTGATATATTCTCCCGATCTACTATCAATTTTAAATATATTGCCATCGTGACAAGCTAATAGAATATCATCTTTAGCTAGAATAGGTTTTGAACATACTGGGCTACCATCTAATTGTATTTTTATTGCTTCATAAATATTAGCTATCCATCTAACTTCTCCATTACTCCTTAATAAACTTATTACTCGTCCGTCATCACTCGCAATAAAAACAGAGTTTCCATTCACTATTGGGTCGTTTGAAGTTTTAATAGGTACTTCCCATAAGAATGACCCAGAAATCAAATCTATAACCGCAAATTTTCCAGATAAAGATGATGAATAAATTAAACCTTCATTAATCACAGGACCTGAATCAATATCTGTTAATTCTAAAGAACCAGAAATAGCTCCTTCAATTACTAAAGAAGAAGTCCATAAAAGTGATCCCGTTAGAGAATCTAAAGCTACAATTTCTCCTGTATTACTTGGAAATATTACTAAATTATTATAGATCGCAGGTGATGAAGAACCATTAGATATAGCAGACACGTGTGAACCAGTATATCTCCATAATTCATTTCCAGTATTAATATCTATTGCATATAATTCATTATTCACAGTCATTTGATATACTAAATTATTGCTTATACTAGGTGCTCCTTGAACAGGTTTATATATATTGGTCTTCCATATAGTTTTACCGTCTATTATATTTATACTAATAATTTCTCCATATGATGAAGAAAAAATTAAACTTTCATTATCTAACGCAAGCCCTCCATCAATATTAGTATTTATACTCTCATCCTTCGGTAATACATTTATTTCCCAATTAAGACTTCCATCTTTAATATTTAAAGAAACTAATTTTCCTTCAGAATCCACAACGAATATAGATGATTTATTACCTACAGGTTGAGCATATATTTTATTATAGGTCCCATCTCCATCTCCTATATCTTTTTTCCATAGAAGGTTAATTTTTTGATTAATAAACAAGTTTTCAGGAGAATTTAAACTATTCTTTCCTTGTTGTTGCCAATCAGAATTTTTTATTACCTTTTCCAATTCAACAGGTATATTTGATATTTCAGTATTTATTTTAATTTCTTTTGAAGAAGTACTTATGTCTATTCTCTTGCCTTCTAATATTTTTTCTTCTGAGGAGTCACCAAAATTAAGAAAGTTTAAGTCTTTAATTGATGAGCAATTATTTATTAATAAACCTATAATTGTATATATAAAAATTAACCGTATTCTAATTATCATAAGAAACTCTATATTATATCTATGGAAAAATAGATAATATCTCTCTAGATCTATTTTTCATATTTGAAGAAGTTGAAGCATCATTTACCAAATTATTAAAAATAATTCTTGCCTCTGCTATATTACCATCATTAATTTCTATATATCCTATATATTCCATCGCTATATATATAAGATCAGAAGAACTAGATACTAATTGCTCTAATATAAGCTTAGCCTCTGTTTTATTATTTAATGAAATAAGCATTTCAGCCATAGACAACTTTGCATAATCTACATAAAAACTTGATACATTGTTGTTAATTAACTCTTCGTAAATTACTAAGGCACCACTAAAATCATTCTCTGACTTTCTAATGCTGGCTTCATTAAATTTAGCTAATAATGTATTGTATTCAGAATCTCCTGCTTCTTCTTTTGAAAACTCTTCTAAAAGACTAATAGCACCAACTTTATCTTTTTGACTCATTTCTAGAGCTGCAAAGAATCTTTCTGATCTATCATTAACTTCATTTAAACTATAATTTTTCCAAAAAGCATTAACAGATACACCTAAAACAAATAAAACTAGAACACCTATTAAGTAATATTTATATTTTCTCCAAATACTTTTATACTTTTCTTCTCTTAGTTCCTCATCTACTTCTTGAAAAATATCACTCACATTTAACTCCTATTATAAAATAATAATTAATATATATACTAATTTTCCTAAATGTTAATAATTGATTAATATATTAAATAAATAAACATATATAACTTATAAAAAAAAAGTATTAATTTTGATTAAAAATAAATATATAATTACCGGTAAGAATATTAATCCCAAGGAAAATATTAGTTCCTATATAAAAAATAATGACTTTAATATTATTATGTCGTTATTTTCTAGAATGCTGAAAGCAAACCAATGGAGAGATTATAGTTTTTCTATGCAAAAAGAAGATATAATTTTCTGTTTTTATAAACATTCATTTGAAACACCGGTATACAAAATAATTTATGAAAAAAAATCTAATAATTTTAATCTATGGACTACATACCACCAAAATAATAAAGTGAGAAGTTCTCCTTCACTAGAAAAGACTATAAAATGGATAGAATCTCGTTATTTAAAATCTGTAGATTAAATGTCTTAATTACATGATAAATTCTGTAAAATATATGTATTATCATCCTTTTTTTCAGAAATAATCCCAGCTAAAACAGAATTAGAAGCAATTTCCCCAAATAGTCTTTTTCCGCAATAAAATATATCTTCAAAAGTAGCTTGAGATATATCAGCATTTTCAAAATTGGAATTAGTTAAATTACTCAGTATAAACTTAGAATTCACTAATGTAGCATTAGAAAATTGAACACTAGTTAAATTAGCTCCTGAAAAATTAGTGTTTTTAAGAATAGAACCAGTAAAATTTACTCCTGTTAAATTTGCACCAGTAAAATCAGTACCAGTTAAATCAGAACCAGTAAAATCAGTGCCTACAAGGTTTGCTCCTATAAAGTTTACTGATTTCATATTTGCCTCGATAGCTTCTCCATTAGTAAATACTACAGATTGCATATCTGAACCTCTAAAATCAGAATTATTTAGTTTTGAATTTATAAAAGATACTCCTATGAAATTTGTTGCAGTAGCCTTTATATTTAACAAGCTTGAATTATTTAAATTAACATTTTGAAATTGAGAACCAATCAAAATACTTCCATTGAAAATAGATTCTGATAAGTTAGAACCTTGGAAATTACTTTTTATCAAATTTGAATTACTAAAATTAGATTTAGAAATATTATAATTCCATAGATTTAATTTTTTCATTTCAAGGTTAGAAAAATCACATCCAACACACTGCATATTATTTATAAGTCTTTCCATATCTAAATTAGTATCTGCATGTGATAATGAAAAGTTAAATAATAAAATTATAAAAAAATAAAATTTGGTCATAAATTTATGCTCCTATATAATATTCTTAAAATTAGGAAATTATAGAAATGTCTAAAATAACCATAATACTTTGCATACTTATAGTAATATTAATTAGTTTAAGATATTTTGATCCTTTTGACAAAGGTTTGGCAGATTGGGAAAAATGTAAAGAATCTTTGCTGGTTCAGGTAATAACAAATAAATGTACTAATAGATAACTAAACAAAATTAATATCTAGCCCAAATATTTTAATCTTAGTCCCCATATCCAATCTTTTCTGTGAAGCTTTTAATTCTATAGCTACTAAATCCGTATAGTTTTTTTTAGATTTCACAAATTTAATAATAGCATTTTCTAAAATAATATTAGGACAATTTTGTTTATTTATTAGCTCACTATTTAATACATTTGCCCATAATTTTGCAAGCTTCAAGGGATTATCTGTAGCAATTGTAGCACCAACTATACCTTCAACATAATCTTCATTAATTTTTTGCCTCCAATTTTTGCCTGCAGGAGGCCAATCAGCATATTTTTCTTTATAATTAGTATTAGTAACAGAATCAATTTCAACCAATGCTCCAGGTAAATCTTTTGGATGATATTGATTAATAATATAGTTACCATGCTTAATATTACCAAAAGAATTTAATGCTCTAATACCTTTACTCTCTATGTACTTTCTTCTCTCTAATGAATCTTCACATTGAAATATCGTCATATACCCAGCAGGCCCTTTTTTCTTCTCAATAAATCTTCCAGCTGTAGTATTATTAGTAAAAGGAGATACAACTTCTAGAAACTCTCCTCCAATAGGGCAAACAATATTATTTAGGCCATATTGTTCTACTTCCTCATCTCTATAAGCTGTATTAATATTTAACTCTTTATTAATTATCCTTTCACATTCATTTAAATTATAACTAGCAACAGCGATTTGTCTTAATCTCATAATTAACCTCTATAAATATTAAAAAGTATATTTACATTAATACAATATAGACTATTTTAAAATATTATATTTATAAAAATACAGGATATTATGAAAGCTCCTATACTTAAAAAAATTAAAGAAATCAAAGAATGTCACGGAAAGAAATGGGTAGATAACTATAGTTGGATTCACCAGAAAAATATTCTTGATGTGTTAAAAGATAGCACTAAACTAGATAAAAACGTAAGAAACTATTTAGAAGCTGAAAATAAATATACTGACTACCATTTAAAAAAAACAAAGAAACTTCAAAAATCTTTATTTAAGGAAATTAAAGGAAGAATTAAATTAGATAATACTAGTCTTCCGTTTAAAGATAAAAAATATGAATATTGGACTAAAACTTCTAAATTAGGAAATTATTCAATAAAGCTTAGAAAGAAAATAAATTCAAAAAAGGAAGAAATATATTGGGATGGCAATAAAGAACACAAATTATCTAATTCAAATTATTTTGGAATAGGAGATTTAAGTGTAAGTAATAATGATGAGCTATTAGGCTACTCATTAGATTTAAAAGGCTCTGAATATTATACAATATTCATAAGGCGCATAGCTGATAAAAAAATTATGTCTTCGAGAATTAAAGAAACATCTGGAAATATTATTTTTAGTTTAGATGATAAATATATTTTTTACGCAAAACTAGATAATAATCATAGGCCAAAAAAAATATATAAACATAAAATTGGCGGACCAATTAAAAATGATGAGCTAATTTATAAAGAAAAAAATGAACGCTTTACTGTAGGAATAGGCTTAACATCAGATGAAAAATATTTTTTAATATCTTCTGGAGACCATACTACTAGTGAAGTATATTATTTTTCTTCTAATGAGATCAATCCAATTCCTAAATTATTCAAAAAAGCAAAAGAGGGAATAATTTATTCCTTAAATTCGTGGGATAAAAATTTTTATATTCATACTAACGAAAAAGCTGAAGATTTTAAAATTTGCAAATGTTCTCATAATAATATTACTTCTTGGAAGGAAGTAGTTCCAGCTAAAGCTGAAGTACTAGTTGGCGGTTTCACTATGTTAAACAATTGGATGGTTAGATCAGAAACTATTAACGCTTTACCAAAACTTTTTGTTAGAAATTTAGAAAATAATAAAGAAGAAGAACTTATTTTTTCAAAAGAAATTGTTTATAATCCTGGCATTTCATTAAAACAAAAAAATAGAGACACCGATAATATTTTAATTTCATATAATTCTCCTAAAACACCAGAAAGAGTTTACTCATTTAATTTAAAAAATAAAAAAAAGAAACTTATTAAAGAACAGGAAATTCCTTCAGGCCATAATAGAAATAATTATATTGTTGAAAGATTAGAATGCACTTCTAATGATGGACGAAAAGTTCCGTTAACTATTATCAGACATAAAAAAACTAAGCTAGACGGCTCTGCAAATATTTTATTATATGGTTACGGATCATATGGCAGTTCTATGGGTACAGGCTTTTCTTCTACGCGCTTAAGTTTAATAGATAGAGATATAATTTGGGTAACTGCGCATATTAGAGGCGGTATGGAAAGAGGCATGAAATGGTGGAAAGAAGGTAAAATGCTTAAAAAGAAAAATACCTTCGACGACTACATATCTGTTGCAAGATATCTAATAAAAAATAAGTATACTTCTAAAAACAAAATTATAGGTATGGGAGGTAGCGCTGGTGGTCTTTTAATGGGTGCTGTAGTAAACCAAGCTCCAGAATTATTTTTAGGTATTATAATGGCTGTTCCTTTTGTAGATTCTTTAACCACAAATTTGGACCATTCTCTTCCATTAACTGTGGGAGAGTTTAAAGAATTTGGTAATGCTAAAGCATTCAAAAAACATTTTGATTACATATATTCATATGCGCCATATAATAATATAAAAAAAATGGCCTATCCTAATATGTTAGTTACTACAAGCCTTTCAGATAATAGAGTTTTGTTTGATGAACCTGCTAAATATACTGCAAAACTAAGAGAGTTTAAGACAGATAAAAATATTTTATTATTAAAAACAGAAATGGAGGCAGGTCATGGAGGAAAATCAGGAAGAGATGGGCAAATTGAAGAAATAGCACTCGACTACGCATTTGCTATAAGTCTTACAAAGAATATATTATAATTTTAAAGAATTAAAGAATAAGAACATTTCTTTTGATAGTACTTTAGAGTTTTCCAATGCAGCAAAATGCCCCCCCTGTTCCATTTTAGTCCAGCGCTTAATATTAACATATGTTTTTTCAGCTAACTTTCTTTGAGGTTTTAACATTTCTTTAGGAAATTCAGTATAACCTAATGGAACTGTAATTTTTTCACCTAAAGGTACGAACCAAGATCTTCTATTTCTAGCGTAATATGGCCAAAAAGATGACCCAATAGCGCCGCTAAACCAATAGAGAGAGATATTAGCTAGCATTTTATCAAAACTAATTGAATTTTCTGGTAAACCATTACAATCTGTCCATTCATAAAATTTTTCACAAATCCAAGCTGCTAATCCAGAAGGAGAATCCGATAATCCATAAGCCAAAGTCTGTGGTCTAGAACCCTGAATTGCTTGGTAACCCATTCCTTCTGGCCTCCATTTTTTTATTTGGTCTATATAATCTTTTTCTTCAGGTAATAAAATTTTTTCTGGATCATATTCTCTTATCAGCGCTAACATATTTAAATGTAATCCTAATATTTTTTCTGGATATTTATAAGCCATTCTACTGCCTATCATGGCCCCCCAATCTCCTCCTTGAATACAAAATGTATTATAGCCTAAAACCTTTGTCATAAGATCTTTAAAACATTCACCAATTTCTTCAACACCAAATCGTTTTTGGAAAGCTTCAAATGATAAACCAAAACCTGGCAAGGAAGGAGCAATTACCGTAAAAGCAAAATCAGAATTAATTCCATATTTATTAGGGTCTGTAAGAATAGGAATAATATCCAGAAATTCAAAAATTGATCCAGGCCAACCATGCATTAATAATAATGGAATATTTTTTTTAGACTTTCCTTCACAATGAATAAAATGAAGCTCTATATCAGAGATTTTTGTTTTATACTGTGGAAAATCATTAAGTTCACTTTCTGACTTTTTCCAATCAAAATTTAATTTCCAATAATCTAATAATTTTTTAAACCACTCTAAATCAGTTCCTGTCTTCCATGGTTCTCCAGGTGCTTGATCTGGAAGTCTCGTATTGGCGAGTCTTCTCTTAAGATCTTCAATTTCTTCATTACTAATTGATAATTTATAAGGTTTAATTTCATTCATAAAAAAATACTATAATACATTTATAAATAAAAAAAGTTTAAATTCTCTCTATACATTTTCTATTATTATTTAATGGTGAATTTACTATTTGATGTACTTGGTAATAATTAACTTTATTAATATCTTCCTTGATAGACAGACCTTCCATATTTAACCAATTCATCATATTTATATTATCTAAGACGAGAGGTTGTCTATGATGTATGTGGTTAATATTTTGATCTGACTCTTTAGTAACTATTGCACAACCATTTTCATTATAGATACCAGCCATATAAAATATTTTATTCATTATAAAATGATAAAATGGTATTTTTTTTCCCTGGAACCTCTGCCACTCAAACCATCCATCAGAAATTATTACGCATCTTTTAGAATTTTTAAAAGATGGTTTTATATGCAACGTTTCATTACGTGCATTAATTAAGTTCATTGGTTTTTTTGCCCATTGCGGCGAAAATGACCAATTAATATACAAAGGTGATTTACCATTGAATATTAATATTTTTTGGGATGGAGATATATTATAGTTAGGTTCAATATCAATCCCGAATTTTTCTTTAACAGCTTTTTTGCTTTTTAATGTAAATCTACCGCACATAATTTTAATAAAATAACTATAAAGCTCTTTTAGAACTTAACATTGAATATTCTTTTAGACATTCTGGATTAGATAAAGATGACAAATTTGGCACTTTTTTTCCTGCTAATGTCCATCGAGCTGCTCCTTCTACTCTCTTTCCATTCATAGTATAAGGTATATCCTCTACTTCATAAATTTTATGAGGAACGTGTCTTGGTGAAGTGTTTTCCCTAATCATCTTTCGTAAAGCAATAGAAAAGCTTTCGTTTAAAATATTAGGTTTAGCGAATTTAATGCATAAAATAATTTCTTCATCATTATTAATTCTATTACCAAATACTAAACAATCATCAATTTCTTTCAATCTTTCACAAATATTATAAATCTCTGCTGTTCCTATTCTTACTCCTCCAGGATTTAAAGTATTATCTGTCCTTCCATAAATTATTGCAGAACCATGAGAGGTAATTTCAGCTAAATCTCCATGAGTCCATATTTCTTCTCTTTCTTCAAAGTACGTTTTTTTATATCTTTCATCTCCATTTTTACCCCAAAATGTTATAGGCATTGATGGAAAAGGCTCTGTACATACTAAATCTCCAGCTTTGTTTATAACTGACTTATTATTCGAATCAAATATTTCTACTGCCATACCCAATGCTTTCGCAGTTAGTTCCCCTTTTCTTACTGGATGTAAAGGAGAGCCTAACATGAAGCATGCTAAAAGTTCAGAACCTCCGGAAATAGAAGAAAAACCTATATTTTTTTTTACTTTCTTATAAACCCAATCAAATTGACTAGGAGCTACTGGGGATCCTGCTGCTAAAAGCCATCTTAAATTTTCTAATTTATATTTCTCGATAGGTATTTCTTTAATATCTTCTAATGTTGACATATATTTGGGGCTAACACCCATATGTGTTAATTTTTCCTGTTCAGCTATTTTCCATAATAAAGATCCATCTAAATGATCATTTCTTTTAATAATGGGAACACCGTCATATAGAACTAAAGTAGCGTTACAACCGAGAGAAGAGACTACCCAATGGTACATCATCCAGGCAATATTAGTATACCACATAATTTTATCCTTAGGTTTTAGGTCATTATGTAATTTATGTTCTTTAAAATGCTGTAAGATGGTTCCTCCTATTGAATGAACTATTGCTTTAGGAGCCCCCGTGGTACCAGAAGTATATAATATATAAGAAGGATGAGAAAATGGTAATCTTATAAACTCAAGGTTTGAATTTATTCCAAATTCATTGAACAAAGTATAATTATAACTTTTATTTGATATATTAATATTTTTATCATCAACAATAATTACACTATCTAAACCATCTAAAGAAGCAACAATTTCCGATATACGCGAAGAAAAATCATGTTCTTTATTGTTATAACGATAGATAGAAGTAGTAAATAATACCTTAGGAGTAGTTTGCCCAATTCTATCAATTATTCCTTTGGTGCCAAAATCCGGAGAACAAGAAGTCCAAATTGCACCAATCGAAGCAGATGCCAAAAGACTTACTAAAGCTTCTATCCTATTAGGTAAAATAGCAGCTACTCTATCACCAGATTGAACTCCTATTTTTTTTAAGCCATTTACAGTTTTAGCTACTTTTTCTTTTAATATTCTTCTAGAAAATTCTCGTCTATTTCCTATTTCATCCGTTTCTATGACCGCAATAAAATTATCATCTCCTTCTAGCAAGTTTTCTGCCAAATTTAATTTAGCTTCAGGAAAAAATTGTGCACCAGTCATAGGTGATTTTAGATTAGGTATAAAGCTTTTAGATCCAGGATCACCAATAACTCTAGTAAAATCCCATACTGCTCTCCAAAAATTTTCTTTGTTATTAATAGACCAAGAATGAAGTTTTTCATAAGAATTATTATCAAACCCTAATTCTTTAGAAAACTTACTTAAAGCAGAGTTTTCAACAATATTTGATTGAGGAGACCATAAAATTTCTGAGGACATTAAAATACTTACTAATTAATATTTTCTTTATTTTTCAACTCTATTCTTCTACTATGGAGAACTGGTTCGGTATAACCTGAGGGTTGAACTCTTCCTTTAAATACTAAATCACAGGCGGCCTTAAATGCTATAGTATCAAATGTAGGTGACATAGAAATATAATTACCATCATTTTTATTTTGGTCATCTACTACCGCTGCCATTTTTTTCATAGATTCCATAACTTGTTCTTCTGATACTATTTTATGGTGTAACCAGTTTGATAATGCTTGTGATGAAATTCTGCATGTTGCTCTATCTTCCATTAAGCCTATATCATGAATATCAGGTACTTTTGAACAACCTACTCCTTGATCAACCCATCTGACTACATAACCTAATATACCCTGAGCATTATTTTCTATTTCTTGTTCAATATCTTCTTGAGACCAATTATGACCATCAGCTACAGGTATTTTTAACAAATCATCTAAAGTACCTCTTGAGCCCCCCTCAATAATTTCATTTTGAACGTCAAAAACATCTACCATATGATAATGCATAGCATGCAGTGTAGCAGCTGTTGGACTGGGAACCCATGCACAATTTGCTCCAGCTTTTGGATGTCCTATTTTT
>Ga0315331_10003672_pt1 | contig 11598 bp, 9 predicted proteins | sample M160m34915metaG_FD_203456 | JGI IMG/M metagenome (GOLD analysis project Ga0315331, IMG submission 203456) | Ammonia-oxidizing marine archaeal communities from Monterey Bay, California, United States - M1 60m 34915 | ecosystem: Environmental > Aquatic > Marine > Intertidal zone | place: USA... | reverse complement strand
ATATGGGTTTGGTGGCGGATATCACAGGTGAGGCATCGGATAAAGAATCAAAAGTGATTGCCAATGCGCTTGTTCGGCTTGGAATTTCAGACGAAGCCTGGGATTTTATAGCGGACGCTTCAGATATATCCGACTTGGCTGAATTAACGGCGATATCTGGGGTTGATCTATTGGATGAACTTGTCGCACTGAATGGTATAGGCGAAAAAACTGCCATGAATGTATTGGAAGTTTTTCCAAACAGCGCATCTCTGGTGAAGGCGAGCTTAAGTGAACTGCAAGAAATTGACTCGGTTTCAGCACGAAACGCCCTAGTTATTAAAGAAAAATATAAGTAATATAGACAATAGAATATTATATTTTGGATGCGCCTGTAGTGCAATATTATGCTGGGGATCCTCAATATGGTGTAAGTGCGTTGGAATTTGAATTAGCAAAGGTTAACGAGAATCTCTTACCGAAAGCCGCTTAAACGACGACTAACATATGCTCCCCTACTACCTAACTGATAGGCTGGATGAGTTAGACGTACACTCAATGTTCTACTCCCACTCAATAGTGCCAGGCGGTTTCGACGTAATGTCGTAGACGACCCGGTTGATCCCGCGCACCTCGTTGATGATCCGGTTCGCGGTCCGGCCGAGAAAGGCCATGTCATAGGGATAAAAATCCGCGGTCATCCCGTCCGTCGATGTCACGGCGCGGAGCGCGCAGACGTTGTCATAGGTGCGCGCGTCGCCCATCACGCCGACGGTCTGCACCGGCAGCAGGACGGCAAATGCCTGCCAGATATCGTCATACAGCCCGGCACTGCGGATTTCTTCGAGGTAGATGGCATCGGCCTTGCGCAGGACATCCAGCTTTTCGCGCGTAATGGTGCCCGGAATGCGGATCGCGAGGCCCGGCCCCGGAAACGGATGACGGCCGACGAAGCTGTCGGGCAGCCCCAGTTCACGGCCCAGCGCGCGCACTTCGTCCTTGAACAGTTCGCGCAGCGGTTCGACCAGCGCCATGTTCATGCGTTCGGGCAACCCGCCGACATTGTGATGGGACTTGATGGTCACGCTAGGCCCGCCATGGAAAGACACGGATTCGATCACATCCGGGTAGAGCGTGCCCTGGGCGAGGAAATCGGCACCGCCGACGTTCTTCGCTTCTTCGTCGAACACGTCGATAAACGTGCCGCCGATAATTTTACGCTTCTGTTCCGGATCGCTCACGCCATCGAGCTTGCCGAGGAACAGATCGGAGGCATCGCGGTGCACCAGCGAAATGTTGTAGTGATCACGGAACAGGGTGACGACCTCATCGGCCTCGTCCTGACGCATCATGCCGGTATCGACAAACACGCATGTCAGCTGATCGCCGATCGCTTCGTGCAGCAGCACGGCGACCACCGACGAATCCACCCCGCCCGACAACCCGCAGATCACCCGACCGTCACCCACCTGGGCGCGAACCTTGGCGATCTCCTGTTCGCGGAACGCGGCCATAGTCCAGTCCCCGCTGCACCCGGCGACGCCATGGGTAAAATTCTTCAGAAGATCCGCCCCGTGCGGCGTATGCACGACCTCGGGGTGGAACTGGACGGCATAAAAGCGCCGTGCGTCGTCGGCGATGGCGGCGTAGGGGGCGCCATCGCTGGTACCAACCACGCGAAATCCTTCCGGCAGGCGTTCGACGCGATCGCCGTGGCTCATCCACACCTGTTCTTCGGCTCCGACATGCCAGACACCGTCGAACAGCGCGCAGTCTTCGGCGACCGACACCATCGCCCGGCCGAATTCGCGGTGATCGGACGTCTGCACCTCGCCGCCGAGCTGTTCGACCATGGTCTGCTGGCCGTAGCAGATGCCCAGCACCGGCACGCCCAGCGTGAACACCTCGTCCGCTGCCCGGGGCGTATCTATATCGAGCACCGAGGCAGGGCCGCCGGACAGAATGATCGCACGCGGCGCAAATTCGGCGAGCGTTGCCGCGGTCACCTTGTTGAACGGGTGCACCTCGCTATAGACGCCGCTTTCCCGCACCCTGCGGGCAATAAGCTGGGTCACCTGGGACCCGAAATCGATAATCAGAACGCGGTCGGACGTATTCACGGATTCAGGCACTCCCCCAGACAACAACATCGGACGCATCGGCCCACGCATAGCCGATTTCCTCGATCGCCAAGCCGCCCATCGTACCGGGCCGGCGGGCAACCTGCACACCGCCCATGCGCTCGTAAAAGAAGCGCGCCGGATTGCTACTCAGACACCAGACGATCACCGACGGACCGCGCGACTCCTGCGCCCTCGCAACCGTGCTGGCAAAGAGCTGGCGCCCGATGCCGCGGCCGTGAAAATCGTCCTCGACATAGATCGTGTAAACTTCGGCGTTATAGGACAGTGCGGCGTTGCGCGCCGGACCGGCACCGGCAAAGCCGATCACCCCACCTTCGGCGGCTTCCGCCACATGGACAAAATGATTACCGCGATAGGGCCCGAGAATAGCCTGCCACCGGCGTATTTCGCGCTCCCCCATTTTCAGGTTCACCAAGACGTCATCGGGCAGTATGCCGGCGTAGGTCGACCGCCAGCTTTCAGCGTAAATACGGGCGATCGCTGCCGCGTCTTCGGCGTCCGCCTCTCTTACCCCGATGTCGGTCGCCGCGCCGGTCATGTGCTTATTCCGGCGGCCGGTAGTTCGGCGCCTCGCGCATGATTGACACATCGTGGACATGTCCTTCGCGGAAGCCTGCGGATGTCGCCCGCCGGAACGTGCAGTTGCGCTGCATATCGGCCACCGTTCCATTTCCGGTATATCCCATCGATGCGCGCAGACCGCCGATGAGCTGGTGCAGGACCGCCCCCGCCGGGCCCTTGTACGGCACCCTGCCCTCGATGCCCTCGGGCACGAGTTTCAGCGTGTCGTTCACTTCCTGCTGGAAATAGCGGTCTGCGGAGCCCTGCGCCATCGCGCCGAGCGAACCCATACCGCGATAGGATTTGTACGACCGTCCCTGGTACAGGAAGACTTCGCCGGGGCTTTCTTCGGTGCCGGCGAGCAGCGAGCCGACCATCACGCAGTCCGCCCCGGCGGCAACCGCCTTCGCGACGTCGCCTGACAGCCTCACCCCGCCGTCGGCGATGCAAGGCACGTCGTTTTCCCGGCAGACCGCAGCGGATTCAAGTACCGCGCTGAACTGCGGCACGCCGACACCGGTGACCGCCCGCGTTGTGCAGATAGAGCCGGGACCGATTCCGATCTTGATCGAATCTGCGCCGGCATCGATCAGCGCCTTGGCGCCCTCCGGCGTCGCAATATTGCCGGCGATGACCTGAGTGCTGTTCGATATCCGCTTAATGCGGCGCACCGCGTCGAGCACGCCGCGCGAATGACCGTGGGCGGTATCGACCACGACGACATCCGCCTGGGCGTCGATCAGCGCTTCGGCCCGGGCAAACCCGTCATCGCCCACGCCGGTCGCCGCAGCGACGCGCAAACGACCTTTTTCGTCCTTTGTGGAATCGGGATGCAGCTTGGCCTTTTCCATATCCTTGACCGTGATCAGTCCGATACAGCGATACTCACGGTCGACCACCAGCAGCTTCTCGATCCGGAACTTGTGGAGCAGACGGCGGGCTTCGTCCATGTCCACGCCTTCATTGACCGTCACCAGGTCTTCATGGGTCATCAATTCGCTGACCGGCTGGTTCGGTTGATCAGCAAAACGGACATCGCGGTTGGTCAGCACGCCGACAAGCTTGCCGCCATTGGCCTCGACTACCGGAATGCCTGAAATCCGGTGGCCTTCCATCAGCGCTAGCGCTTCCGCCAGGGTGTTTTGCGGGCCGATCGTTACCGGATTGACCACCATGCCGGATTCGAATTTTTTAACCGCCCGCACTTCATCCGCCTGCTCGGCGATATCCATATTCTTGTGCAGCACGCCGATGCCACCCGCCTGAGCCATCGCGATCGCCATCGCCGATAGCGTCACTGTGTCCATCGCGGCCGATACCAGCGGAATGCCTAGATCGATGGAGCGCGTCAGGCGCGTTTTTGTCGAGGCTTCGTGAGGGAGGACGGCGGATTCCGCGGGTACGAGGAGTATGTCGTCAAATGTGAGCGCTTCGCGGATATTCATGCCACCACCTGTTGTTGGAGTGACACCGAATTATATACACCGGACCCTCGAATCCCAAACGGAATGGCGTGCCGCGGCGAAAAACGTTTAAATATTTCTGGCGCCCGACCCTCCGGCTATTCGGGCACGCGAAATCCGGTGGCAACGATGTAGGTTTCGGGGCTTTCGGGGCGCGACGCATCGGGCTTGACGGTACGGACCTTATCGAAGGTACGGTTGATCGCCGTCATCAGTTCGCCATGGGCGCCGCCGGCGAAGGCCTTCATCACAAGCGTGCCGCCCGCGACCAGCGCTTCGCAGGCAAACGCATGCGCATCTTCGCACAACGCCATGGTCCTCAGATGATCGGTCGATTTATGCCCGGTTACCGGCGCCGCCATATCGCTTAGGATGATATCGGCAGGCCCGCCCAGTGCGCCTAACAGAACCCCCGAGGATGCCGGATCGCTGATGTCGAGAACCATGGCGGTAGCGCCGCCGACCGGCTCCATCTCCTGGATGTCGACGGCAATGACAATACCTTTGTTTTCGTCGGGCGCGACCCTTTCGACCGCAATCTGGGTCCAGCCGCCCGGGGCGGCACCGAGATCGACGACCTTCAGGCCACGACGTAGCAAACTGTAGCGATCGTCGAGTTGAATGAGTTTGAAGGCAGCGCGCGATCGCAGGCCCTGCTTGCGCGCTTCATGGACATACGGGTCGTTGAGCTGGCGGTCGAGCCAGCGCGTCGAAGACGCCGTCCGGCCACGGGCGGTTTTGACGTTGACCCGCATGTTTCGGCCGGTCAGCCCCCGCCCGGACGATTTCGCCTTGTCGGCCCCCTTGCCGTCGCTTCTGTTTCCGCCTTTGCCGCCGGATTTTCGGGCCATTCGGGCGTTATTCCGCGGCCGACGCGGTCGCGCCAGTGCAGGACGCCTGGGGCTGTCCGGCCATGACGCTGAGAATACCTTCCCGGACCCCCCGGTCTGCGACGCGCAGCCGCCTGGCGGGCCATAACCGGCAAACCGCTTCGAGCACCGCACAACCGGCAACGACGAGATCGGCCCGGTTATGACCGATACAGGGATGTGCCGCCCGTTGATCGTAATTCTGTACCGACAATTCGCCGCTGATCCGCGCCACCGCTTCGAAAGACAGCCAGGCCCCGTCCACCATCGACCGGTTGTATCGCGGCAGCCGCATATCGACGCCGGCGATCGTCGTCACGGTACCTGCGGTGCCGATCATCTGAACCGTTCCTGCTTCTATGTGTTTCGAGATACCGTGTTCGGCATCGAATGCGCTCAGCATATCCGCGACGTCCGCCACTAGCGACTGGTATTCATCCGGCGAAAAATCGTTTCCGCCGTGCTGCTCGGTCAACGTAACCACGCCGCAGGGCAGCGACGTCCACCCCAGAACTTCGGCGCCGTCGTCCGGCAATATTCGCGCCCAGACGAATTCTGCGCTGCCGCCCCCGACATCGAACATCAATGCATGATCATGGGCCTTGTCGAGCAACGAGAAACACCCGGTCAGGGTCAGTTCGGCCTCTTCCCGGGGGCCGATGACCTCGAGGTCGATCCCGGTTTCCTGTTTCACCCGTTTCACGAAGTAATCGCTGTTCCCGGCCGACCGGGCCGCCTGCGTCGCGACACAGCGGGAGACGGAAACCCGACGCCGGATCATCTTCTTGGAGCAGATTTTAAGCGCATCGACGGTTCTCTCAATCGCCGCATCGGACAACGCGCCCGCTTCGCTCACGCCTTCGCCCAAACGGACGATTCGCGAGAACCCGTCAATTACCCGAAAACCGTGGCGTGTTGGATGAGCGATCAACAACCGGCAGTTGTTGGTCCCTAGATCGAGCGCTGCGAACACACGTTGCCCGCGGCCGGCACCTTTGCGGCCGCCCGCCCTGTTTCGTCCATTCGCCCGGCCGTTCTTGTTCTGCGGCGGCATTGCCGACACGCTACCTCTCCAATACGCTAGTCCCCGGGCAGGTCTGCGCATTTTTGTTGTTCTTCGAATATGTAAACTATATCCACGAATTGATAGCCTGCGAAGCAAATTCTGCTGCGCAGGCGTAATCGTGACACTGCGCGAGATGCTATTTCTCGACGGGCTGTCGATTGAGCGAGAACAAACCACGGGATGGCGTCAAACGTTCTTCTCAATCCCCCTGACCTATGCTAGAAACCGCGCCCGTAGACGCAAGCGCCCCAAAATCAGGGGCGCCGGCTCTGCCGGATGGGGAATAGTTTAACGGTAGAACGAGTGGCTCTGACCCGCTTAGTCCTGGTTCGAATCCAGGTTCCCCAGCCACTTCCCCGGAAGATATCCATTCCAGAAATTTCGAATATTGATTTGAAGTGACCCGGTGCAAAAAAGCGGCGGCGGAGTAAGATAGCCGGCTGCCCGGGTTGACCAGACCGGCCGCACCGGTAATAAAATCCCATACAAAATAACGCCGCTCTGATGAATAGAGCGGGCCGAGGGAGCCGATGCCGATAGACATGTCCAACCAGCCTGAGCTGGCGATACCGTTCGAATCCACCCGCAGTCTGCTGGCCAAGTGGCGGGGACGGGACGCCGATAAGACGGCGATTGTCGATCTCGACCAGGATGCAAAATCGATTACCTGGGGCCAGATCGCCGAGGCGGCGGATCGGGTCGCCTGTTTCCTGGCGGATCGCGGCATCAAGCCCGGCGATAAGGTTGCCGTGCTGTCGGACGAATATGTCGAAAAACTGATAGTCTGGATGGGTATCTGGCGCTACGGGGCGGCGATCTGTCCGTTGAACGTCGAGATGATTGAGGTTCTTCTCGTCGAGATCCTCGAAGCAATCGCCCCGGCCCTGACGATCTGGCACAGCGACCTCGACGGCCCGAAGCTGACCGCGGGCCTATCGTCGCCGACCATCCGTTTCGGAAGCTGGACTGCCGACCAGACGGGAGATGCTGGATCGGACGAACTGTTCGCCATCCTGGCGAGCTATCCCGATGTCGCCGGCGCCGACATCCCGTCGGAGAACGCTGCCGAAGACCTGTCCTGCATCTTCTGCACCTCGGGCACGACCTCCAAGCCGAAAAGCGTGGTCTATAACCACCTGTCCTACTGGCTGAGCGGGCTCAGTACGCTCGACATGCTCGGTCTGACCGAAGACGACCGGACGCTGGAATACCGTTCCTTCGGCTGGAACTCCGCGCAGATACTGAGCCTGATGCCATGGCTGCAGACCGGTCTGACCATGCATATCGCCAAGCGGTTTTCACGGTCGCGGTTTTTCGACTGGATCCGCGATCACGAAATCACATTTTCTGCAGGTGTGCCGACGGTCGTAAACATGCTTTTGAACGAACCGCCGCCGGAAGCCGACCGTAATGTGCCGTCGCTCCAGCGCATGACATGTTCCACCGCGCCGCTCTCGCCCGATCAGTGGGCGAAATTCGAATCCATGTACAGCGTCACCCTGTTGCAACTTTACGGTATGTCCGAAGCGGGCTGGATTTGTGGAAATCGGCACAATCGGCGCGCCATGGGCACTGTTGGGCCGCCGGCCAAGCATCAGGAATTCATCATTGTAGATGGTGAGGGCGCCCCCTGCCCGCCCGACACGGAAGGCGAAATCACCGTCGGTGGTCCACAGACCTGCATGGGCACGATCTCGCCGGAGGGCGACTTCGAAGATCTGTCGGAGGCGCGCATAAAGACCGGCGACCTCGGCATGATGGATGTGGACGGCTTCGTGAAGGTAACCGGGCGCACCAAAGACCTGATCATCCGCGGCGGCGTGAATATTGCACCGCTGGAGATCGACAACGTATTGCTGCGTAATCCAAAAGTGCGCGAAGCGGCGGCCGTCGGCGTGCCGGACGGTATTTACGGCGAAGAAGTCATCGCCTATGTCGCGCTAAAATCCGGCGAAAACCTGACCGAAGACGACGTAAAATCCTGGTGCGCTGTCGAACTACCCGATTTCAAGTCGCCCAAGCGCGTGTTTTTCATGGATGAGCTCCCCAAATCCGACCGGGGAAAGGTTTTGCGCGACGACCTGAAAGACGTCTGGAGCGCGGCGCAAAGCGCCTAATTCCGCCGTTTTCCAGCGGCAACATCCAGGCGGCAATGCTGCGTTAACCCTCACATTTTACATTAATTTAACAAGCGCCGTGCTATCGCTTAAATCAGCCTAGCAACGGGAACAATCATGCCTGCTCTCGCCACCGACGCGCCGTCGTCGTCTACTGAAGCTTCCGGGGAAGATGCGACGGAGACTCCAAATTTCTCCTTTCGCTTCGAGGACCGCAAATTCCAGGTCTGAACGCAGGAAGAGGTTCAGGGTTCGATGGTGTATCTCGCCTGCGAGATCGGTCACCTGCCCTATAGTGCTGAAAACCGCGAAGGACGCCGTACCGGTCTGATGGTCCTGAGCGGCGCGGGCTCGATCCTGTCGGCGCGCCTGATGCTGACTGATTTTTATAAAATATCTCTGCTGACGGCGATCCAGGTGGCTGACGCTGAAGATGTGAGATCAGTAATTTCGGCGGCGGCGGCGAGTGTGGTCGGCAGCTTTCCGCTGATTTAACTGTTGGAAACCAGCGTCACGCCCCCGACAGCATGCCCGACGGCCTGACCGAAAGCGCCGTGCTGAGCGTCAGTTGAGCTGGGGCAGCACGAAGACCTGTCCCGGATAGATCAGGTCGGGGTTGCGAATCTGATCCTTGTTGGCCCGATAGATCTCGGTATAGCGCAGTCCTTCGCCGTAGGACCGCCGCGCCAGGCGCCACAAACTGTTCCCGGGCTGCACAAACACAACCTTGCCTTCCGCCAGGTCGCGCACCGGTTTCGCGCGGGAAAACGGTAATTCAACCCGCGCGATCACTTTGCCTGCCGCGTCCACGCGATCGACCCGCATCTTGTAGAGCCCGGGCGGTATTTCGATGCCGGGATTGATGAGCCAGACGCTTTTTTCGTCGGCGGTCGCGCGCCCGATAAATTTATTATCCAGGTAGACACGAACTTCCGCTCCCGGCGGCGCCCGCCCCGACAGCCCCACATTGCGCCCCGCCGTACCGTAATCTATCGCATCCAGTGACAGATCGCCGGTCCCGACACCGCCCGGAGTCTGGAGCACCACGGGAGCGCCGCCAGTCTTTGTCGGCACCGCGACGGCGAGCGAGCCTGAGGGCCGGGACGTCGTTGCACCGGCAACGTCCTTGCCGCGCTCCGGCACCACCACGACGACACTCTGATCCGACCGAACCTCCATGCCGTCCGTCCGGTTGGAAAAAATCGTCAGCGAATGGGTACCCGGCGCAATCGGACTTTGCGGGATCAGAACCCATTCGCCTCTTTTATCGGCGCGGACGCGGCCGATCACCGTGTGATCCTTCATAACAGTGATAGCCGCATTGGGCTGCGCGCGGCCCGCGATGACCGTATCGCCTTGCGGATTTACGCGCAGGATATCGAAGGACGGTTTGCGTACAGGTGCCGCAACACGCGGCGCATCCGATGTGGCGCTTTGCGCCGGGGCCGGGGCCGAGGCCGGGGCCGGGGCCGGGGCCGGTATTTTACCCGCTCCAGTTTTGCCGGAGCCGCCGGCATTCTTGCCGCCGGTGTTTGCAGACGGTATCGCACCGTCTTTTTGAGATCGGCGGACTGACCGCGTCGGGGAATTCAGTTCCGGCGCCAGTATGGAAGGGCGTGATGATCCTCTCGCCGACGATTGAGCCCCCGCGCCGGAAGAAGACGAAACCGGGTTATCGGGTTCCCGGTCGATAAAGAAAGTGAGCACGATCGCTCCCAGAACGATTATCGCACCCGCAATGCCGACTATCAGGGGCCTTTTCACCGCGCCTCGCCGTAGAATTCAAAAATACGCTATGAGCATAGGCAACTCAGACGGAATCGCATCATAATTTTCAACGGCCACTCAGGCAGTCAGGGTGCCGACGCGATCGGTTTCAACGATTTCAGATAGGCGGCCATCGCCGTCAGGTCCGTCTTCGTCAACTTTCCGGTATTGTGCTCGATCACCTCCGCCATCAGGGAGCCGGCAAAATCGAAGTCCGGGTTCTGTCCGGATGTCAGATATTCAACGATTTCCGGCACCGACCAGGTCAGCCCGGATTTGGGATCGGGCGTCAGATTGGGAACAGACTCACCTTCGGGGCCATCCTTGGTTCCCGCCATCCAGCGGTCGTAATCCAGCCCGCCGAGTACATTGCGCGGCGTATGGCACTCACCGCAATGGGCGAGCGCGTTCGAGAGATATGCGCCGCGATTTATCTCGGCCGATTTTGCCGGGTCCGCAACAAAGCGCTCATGCCGGAAGAAGAGTAATTTCCAGCCGGTCTGCAGGAAACGCCAGCTGAACGGAAACGAGATATCGTGCGGTGTCGAAGGCTGCGCGACCGCCGCGATCGAGAACAGATACGCTTTCATCGCCTTCAGGTCGGGCTCGGTGATCTGAGTATAGGACGTATAGGGAAAGGCGGGAAAATAATGTGCGCCGTCGGGATTCTTCCCGTCCCGCATCGCACGGATAAAATCCGTATCGCTCCAATTGCCGATGCCGTGCGCCTTATCTGGCGTGATATTAGGCGGATAAAACGCCCCGAACGGCGTTTTGATCGGCGCACCCCCGGCAAACGGTTTACCCTTCTCCTTGAAATCGGTATGGCAACTCACGCAGCCGCCGGCAATGATCAGATATTCCCCGCGCTTGACGATATCGCCCCCCGCGGCAGATGCGCTGCCGACCGCACCCAGTCCCAGCAACAGGAGCGGCACCGCAAAAATAATCGCTCTGATCTTCAGCATTCTCGTGCCCTTCCGTTCGGGATTGTCCCACCGCTTGATGGAATGCGATATTCGTGGTTTCTCACGAAGCGTCAAGTAACGCCCGTCACAATTGTCTCCACAATCACGATCTTCAGTCAGGAGCCCCGTCGATGACATCTTCAGTTATTAAATCCGCCTGTGTGTTCTGCGGCGCGTCAGTCGGCAACGACCCGGCATTTGTCTCCGCTGCCCGCGATCTGGGGTCGCAGATGGCGGCAGGCGGCATACGGCTTGTCTTCGGTGCCGGCCATATCGGCATGATGGGCACGGTCGCGGATGCCGTGCTGGAAGGCGGCGGCGAAGCGATCGGCGTTATCCCGGAATTCCTGCGCGATCGCGAGCAGGCGCATGGCGGGCTGACCGAACTTCATGTCGTCGATACCATGCATACGCGCAAGCGGATGATGTTCGATCTATCGGACGCGTTCATCGTGCTACCGGGCGGGCTCGGCACGCTGGAAGAGATGTTTGAGATGATCACCTGGCGGCAGCTTGGCCGCCATAAAAAGCCCATCGTGCTGATCAGCACCAACGACTACTGGGCGCCGTTCCAAGATATGGTCGACCGCGTCGTCGACAGCGAATTCGCCCACGGTGCAGTGGAAACGTATTTCCGCACCGCCGCCGATCCGGCGGCGGCGAT
>Ga0315331_10003671_pt1 | contig 11598 bp, 8 predicted proteins | sample M160m34915metaG_FD_203456 | JGI IMG/M metagenome (GOLD analysis project Ga0315331, IMG submission 203456) | Ammonia-oxidizing marine archaeal communities from Monterey Bay, California, United States - M1 60m 34915 | ecosystem: Environmental > Aquatic > Marine > Intertidal zone | place: USA... | reverse complement strand
CGAAGTGCACCCAGGGTCCTTCGTTGATGCGGTATTGGCCCTTTTCGTCGTAGCCCCCTTCGTGGAAGAGGTCGGAGAGGTAGATGGCGTCGAGCGTGACCTGCCCGGTGAAGACGACCCGCAGGTTCTCGTCGGCTTCGATCTCGTCGTTCTCGTAGGCGTCGCTGCGGATGCCAATGCCATCCTCGTCGTCCCACCAGAGCGTGGCGTCGCTGCCCGTCGGGATCAATTCGATCGAGAGGCCGGCCTGCTGCCCAGAGAAGCTGAGGTCATGATCGGCGGAGGACCAGATCGTCGCGTTCCGAAAATCGATCTGCGGCGAGTAGGTCACACTGGTGGCAGTAGCGTTGGCAGCGAGGAGAGAGGTCAGAACGAACGCGGCGAGCGGGGCGAATCTTGAAAGGCAGCTGTATGACGGCATCGGGTCCTCTCATGAAGAGGCTGCTGAAAGCCCTGTTCATGAGACCGAGTGGTGACCCCCTCTGGGTTGTGTCCGTAAGATTCCCCCCTGCCATCAACGTTGCCTACGTGTCGCGGCGACTTGCCGGTCCGGCGCGCCCGCGTTGCCCTTCGGGCGAGGCTGCGCTGCGTATCGGCGGCGCGGAGCATCCGACGGCACGCGGTGGCCGCGACTTCCGGGCTGGTGCGCCGAAGGGGTCAGCCGAGTTCGAACGAGGCGCCCGGGCACGGCTTCGCACCGCCGCATAGACGCCATTGGCGCCAGCGATCGGCATCGCTCTCGCGGGTGACCCGCGGATCGCTGGCCGACGTCAGGCCCCGCGAAGCACCGTTCCCGAGGTGGCGCCGGTGTATTTGCCGTGGTCCATGGTGAGGGCGCCATTCACGACGATCGCGGCGTAGCCCTCGGCGTCGACGACGTAGCGAGCGCTGTCGGCCGGGAAGTCCTGGAGCAGGTAGCTCTCTCCCGCCGCGAGCTTGTGGGGATCGAAGAGCACGAGGTCGGCGTAGGCGCCCTCGCGGACGAAGCCACGGTCGCGCAGACCGTGGACCGTCGCCGGCATACCGGTCAGCCGGTAGACCGCCTCCTCGAGGCTCAAAAGGTCGGGCACCCACTCCGAGATCAGGCGTGTCGTGTAGTCGGCGCCCACGAAGGTCGCCAGATGGGCCCCGCCGTCGCTGCTTCCGGACATGACGAGGGGATGGCGGATGGCCTCCCGGGTGATGTGGTTCATGAAGGCCGCGGACTCCTCGTTCGCGGGGAGCGTCCACCAAAGCGCGAGGTCCTCGGCGAGGCAGACGTCCAGGAAGACGTCCATCATGTGTCCGCCGCGCTCCGCCTGGAACTCCGCGAGGCTTCGCCCGACCCAATCCTCATGGGCCGAGTCGGTCACGCTCTCGATGACGAGCAGGGACCAATCGATCGCGATCGCGCCCGGCTCCGGGCTGTCCCATTCCTCTCGCAGACGGTCGCGGACGGCGGGATCCCGCAGCGCCGCCAATCGCGCCGGACTGTCCAGGCAGAGGGTCTCGCGCCAGGCGAGCAGATTGTCGAAGGCGAAGGTGTCGCCGAGGTTCAGGTGGAAGCCGGCGCGGTTGGTCATGAACTGGGGATGGAGGCGGATGCCTTCCTCCCGGGCCTGCTCGACGAATTCGAGGGTCTTCTCCCATCCGTCCGGGGTGTCGGCGTTCGGCGTGATCGGCCCCAGCTCGATCGGGCGCCCGGAGACCGCGTGCATGCGCCGGATCAGCTCGCGATCCGCTTCGTCGTAGCCCGCCGTGAAGCTCCGCGAGATGATTTCGATCGCGCCGTGATCGAACTCCGAGAGGACGGCGGATAGGGCCACGATCTCGTCCGCGGTGGCGTGATTGCTCGGCACCTCGCGACCGTCCTCACCCACGTGGAGGTCGACCTGGGAGGTGGAGAAACCGATGGCACCTTCCTTCATGGCCTGGCGGACGAGCTCCTGCATGGCCTCGATCTCTTCCGGCGTGGCCTCGCGCTCGCTGGCGTCGTCCCCCATCACGTAGCGTCGCACGGCGGAGTGGCCGACATAGCTCCCGACGTTGACCCCGAGCCGCCCGTCGAAGCGCCCCCAGTAATCGGCGAAGCCGCCCCCCGAGAAGCGCAGCCCTTCGTTGAGCGCGGCCCGCGACATGCCCTCGACGCGGCTCAGCATGCCGGCGAGCCAATCCACGTCCTCGGGCTTCGCCGGGGTGAGGGTGAAGCCACAGTTTCCGACGAGCACCGTCGTCACCCCGTGCCAGGAAGCGGGTGAGGCCGTCGGGTCCCAATCGAGCTGGACGTCGTAGTGGGTGTGGACGTCGATGAAGCCTGGGGCCAGTACGAGGCCGCGCCCATCGATCTCCTTCTCTGCGGACTCGGTGATGCGTCCGATCCGTCCGATGCGCTCGCCGCGAATGCCGACATCCGCGACGTATCCCGGCAGACCGGTTCCATCGACCACCTTCGCTCCACGAATCACGAGATCAAAACTCATCGGACATTCTCCTAGTGCTCGGGGAACGCCCGCACTCCGTGTTGGAGGGGAGCGCGCGCCCCGAGATGGGCGTCGCTGTAGAGACTCTGGCACTCGCGCGGCGCCCCGACAAGCGAGCCGACGGCCTGGGATCCGGCGCGCCGTGTGGCCCGCATGTGCCCGGGCGGCGGTCGGGATGGATCCGCGGTGTCCGTATGCAAGCCCCTGAAACCAAAAGAGTTCGGGGACGGATGGTTCTCTCGGGGCGGCCTCCGATGGGACCGCCGACCCCAGTTCTATCGGCTCTCGACCGGATCGAGGCGCAGGAAGCGCTGCGGTGCGAACCCCACCAGGATCTTGAACGCGACCCCGTTTCCGATCTCGGCGGCGACCCGCTCGTGTTCTTCGTCGTCGACCGGGACCGCAATATAGTCGGCCGTGGTGCCGTCCATGGTCACTTGCACACGCGGGTGCGCCAGGGCGTTCTCGTACCAGGCACGTGGCCAGTGGTTCGCCGATGCGTAGTGCCGGCCCCCGGCGAAGTCCCGACCGAGCACGCGGTCCGACGAAACGCCCGCGGCATCCGTCGTCGTGATGACGAGGGTATCGCCGGTGTCGGGCTGCACGACCCCGAGCATCGTCTCGACCAGCACGACGAAACCAACGTAGACGAGGAGGCCGATTCCAAGGGTCTTTGCGACCCGTGAGAAATTCATTGCGTACCTCCGAATCGGCCCGCCGCCGAGCTTCGAGCGCTTCTCGGGCGTTGCTCGCCCGGGGCGCTGCCGAGACCGAGACTAGACCGAAGAGAGGGATCGCGCATTGGAGTCGACCGGCCGCAGAGCGGACTGCGGAGACTGGCCGCCGACATCGCACCGCGAATCCGGATCTGCGTGGCTGGGTCGACACCGATCTGCATTGGAAGGGGTGCGAAGGTCGGGCGAGACCGCTCCGCGAGCGGCTGCATCGTGACCTGATGGCGCCGCCGTCGAGGAACGCCCTCCCTCATTCCATTCCGGTGTCATCGAGAGCCGGGAGCCGATGAAGATCCGGCGATCCGAGGTCGGCGGGCGAGCCCCGCCAGGCCGATTCCGACCATTAGAACCGCCGACGGTTCGGGTACGAGCACGACTGTGATGTCGACCTCGGCGTTGAAGACCTCGCCATATCCGCCACTCTCGTTCGCGTAGTAGTAGTCGGAATAATCCTCGTAGGTTCCAATTCGAAGCCTGGTCGATCCGAGGCCTACGGTATCCATCACGATCTGGAACTGTGGGAATACGAGGTCGGCCGTGCCCGTGCCCGTGCCCGTGGCTGGGGTCGTCGATAGAGATTCTAGGAATGTGGTCTTCCAGCCCGGACCCTCTCCACCGAACTCCTCGCGAATCGGGTTCGCAGAGTTCACGAGGCCGCCGAGACACACACCACTGCCTGGGATACACAGGGAGTTCAAGACCGACGAGGCGGCCGAGCTGGCGGCGATATTCGTACGCACCATCGATCCGTCGTAGTCGTTGACGGAGCCGGAGATTCCGAGCGCCTCCGGCGCGCTCGTCGTCAAACTGATATCGAGAATGACTCGTGCGCCTAGGGGGATGGCGTCGAGCGGACTCCCATCCGACGTGGAGGCAGATACGTTCCACGTCGCAGAAGCTAACGCCACGTTAGAACTCAACAGGATGGTAATGGTCAAGGTCGCGAGACGAAACATGCGCATCAGATCCCCTCCGTGGAAGCACTTTGCCGTTGGCTGCCCTATTTAGTTGAGTGGCAAGCTGGTAGGGCTCGTGTCACATTATTGCGACATGAGCCGAGTGCTCTCGCGCGGCAGAGCCTTGTTGAGGGCCTAATGAAAATGCGCCCCGTGCGAGGCCGAGGCGCTTGCACGGGGCCGATCGGAATCTGCGAAGCTCATTAGGGGCGGGCTGCCAGCGCCGTCTGCAGAAAGCGATCGATGACCACGTAGGTCTCTCGCATCGGGCGTCGGCCTAGTGGCGTGGGCTGCTGGTGTGTCGGGCCGTCAGCAGGAAGATGCCCGCGGCCACTGCGTAGCTCAGCATGTGGATCGCGAGGCTGAGCTTGTAGGCACCGCTCCAGTCGTAGAGGCTGCCGGCGAGCAGGGGGGCGCCGAAGTTGAAGGGGACCACGAGGAGTTGGAAGAGCCCCATGGCCCGACCGAAGGAGGCCTCGCCGAAGAGCTTCGCGACCAGCAGACCGATGACGGCGAATGCGGAGCCCGCGCCCATGCCGACCCCGAAGGCCACCACGAGCATGGCGGGGCGGGTCGTCAACGGTATCGTGCCGCGCTTCGGCACGCCCCCGCCGGCGCGCGCCCCGCGCTCTTGCGAGCTGCCTTGCTGAGCCGATGAGCGGATTGAGTCGAACTGCACCGCGAAACCATGCGCCCGGAAAATCCAGGGACTCGAGTCACGAGAGATACTGACCGCGCCGTCGATGCCGTGTTCGGAGAGGTGGTCCCTTAAGTACCTCTGGGTTCTTCCTTGCAAGGGGTCTTGGATTCGAGATCCGCACAGCGGAAAAACAGAAGTCCAATCTTGGAGATGAAGTGGAGAAAGTCTGATGTTCCGGTTCCAGCCTCTCTGGTCGCTCAGGAAGGGGCTGACGCGCCGGATCCGGGCTGATGGGGCGGGAATGCCTGATCTCTTTCCTGGTCGCCGCAGCGCCGCAGCGAGGTGTCGGATTTGACCGCAGCCTCCGACTAACTACCCTGTAGGCAATGTCCTCCTTTCCAAGATTTAAAATCCTCGTCGTCATCGGGGTGATTCTTTGCGTTGTCGCAACCGGCTGTGCCCGGTCGGTCGACGTATCGGAAGCCTCTCCGTGTTTCGAGGCCGGCGATCGCGCGAAGCCGTGTCCGATCGACCGGCCTCCTCCGCAGTATCCTGGTCGCGCTCTTCGGCGCGGAGGGGAGGCGCTCGTTCTGGTGCAGTTCGACGTCCGCGAAGACGGCCGTACGGACGAGATCGAGGTCATTGACCGCATCGGCCACGAGATTTTCGAGCGAGCGGCCGTCGATAGTGTGTCTCGCTGGCGATATGCGCCCGTGACCGAGGCGGGGATTGCCGTGCGGAGTCGAGGGCTTCGCGTGGCGATCCCATTCAAACTTGACGTCCAGGCGGCGGGTGCAACTCCGAAGGCCAAGCAGGGGCTCGAAGCGGCCCTCGCGGCAATGAGGAGCCGGGATCTCGAGGGGGCGAGGCAGATCCTGGTGCAGCTGGACGCGTGGGAGTGGCCGAACCTCTACGAGACCCAGTACCGATCCTTCGTTCGCGGTCTCGTCTTGCACCTCGATGATCAGAACGAGGCATCCATCGCGGCGCTCCAACGCGCGTTGCTCTTCGACGGCAAGTACATTCGTGAGGTGGATCGGCGGCGCGCGCTCTCGTTTCTGGTTCGGGCCGCCTACCTCGCGGACAAGCCGGGAGAAGCCGACCGCGCGCTCTCAGCCCTCGAGCTCGCCGTCGGAGCGGAGCGATTGCCATCGGACCTCCGGCAGATCCGCGACCTTCTCGAGGAACGCCGGCGGCATAGCGAGCCCATCCGATACGAGATCGAGATCCCCCCGCGCTCGACGCCCACGCGGGCCGCGATGGCTCAACACACCCCACTGCAAGCGGTCGTTCGGTTCGAGACGGCCGGGGAGTCCTTTCCGAGGCGTCTAGGGATCCTGTGTGATGAGCATAAGGAGATGCTCGATGCAGAGCCGGGCATGGAGATCGAGATCGATGACGCCTGGGAGAACTGCACGCTCCAGGTGTATGGGACACCTGGTACGCGCCTCACGATCCTCGAGCTGCCAATTTCCTGAGGTGCCGCGTCGTTACGAGGCGGGCCTCTCGGCTCAGGTCCAGGCACCTTCACCGGTTCAAAGCGGTGGCGGCGCCCCGTGCGAGGCCGAGGCGCTTGCACGGGGCCGTTCGGAATCTGCGAAGCTCATTAGGGGCGGGCTGCCAGCGCCGTCTGCTGAAAACGACCGATGACCTCATAGATCTCTCGGATGTGGTCGAGAGGCGGATGGCCACCCCCCTCGATGAGATGAAGTCGGGTGGCGGAGACCCGCCGCGAGACCCATGCACGAGGTTCGCCACGGGAATGCCGCCGGCGGAGCCCCCGCCGACCGCCACACTCCGATCATCGATGCCGAAGCGGTCCGCGTTCTCGGAAAGCCAGTCGACAGCGCTTCGTCCGTCGCTGACCGCGTCGGCGATCGTTCCCGCCATGTCCTGCTCCGGGTGACGGCGAAGCCGATCGTCGGGAGCGACGGTCACGAAGCCGCGCTTCGCGAACTCGTCGCAAAGCCCTTTGATGTAGAGCTGGCTCTTGTCCATGGAGCGGAAGCCACCCCCATGGAACCAGAGGATGGCCGGATGGGGGCCGGGGCGGCTCGAATCAGGGAGGTAGACGTCGAGGGCGAGCGTCTGTTCTTCGCCCCGTTCGTTGACGACCGTCGCGAAGGGGATGTCGAGAATGCGCTCGGAATCGACGCGATTCAGGTAGATCCAGAACGAGGAGGCGCCCAACATGCAGAGCAGGAGAATCGACGTACCGATCATCCATACGCGTTTTCCAAGAAACATCAGGAGTTCGCCGACGTGAGAGGCCAGCATGGAAGGGGCCGTGGGCAGCGTCCGCGCCCACTCGAAGGAGGCATCAGTTTCCGAGATCAGGGGGCGACGAACTGAGACTTCACCGCGCCACTCACCGCGACCACGGCAACATCTGCGTTGAGGTTCGGGTCGTCGAGGATTTCTCGCCCCGTCTTCGAATCGACATAGAGGGCCTGCTCGATCCGAATGTCGAGGTGTGTACAGAGTTCCTGAAAATCAAGGATCGAAGGAAAGCGCCGGTTCGGAGTATCGTGCCATTCGTAGGCGTAGAGTCCCTCTTCCTTTGGGAGACGCCCCTCTCGCGCGAACATCTCACGCATCGGCGCATGCGCAAAATTCGGAAAGCTCACGATTCCTCGTCGCCCGACTCGAACGAGTTCGCGCAGCACGCCCGCGACGTCCACGATCGACTGAAGCGTCTGCGAGAGCAGCGCCACGTCGAAACTCTGGTCCGGAATCGCTGCTATGCCCTCATCGAGGTCCGCATGGACGGTGTTGAGGCCTCGGGCAATGCTCTCCGCAACTTCCGAGGCGTCCCGCTCGACGCCCAGGAGCGGAGTATGTCCGAGGTCACGGAGTATGGAGAGCAGTTCGCCATTTCCGCAACCGAGATCCACGATACTTGCTCCCTTCGGCACGAGCCGAAGGATCATTTCGTAGTCGAGTCGCTGTGAGAAGAAGATGCTCGTAGGCTCATCGGCCCCTCTCGTTCGGGCGTCGTCCGGGACTCGAGTTCGTCCGGTCCCCCCGATCCGTGCGCCCAAAAACGATGCAACGACTTTGGTTCCGAGCTGCATCGAGTCTTCGAGCAGGAACGAATCGTGTCCAGCAGGGCTCTCGATTTCGCAGCTGCTGACCTCTTTCGATTGGCCGACCAACGCGTCGACCAATTGGCGCGATGCTTTCGCGGGGTAGAGCCAATCGCTCGTGAAGCTCAGGAAGAGCCAGCAGCATTTCGAGGGTGCGAGAGAATGTCCGATCGCTTCGCCCCGGTCTCCCAAATCGAAAAGGTCCATCGCCGTGGTCAAGGTGATGTAGCTATTTGCATCGAAGCGTTCGACGAAGCGGTCGCCCTGATGGGCAAGGTACGAACCGACAGAAAATACGCTCTCGAAGCCAGTGTCGATCGATCGCGGTTGGAGCCGAGTCGGGTCGAATTTCGCGCGCATCGACTCGTCTGAGAGATAGGTGATGTGCGCGAGCATGCGTGCGAGGGCGAGTCCCGCTTCTGGCGCCTGCGCGTCGTAATATTGCCCCTCAGCGAATCGGGGATCGTGCCGGATCGCGTTACGCCCGACGACGTCGAAAGCGATCCCCTGGCTGCTCAGGCGAGGTGCGGCTGCGACCACGACCGCGGCCCCCACCTGGTCTGGAAAGCGCGTCCCCCACGTCAGGGCCTGGAGCCCGCCGAGGCTCCCGCCAACGACCGCGAGGAGTCGATCGATGCCGAGCTCATCGATCAACCGTTTCTGAACGACGACCATGTCGTCCACCGTCACCACGGGGAACTCGGCGCCATAGGGACGGTCGTTCTCGGGCCGAAGGAAATTGGGCCCCGTCGTCCCACGGCAGCCTCCCAAGACATTCGTACACACGACGAAAAATCGGTTCGTGTCGATCGCCTTGCCAGGCCCGACGAGCAGGTCCCACCAGCCAGGCGCGTCCTCGTCGCCGTGCTTTGCGACGTGGGAATCTCCGCTCAGCGCATGGCAGACGAGGACGGCGTTGCCGCGATCCTCGTCGAGTTCCCCCCAGGTTTCGTAGCAAATGGTCACCTCAGACAAGACGCCGTCCTGCTCGAGAGTCAGGCGGTCGGGAGACAGCCAGGTCTTCGCATGGGGAAGACCCGGAACCTCGTCATCGTCCTTGCTCGAGTTCCGATTGGACACGCTGCGCCTGCGATCAGCGACTCGCCTGAAGAGCCTGATCGAGATCCGCGATGATGTCGGCGACGTCCTCGATCCCCACTGAGACGCGGACGTATTCAGGGGAGACGCCTGCGGATACCTGTTCTTCGGCGGTCAATTGAGAATGCGTCGTCGAAGCGGGATGAATCACAAGCGTCTTCGCATCGCCAATATTGGCGAGGTGACTGGCGAGCTTGACGCTTTGAATGAACTTCTTTCCCGCTTCTTCGCCCCCGCGGATGCCGAAGCCGAGGATCGCGCCCGTCCCATCCGGCAGATATTTCTTCGCTGATTCGTGATGCGAATGACTCTCGAGACCCGGATAGTTGACCCATTCGACGAGTTCGTGACCCTCGAGATAGCGCGCGACCTCGAGCGCATTCTCGCAATGGCGAGGCATTCGCAGATGAAGCGTTTCGAGGCCCTGTAAGGTGAGGAACGAAGCGAAGGGGCTCATCGCTGCGCCGGTATCGCGCAGCCAATGCGTGCGGATATGCATGATGAACGCGATGTTGCCCATCGGACGCAGCGCTTCTTCGAAGACCGCGCCATGGTAGGAGGGCGACGGCGCGCAGAACTCCGGCCATTTCTCCGGATTGTCCGCCCACGGGAAATTCGCACTGTCGATGATCGCGCCGCCGATATGCACACCGTGGCCGCCGATGAACTTCGTCGTCGAGTAGATCACGATGTCCACGCCGTGCTCGATCGGGCGAAGCATCAGCGGCGTCATCACGGTGTTGTCACAGAGCGCCGGGAGCTGATTGGCGTGCGCGATCTCCGTGATCTTCTTGAAGTCGGGGACGTCGTTCTTGGGGTTGCCGATACTCTCGAAGTAGACGCAGCGTGTGTTTTCATCGACCAGGTCGTTGATCTCTTCGGGGTGGTCCGGATCGAAAAAGCGAACCTCGACCCCCATTGCTTTGAACGTCTGACTAAAGAGCGTCCAAGTGCCTCCGTAGAGGCTCGTCGACGAGATGAAGTTCTGGCCCGCATGACAGATCGTCGCGAGCGCCGCCGTAATCGCCGCTTGCCCGGAAGCCAGGGCGAGGCCGGCTGCGCCACCATCCATCGCAGCGAGGCGCTTCTCGAGCACGTCGTTGGTCGGGTTCATCAGCCGGCTGTAGATATTCCCAAACTCGGAGAGGCCGAACAGGTTCGCTGCATGCTCCGGGCTGTCGAATACATACGACGTCGTCGCATAGATCGGAACTGCTCGCGCGTTCGTCGTCGGGTCCGGTTCTTGTCCCGCATGCACGGCTCGCGTTCCAATGCCGAGCGGCCTCTCTTCACTCATGGTCGTGCTCCCTGGTAGTGCCCAGCCCCGTCGCGCGGTAGGCAGGGGCACTCTAATGGACGGCCGCGGTGGGAACCAGTGAAACACAGTCAGCTCCGTGCCCAATCCTTGCGCCAATCCGCTCTGGGAAGGGTCGAGATCGAATGGAAGTTCGGAACTGGCTGCCAAGCTTCCGTGGCCGGGCCGCCGAGGAGCGAAGGGAGGGTCATCCCTCGCAGGTGGCCCGATTCTTCACACTCGCGAACCCGGCTTACAGTTCCCCTTCCCCTCCCCAATGCCTGCCTGGGCGGCGTACCATGGAGGGAGTCGACCGATTTCAGGAGCACTCCATGACAGATCCTGGCAGCCAACACTTCGACGTCGTCGTCATCGGCGCGGGCGTGAGCGGCATGTACGCCCTCCACCACCTTCGCGAAATGGGACTCTCGGTCCGCGCGTACGATGGCGCCCCCACCGTCGGCGGCACCTGGTGGTACAACCGCTATCCCGGAGCGCGGGTCGATGGACCGAGCGCGCCCCTGTACGGCTACACCTTCTCCAAGGAGCTCGTCAAGGATTGGGATTGGACAGAGACCCAGGCTTCCCAATCGGACGTCCTGTCCTACCTCGAACACTTCGCGGATCGCTTCGATCTTCGCCGAGACATCCAGCTCGGGACCTGGATCCAGGGCACGACCTACGACGAAGGCAACCAGCAGTGGACGGTCGAAACCGACGCAGGGGATCGCGTCACGGCCGACTTCGTGATCTGCGCCGTCGGCGCTCTCTCCGCGCCCAACAAGCCCGACATCCCCGGGATCGACGATTTCGAAGGGGAGTGCATCCATACCGGCAGCTGGCCGGAGGACCCCGTCACGTTCGCTGGCAAGCGCGTCGGCGTGATCGGCACCGGCTCGTCCGGGATCCAGGCGATCCCCGAGATCGCCAAGCAGGCCCACCACGTCACGGTCTTCCAACGCACCCCTCAATACACGGTCCCCGCCCGCAATCGCCCTCTCACGCCCGAAGAGCTCATGGCCGTGCGAGAGCATTGGGACGAAGTGCGCGGGGGCATGGTCGCGGCCCCGCCCGCCGATTCGCTGCTTCCCATGATGCCCGGCAACGGACGACGGGCCCTCGACGAAACCCCGGAGCAGCGCCAGGCGCTCTACGAAGAACTCTGGACCCAGGGCACTCTCGGCTTCGTGTACGGCAACTATCCGGAACTCCTGGTGAGCGAGGAGATCAACCTCGAAGTCGGGGCGTTCCTGCGCGGCAAGATCGCTGAGATCGTCGACGACCCGGAGATCGCCGAGAAGTTGATGCCCGATCATTTCTACGGCACGAAG
>Ga0315331_10003670_pt1 | contig 11598 bp, 10 predicted proteins | sample M160m34915metaG_FD_203456 | JGI IMG/M metagenome (GOLD analysis project Ga0315331, IMG submission 203456) | Ammonia-oxidizing marine archaeal communities from Monterey Bay, California, United States - M1 60m 34915 | ecosystem: Environmental > Aquatic > Marine > Intertidal zone | place: USA... | reverse complement strand
AGTGAAATTCTTTTAATCCTAGCCTTTGTATTGCTTTTTTTTGGAGCGAACAGCATTCCAAGTATTGCAAAAACCATGGGAAAGGCCATTTATCAGATTCGAAATGCTTCAGACGATATAAAAGATGAGATTAAAAAGTCAGGTGTTGATATAAAAAAAGACCTCAATATTTCAGAACTGGTTAAAGAAACCGAGGAAGAAATTAAACAACCCATGGATCAAATGCTCACGGACATAAAACATACCGTTAACTACGAACCTCCCGTAAAAAAGAAGGAAATTGTAGAATCTGAGGACAATGAAAATATAGAAAATGAAGGAGATTAAAGTAGGAATCATAATGGGAAGCGCTTCCGATCTTCCAGTTATGAAAGATGCCAAAGAAATATTAGATGTGCTTGGTGTTGAATCAGAGGTTCAAATTGTATCCGCTCATAGGACCCCCGAAAAAATGGTAGAATACGCTAAAAACGCATCTAAAAGGGGAATAAAAGTAATTATTGCGGGTGCAGGCGGAGCGGCTCATTTACCTGGAATGACCGCATCTATGACTACCCTACCCGTAATTGGTGTACCAATAAAGTCTTCAAACTCGATAGACGGTTGGGACTCTATTTTAAGTATTCTCCAAATGCCAAACGGTATTCCTGTAGCGACTGTAGCCCTTAACGGAGCAAAAAACGCAGGAATTCTTGCCGCAAGAATCATTGGCGCGACGGATAAGTCTGTTGAGGACAATCTTTCCTCATATGCTCAAGATATGAAAGCTAAAGTCGAAAAAAGCCAAGATCAGATTGACTAGTCATACATTAAGTACTTTGACCTGACTTCCGAATATTGTTCAAGTCCATTTTGCCATGTTTTTCGAATTTCCTCTTCACTTAGACCAGATACAATTTGATTATACAGCTTGTCCGTTCCTGATAACTTCTGAAAAAATGATTTTCGCGTAATAAAATCTCTATTCTTTAGGTAATCTCTCGACTTAATTAAATATTCTAAATTGATCTTTTTACTCGAATAATCAAGTTGAGGTTTTAAAGCAAAACACTTTGTGTTTTCATATTTTGGTTTGCTCGCACCTTCTATAGATTTTGGCGTAAATACATCTTCAGATTCCGGAAAGTTTGGATGACCATACCATTCAAATGGTGTTGAAGTACCTCGCCCAACGCTCACACTAGTTGCTTCTAAAAGACATAAACTCGGATATAATCGAATTGCCTCATCTGTTTTTAGATTTGGAGATGGGGGTACGGGAAGACTATATCTCATTTGATGGTTGTAATTTAGCATTGGTACTACGCTTAATGCACATTGCACGGAACCTTTCAGCCATTTTTCACCATTTATCATTTTACCGTATTCTCCAATAGTCATTCCGTGAACAATCGGTACCGGGTGCATTCCAACAAATGATTTGTATTTACTCTCTAATAGTGGACCATCAAAATAATCACCGTTTGGATTGGGTCTATCAAGAATAACAACAGGTATGCTATTTTCAGCACAAGCCTCCATAACATAATGCAATGTTGAAATGTAAGTGTAAAAGCGTACACCAACATCTTGAATATCAAATAAAACCACATCAACCCCCTTCAGATCCTCAGCTGTTGGTTTCTTATGTGAGCCGTATAATGAAACGATTGGCAACCCTGTAATTGGGTCTTTAGAACTGGATATATGCTCTCCAGCGCTTCCTTTTCCTCTAAATCCATGTTCAGGAGAGAATACCTTAACTACATTGTGATTCAATGCCAACAAGGTATCTACAAGATGAATTCCTGATGACAATAATGAGGATTGGTTACCTACTATTGCAATGCGTTTATTATTGATGACACCTTCATAGGCACTTAACTGATCGGCAGCAATCAAAATAGAATCCTCTGTATTTAGGTCTATTGAAGCATTTTGGAAACTATTTTGATCAAAGTTCAAGGTTTGGTCATTAGAATGACAAGAAAAAAGTAAAAACAAAAAAATACATACCAAGCAAAAATGCTTTGCGTATTTTTGATACTTAAAAATCAAAATAGTGTCTTTTGAATATTTCATAGCGAACAAAATTCTTAAAACCGACAAGAAAGGTATAAAAGTTTCCAAACCTATCATGCGCATATCCATGATAAGTATTGCACTAACTATTGTTGTAAACTTAATTACCATTGCTGTAGTTACAGGTTTTCAAAATGAAATCAGAAAAAAGATTGTAGGATTTAGCGCACCATTATTCATAATGAAAGATGGAAATAAAAATATTTACGAGGCAGATCCTATTCGTATTGATCAGAAAAAAATCAACAAGGTTAAAACGCTCAAGGGTGTGAAATCTGTAGCACCGATTATTTATAAACCTGCCCTAATACGTTCTGAAAAATTTGAAGATAAAAACAATAAAGAAATTGTTAAACAAGACGTAACCGGCGTAGTTTTAAAAGGTATAGACGAACAATACCCCGTAGAATTTCTTAAATCACAGCTCGTTGAGGGTAAAATCCCATCATTTACTGGAAAGAACCAGAGTGTTGTTTTATCCAAAAAAATCTGTAATGATTTAAACTTTAAAATAGGTGATGAAATTGCCGTGTTTTTTGTAAAAAAGCGGTCCTTAATGAGACGCTTCAAAATAGCAGGAATATTTGAAACAGGAATTGAAAAAATAGACGATGAAATTATTTTTGCATCATTAATTGGTGTTCAAGAGTTAACAGATTTTGGAGTCACAAAAGAAAACTCATTAAATTATGTTTCAGGATTCGAGGTGCAAATTGACAGCTGGGTAGAGCTAGAAAATCAATATAAAAATATTGCAGAAATCATTGAGCTTGAACCCAATGAACATAGTGAGCTACTAAGGGTTGTTAATATACTAGAATCGGAAAACGAAATATTTTCATGGCTCTCATTTTTAGACACTAATGTTCTTATTATCATTGTATTGATGCTTATCATTGGAATTATTAATATAGGTTCTGTATTATTGGTTATGATTGTTGTTCGATCTAATTTTATTGGTATCATGAAAGCACTTGGAGCAAACAATTGGAGCATCAGAAAAATCTTTCTTTATCAAACAGCATCGATTATTTTAAAAGGAATGTTCATTGGAAATTTAATTGGTTTAATCCTGTGTTGGATTCAGTATTATTTTCAAATAATAAAATTAGATGCGACTGTTTATTACCTATCTAAAGTCCCAATAGAATTGAGCATTGTTGACGTTCTTTTGATTAATATAATTACGTTTCTAGTTTGTATGATTAGTCTTTTGCTTCCGAGCATGGTCATCTCGAGAATTTCACCTTCCAAATCAATTAAGTTTAATTAATCGAATGAAAAAAGCAAGCCACATATCGCGAACAGATTTGAATTTATTTTCGGAGCATGATTTGGAGTTTATCCTTCATCAAGAGAAATTGAAAGATTTTATCGGATCTCCTTTTTCAATGGAAAATTTCAATAATCAAATAGAATTAAAAAAGAAGAGCTTTAAACAAGAGAAAAGAAATATCCTTGCCGAGGCACTGACCCATCAATATCAGAAGCTCAATAAAAATGACTTTTCACTTAATCAAATTAATCGTCTAATAGATTCAAATACTTACACCGTAACTACGGGGCATCAGCTTTGTTTATTAGGAGGGCCTATGTATTTCTTTTTGAAAATCATACACGTAATCAATCTTACCAACTTACTAAACAAAAAATACCCTAAAAATCATTTCATCCCTGTTTTTTGGATGGCCTCTGAAGACCATGATAGTGATGAAATAGATCATCTTCATTTATTTAACAAACAAATAAAATGGGAGCACAATCAAACGGGAGCTGTTGGTAGGTTTAATAACGAAGGGCTTCAAGATGTATTTGAGCATCTGTTAAGTCTCTTTAATGAAGAACGTCGTGAGGAGCTTGAAACCATTTTCAATACACATAGAGGGAATAATTACGGAGAAGCTTTTATGAACTGGCTTCACGAAATATTTGCTGAACAAGGATTAATCATCATTGACGGTGACAATAAAAAACTTAAGAACCTATTTAAACCCGTGATGGAGATGGAGCTTAAGGATGGATATTCAAATAATTCAATTCAAGAAACAAACGAAAAACTAAAAAATCTAAAAAGAAAAACGCAAGTCCATTCTCGAGAGATCAATTTGTTTCATCTAACTGAAAATGAACGAACAAGAATTATTAAAACGGAGCAAGGTTTTAGCGTAGGTGGCCAAGCTTACAGCTTAGATGAATTATTATCCATGCTAAGTGAGCAAGCAGATCAATTTTCGCCAAATGCCATACTTCGGCCAATTTATCAAGAATATATATTACCGAATCTCTGCTATGTTGGAGGTATGGCTGAAATGAATTACTGGGCACAGCTTAAAGATGTTTTTGAAAAAACCAAGCTTCCTTACCCCCTACTTCAAATGAGAACAAACTTATTATGGATGGACCTAGGAGCAACAACAAAAATCGAAAAGCTTGGGTTAACCGTTAATGACCTATTCGAGGATTTGTCCAGTTTAAAAAAGAAGCATGTACAAAAGAACGATACCGCTCCTTTAAATGACGAGGAAATTGCAAGAGGACTAAATCTGCTTGAAACAAGCCTTAGAGCATCATCCTCAGAACAAAAAAGCCTTGACGAGTGGATTGGATCAGAACTTAAAAAGATTGAAAAATCGATTACTCAGATCAAAAGTAAAATACTTAAAGAGAAGAAAAAATCTCACGAAGTGGACTTGGTTCGAATTGAAAAAATTAAGGAAAACCTCTTTCCTAACGGTCATTTACAAGAGAGACATCAAAATTTATTGCATTTTTGTAATCGCAATAGTTATTCATCAATAATTAATGATTTAAGCAAGGCTATTGACCCACTAAATAAAGGTTTTACTATAATATCAGAGCAACATGACACAAAATAATATTCGACAAATATTATCTAAACATCAGGTAATCCCTGTGGTAAATTTCAATAACCTAAATGATGTTGAGCGGACCATAGCATCGCTTGTAGAAAAAAAAATCAACTGCATTGAAATTACGTTGAGAACAGAAATGGCTTTTGAATGTGTTTCTATTGCAAAAAAAATGAATTTGAAAAATTTTGATGTAGGTATAGGAACGGTTGTGAGTAGTGATCAAATACGTAAAGCAAAAGATTTAGAAGTTTCGTTTATGGTCAGTCCTGGTATAAATGAAAAGCTCGCTACTCATTTTGAAGAAAGTGAAATCGCCTTTATTCCGGGTATTGCAACGCCTAGTGAAATCATTATGGGTAAGCAATTAAATTGGAATACTTTCAAATTTTTCCCGGCACATTTATTTGGAGGTATTAAATCACTAAAAACCTACGGTCAGGTCTTTCCTGATGTCAAGTTCTGTCCGACAGGTGGAATCACCGAAGATACCCACTCTTCATATCTAGAACTCGACAACGTTATTTCTGTTGGAGGCTCTTGGCTTGTTTAATGATTTATTGGTAAAGTAATTTGATTATTTTCTTATCGATTTCGGAGAAATAAATGCTCTCTGAAAATCCTTGGTAAAAGATGCTTTCTGGATAATCATAAGTATCATTTACAAATCCCAAAGACTGCGTTATTTCTTCTCGAATCACATGTTTTTGTCGTTTACGATTTGAATCATGCGTATTAATAAAAATGTACGCACGCTGAATTTCTTGTTTATGAGCAAGGATATTAAAGTGTCCATAATATTGCCCCTTTAGTGTTAGACCAGACTTTGAATTCTTGTTATTGTCGCTTATCGATCCAAAATATATGAAAGAATTTGCCCTATTTGGGTTTTTAACGAGATGAATTCGACGAGGTGAAATAAGCCTATTCAGCTCTTTTATCACTGTCATTACCTCTGTCTTATTCTCATTGCTGTAGTTTCCATATAGATGGATAAAAATGTCTTTGTTCCATTTAAATATTGGTCCCTGTGTATTTGGTCTACTTTCAGAGTAACGAAGGATTTGATTAAAATAATAAGCCGTTTCCTCATCAACCTGACTCATATCAGGAAGAAAAAGATCATTAGGAATATCAGCCGGATTTGATTGATTGATATTGAAAAAGGCAAAGAATTCTTCTTTCACGATCAACTTCATTTTATCTCTTTGATCATTTGGCAAGCCAAGATAAAAAGCAATAGAAGCCACGCATGTGAAAGAAAATTTTAGGATTCTATATTTTAAAAGTGACTTCATAACATAAGGGAATAGAAGATTTCCCTTATGATATTGCAAGTATTACGCCAAATTTTAAAAGATTGTGATTGAACTTAAAATCACGATCTAAACCCCTGATTCAAACGTAAAGCAAGTCTGTAATTAAAAATTAAATTCGGTCTGCAATCTAATTAGTAATAAATCATCCTTATTTGCTTCCTGAGTGATTCCAATATCACCTTGTATTTTTAGATTGTGACCTACCACATATTTTGAAAAACCGATAGTGTATTGATTGACATCATTAAAACCAGTTACATTCTCAGGATTTAATTGAGTGAATCTCCCTGCAAGCTCCCAATTGTTTTTGAATAGATAACCAGCTTGCAAATTGAGGGCTGAACCCGTGTAATAAATTTCGTTTAGTTCATTTACTGGACTTCCTCCGATCACTGTTCTATTTGCATATTCGCCAAAAAATGACAATCCTTTGTATTTAAAATGTGCGTCCGCCTGTATATTTTGAAGATCTCTTAATGTACCGTTGATGTAGGCTCCTTTTTGCCCTCTAGTCCTTAAAGCATTGTCGTTGTAATCATAAGTAAGACTGAGCATTAATTTGGGTTTTTCTTCTCTTTTAAGATCTGATGCAAAATAATCACCTTTACCTGTGAACTTTCCAAAGGGTAATAATTCAATTCTAGCCGTATATCCATTTCCTTTTGACGAAACCGTTTGATTTAGACCTTCACCTTGAGATACGGCTATTTTTTCTCTAATAAGGAAGGATTTTCCTATTGTGAAATGATGCCTCAATTGAAATCCGGCATCACGGTCTAATGTAAAACGAGAATTTAGTAGAGAACGATCAACCAATTGTAATTTTTGCGAGGAAAAGACACGTTCTATGTTTCCTGGTAACTTTGTCTGACCAAACCATACTGTCCAATTTCCTGCAAAGTTCCATTTTAATACTGCATCTAAAACATAACCGTTGGCCACGTCATATTCAAATTTGTAGGAGATTTTTGGAGTAAACACGTTACCGCTACCCTTTATACGCGCTCTTCTAACATAAGCTTTATCGGAAAAACTACTGTCCGAGAAATCATATGTTCCATCGTACCTGGTTTGAAATCTAAAAGCAACCTTAGTAGACCAAGAACTATCCTTTGCAAAAACATTAATCAATCCTTTTCCAAAAGGTGTATTGGTCATGTTTTGAGAAAAAGTAATTAAAGAAAATGAAATAAATAAAAATGTAAAAAAAGTCTTCATAATTTTAAAATTGAAATTTGAGACAAAGGGAACGATAAATAATTAAGTTTGAATGGCTTTTAAGGTATTCTTAACGCTTTGTTAATATAACGCACAAATCATCGGTGTTCTCAATTTCAATCAACACTTCACGATTTATTAAATCCTTGTTTAACAACACTTTAATGTTATTCAATGTTAACAAATCGTTAAGTCCTCGTTAATAATTTACTTTGAAGTATGAGTAAATAAATTACGTGCTAATTTTGTAAAAAAAACATTTATGAAAAAGCTATTATTTATTTTCATTTTATTGGTTTCTGCAACATTTAATTGGGCCCAAACTGATGAAGGTTTAGAACCGAAAACTGAGACTGAATTGCTTCAAGATGAAGCAGGAAATGAAATTTCCAAAAATTCGAATGCCATTAAATCGGATTCTATTAAAATAAATGAGAAAGTATTTAAGAATCTAAAAGCACACGCGAAACCTGAAGGCATAAAAGTCACTTGGAGTATTGATTACGAGGTTTACTCAAAATTAAAAAACAAACAAATTGTAATTAAGTACAATACGAAAATAGGTTCAAAAAGAAATAAAAAAGGTTATGCTGAGAGTGATTGGAAATACACAAAACCTATCGATATTAAAGAGACAAGTTTTGAAATCAAGGACCTTCAAGGTGCTGAAAAATACGAGGTATATATTGGCATTGTTGATAAAAGCGAAGGGAATCAAATCACAAAAGATTCTGAAGTTGTTTGGTCAGATAAAATAAAAGCAAAAACAGAAAGAGGATGGGGATTAATGAAGCTTCTCATCTTGATTGGTTCTCTTGGACTTTTCATCTTTGGAATGAAAATCATGAGCGATGGAATGCAACGGACTGCAGGTGAAAAGTTGCGAAGTATGTTGGGTTCAATTACCTCAAACCGATTCAAAGGTGTAATTACTGGTTTTAGTTCTACTGCAATTGTACAATCCTCTTCTGTAACCACTGTAATGACTGTGAGTCTAGTTAATGCTGGGCTTCTTAACTTGAGACAATCAGCCGGTGTAATGATGGGTGCAAACATTGGTACTACGATCACAGCTTGGCTTGTTCTAATGCTTGGTTTTAAAGTTAGCATATCTAGTTATGCTTTAGTTCTAATTGCGGTAGGTGCTCCTTTATTATTTATGTCGTTTAGAAAATCCAAAGATCTTGCTAATGCAATCATTGGGTTTGCCATACTATTTATAGGCCTACAATTTTTAAAAGATGCCGTTCCTGATTTGGATAAAGATTCAGCACTTGTCCAGTTTTTTATTAACTACAAAGACACACCGATTTTAAGTAATTTAATGTTTGTTGGACTAGGTGCTTTGGTAACCATAATCATTCAATCATCGAGTGCAGCCATGGCCCTTACTTTAACAATGGTTTCTAAAGGGATTATTCCTTTTGAAGTTGCTTGCGCAATGGTTTTGGGAGAAAATATTGGTACTACAATTACTGCAGAATTGGCCTCAATGGTTGGAAATGTGCATGCAAAAAGATCAGCCAGAATTCATTCGTTATTTAATGTTGTAGGGGTAACATGGATGCTAATCGTGATTCCTTTATTTCTTGAGCTTATAGGTTGGCTAATTGGTTTGAGTCATGGTACTGCATTTGATCCAAATAATACAGGAATGGCCAATGAGGGCATCGCTCTTTTTCATACTCTTTTCAACGCGGCGAATGTGCTACTTTTAATTGGATTCGTTCCCTTACTTGTTCGATTATCTGTTAAGAGTGTTAAATCAAAAGGTGAGGCTGATGAGGAATTCAAGTTAGATTACATCACCGGAGCTGGGGGATTAAGTGTCCCTGAGGTTGCGATTTTAGAAGTGAAAAAAGAAGTCGCTAAATTTGGTGAAGTGACCACAAGAATGAATGGTTTTGTTCGAACGCTAATAAACGATCAGGATAAAAAGACCCGAAATAAAATGTTTAACAAAATCATGAAATATGAGGAAATCACAGATCGTGTTGAGGTTGAAGTTGCCAATTATTTAGATCAAGTTTCAACGCAGGAGATTACTCCTGAAGTTTCTGCACAAATCAGAAGCATGTTAAGTATAACAAATGACCTTGAAAGGATTGGTGATATCTATTATCAAATATCTAAGACGATAGAAAGAAAAGACGATAAGAAAATATACTTTTTGCCAGAACAAAGAGAAAACCTAAACAATATGCTAGATGGTTTAGATAAAGCCTTTGGTGTAATGAACAAAAACTTAAACTCTGAATTTGGTCATATCAATCTAGATGATGCGAATAAAGTGGAAAGAGAAATAAATCAGCTAAGGAATCAACTTAAAAGATCGTATTTGGAGAATGCAGAAAAAGGAGAATATAAATTCCAGTCAGGGATACTTTATAATGATATTTTCTCGTCATGCGAAAAGATAGGTGATCACATCATTAATGTTAGTGAGGCAGTTGCCGGAGAAATATAGATTAAAAAAATTATGATTTTAAACGAATTTAAAAAAAACCTAGAAGCCATAAGTGAGTTGAAATTCTCTCTTGAAAATGGCATTGAAGTTCCAGAACATTTTCACATTACTGAAATTGGAACGGTAAATAAATCATACATTGATTGCGGAGGAACATACAGAAATGAGCATTACGTCAATTTTCAGCTATGGTTTTCAAGTGATGTAGAGCACAGATTAAATCCGAAAAATCTTATTGAAATTATTGAAACTGCTGCCGAAAAAATGCCTTTACCCGACACTGAGATTGAGGTAGAATATCAAGGAGATACGATTGGTAAATATGCCTTATCATTCCAGTCAGGTGTATTTATTCTTAAATCCAAGTTTACGAATTGTCTGGCAGAAGATCAATGTGGTATTTCAGAACCTAAGAAGAAAGTGGTTTTATCATCTATTGAGAAGAGTTCATGTCTTCCTGGATCCGGTTGCTGTTGATTTATGTCTGATAGAGAAAAGTTAATAGATCTAGCAAAGCTCTTTCTAAAGCTAGGTACAATTTCATTTGGAGGTCCTGCCGCACATATTGCCATGATGGAGGATGAAGTCGTTAGAAAGCGCAAATGGATGTCCGAAAATCATTTTTTAGATCTCATTGGAGCAACAAGTCTCATACCAGGTCCAAATTCTACGGAAATGACCATGCACTGTGGATATGAACGTGCAGGTTGGAAAGGACTTATTGTTGCCGGAATAAGCTTTCTTCTTCCAGCTATTTTGATTACCGGTTCGTTTGCTTGGCTTTATGTTGAATATGGTGAATTACCTTATGTAAAGCCTTTTATTTATGGCATTCAGCCTGCTGTTATAGCCATCATTATAATGGCCGCATACAAACTAGGTAAAAAAGCTATTAAAACAGCTGAGCTGGCTTTTCTTGGCATTATAACTATAAGTGCATGTCTTCTGGGACTAAACGAGGTTATCGCTCTGTTTGCATGCGGAATCATAGGATTATCCATTTATGCTTTTAAAAAAAGCAGAAATACACTTAATTCATTTCTTCCGATCTCATTATTTAGCGGGCTGTCCATGAAAATAGGAGGAATTAAAATACTGCTTATATTTCTAAAAATTGGTGCAATTTTATATGGAAGCGGGTATGTACTTTTTGCTTTTTTGGATGCAGAATTGGTTTCTACAAATCTCCTTTCACGACAAGAGCTTATGGATGCAGTTGCTTTTGGACAATTTACACCGGGCCCTGTATTATCTACAGCAACATTTATTGGATGGCAATTGAATGGCCTAAATGGCGCCTTGCTTGCTACTTTGGGTATATTTTTACCATCATTTTTATTTGTTGGTCTATTGAACCCATTGATTCCAAAAATGCAGAAATCAAAAATATTTCGTGCATTTTTAGATGCCATTAATGTGGCGGCCGTTTCAGTAATAATCGTCGTATGCATTCAAATGGCTAAGGAAACCGTCGGAGACTGGAGAATGATTCTTATTGCCTGTCTAAGTATAATTACAGTTTTTGTTTTCAACAAGCTAAATAGCGCCTTCATTGTTCTATTTGGTGCTATTGCTGGATATGCACTTAGCTTCTTGTAGCAAATTAGGATATTAAAATAGAAATAGTTCAAGCAAATGTTTTAATCCATCGACAAGTTTTCTG
>Ga0315331_10003669_pt1 | contig 11604 bp, 7 predicted proteins | sample M160m34915metaG_FD_203456 | JGI IMG/M metagenome (GOLD analysis project Ga0315331, IMG submission 203456) | Ammonia-oxidizing marine archaeal communities from Monterey Bay, California, United States - M1 60m 34915 | ecosystem: Environmental > Aquatic > Marine > Intertidal zone | place: USA... | reverse complement strand
TGCTGCGCCGGGCCCAGCCGACGCCTGGCTCGTCCGGGTTCTCGCTCGTCACCCAGTCTTCCCAGGTGGGCTCGCGGTCCAGCAGCAGGGCGACGCGGTAGTGCTGGACGGGCTCTTCCAGGATGACGCGATGGTCGACCACCAACACGCCGGGCCCTTCCACATTCCAGGGTTCGCCCTCCAGTTCGCGGCGGGGGTGGTCGGTCTGGCTGCGGTCGCGGACGGCCTCGATCTCCAACAGGGCCAAGCCCAGCCACAGGTCGTCGTCCAGGAGGCCGCGGCGGGCGTCCCACTCCAGGATCTGGCCGCCCAGCTCCGCCGGTGGCGGGGGCAGGGGGCCGGTCGTCCACTCGGCCAGCTCTCGCTCCCAGCGGTCCCACGCGGGCGCGTCCAGGTGACGTGACTCACGCCAGAGGGTGACCTCTTCGGTGGCGTCGATGCGGACCTGCCGCCCGGTCCGGGGAGCGGGCAGCAGCACCGTCCCATCGGGTCCGCGGGCCAGAGTGAGGCGAAGCGGTCCCTCCCACGCTTCGATGGGGCCGTCGCTCTCCAACAGCAGCCGGAGTCCCGCGCGCTGGTCCACGACGGACTCCTCCAGCGTCTCAGGAGGGAGCCATCCGGCCAGGGCGCTCGCCAAGAGGAGGATCACCGGGCCAGCTCCGTCAGGATGCGGCCCAGCTCCTGGCGCCGCTCGCTCTGCTCGGCGAGCTCCGTTCGGGTCTTGGCGCTCAGTTCGAGGTGGAGGAAGCGGGCCGTGCCGGAGAGCGCCCGCCCCTGGACGTTCTTGGTCCCGGCCAGGTCGGGCACCTGGTCGCCGGTCATGACCTCGCCCAACACGCCCAGGGCGCGCTGAGCTTCGTCCAACAGCCCAGGCGGTTGCAGCGCGGAGCCGGAGCTGACCACCGCCGCCAACGAGGGGTAGGCCTCGCGGTCCGCGAAGCCGTGCAGTTGAACGACGAGGCCGTCGCCCAGGCCCTGGGCGGCGCCCAGCGTCGCGGCCTGGAAGGTGGAACTGCTGGTGTGGGCCACGTCCGCGGGTTCGTGCTCGGCGTCCCGGTCACCGCGGTAGCGGTGGACGGTGTTCAGCATCAGGACCTGGCCGACCCCCTCGTCGAACAGCTGGCTGGCGATGCGCCCAGTGCGGGCGTCGTAGAAGGCGTGGGGTGCCTGCAACACCAGCGGGTCGGTGGCTTGGCGCCGGATGGCGATGAAGACGCCGCCGCCGTGGAGCAAGACGCGGTCCTCCTCCACCTGCACCGTCAGGGTGGCGTGTTGTCCGGTGACGCCCTCGGGCTGGACCGCCCCGGAGACCAGATCCGCGACCAGCTGGCGCACGCTCTCGCGCTGCGCGGGCAGGGCATAGGTCGGCGCGTCATCGTCGCGCAGCTGCTTGGCGGTGTCCCAGCTGCCGGCCAGCAGCAAGCCCAGAAACATCATTGCTCGGCCTCCACCCAGTGGCGTTGCTCGGTGGCCCGCGGGTCCACCCAGGTCCCGTCGAAGCGGGTCAGGACGGCGCGGCCTGGCGGGACGCGGACGGTGATGGTGTGCCAGCCCTCGGGCAGGTCGTCGCCCAGGGTCACCTGGACGCCGCGCCACGCCACCAGCTCACCGCCGTTGACCAGGCGGGCGCTGCCCTTGACCTCGGTCGGTACGCGGTAGGCGCGGTCGGGCGTCCGGTAGCTCTGCACGTTGAGTTCGCGCTCCGGCGAGCCGCCGTCCACCAGGATCTCGATGGGGTTCATCGGGCTGCTGTCGAAGGTGTACAGCCGAATAAACAGCTTCTCCACCGGGTCGTTCTTCGGCACCCGGATGGTCATGGTCCGTCCGTCGGCGCGGTAGAGGCTGCGCCAGGCGTACCAGGTGCCGTTGCCCTTGGCGCGGGCCAGGAGGCGGGCCTCGGGGCTCTCGATCGAGCAGGCGTGGTCGCCTTCGGGCAGGGGCAGCAGCACCCGTCCCACCGTCGAGACCAGGTCCGCGCTGACGGTCGCTTCGTCGCAGCGCATCACCAGCTTGCCCATGGCGCCGCGGTGGTCCACCTCCAGGCCGTCTGGGCCGACCTCCAGCGTGGCCGTCGGCCCGAGCAGGGTCCGGTACCAGGGCCGCCAGACGGCGCGGCTGCGCACCTTCTCGAAGGCCGGGTGCTCCAGGTACCGCTCGACGGGGCGCACCCGCCAGGTCCGCAGCCCCTTGTTGCCGTAGCCCTCCCGCTCGACGCGCGGCTCGACGCGGACGGTGGCGTCGAAGCGGAAGAACTGCTCGGCCAGCACCAGCGCCTCATGGTTCTTCGGCCCGAGGGTGATGTAGGGGGCGAGCTCCCAGGGGTGGTAGCGGGAGGTGAAGCCCTCCGGGACCTCGTACTCAGGGGCGATGAGCGGCTCGACCTCCAGCGGGGCGAGGAAGCGCAGGTCCACCAGGTCGTCGGCCTCGAACACGACGGAGCGCGCGCCCTTGCGGTGGAAGATGTATCGGACGTCGCGCTCGCTCATGGGCTCGGACTCGGCCCGTCGAGGGAAGCGCTCGTCCCGGAGCGGGAGCTGCTGGCGTCGCTCCTCGCTGATCTCGATGTAGCGCTCGAAGGGGGCGTGGACGTAGGGGGACGCCCACGTTCCGGAGTGAAGCGCTTCGCCGTCTTCGTCCAGCACCGTGAAGCGGATGGGGACCTGGTGCTCGAGCTCCGTCGTGGGGTCCTCGATCCAGCGAGTCGGCGCCAGCGGGCGGGCCTCGACGCGCAGCACACCCCAGCTGCGTCCGCCGTCCACCGGGACCTCGATGGGCAGCTTGTCGGGCCCGGTGCGGTAGACGCTGATGCGTCGCCGTTCAGGCTCTTGGGGCTGCGCCCCCGCGGCGCCGGGAGGCTCACCGAAGGACTGACCCTGGGTCGGTTCGACGGTGAAGCGCAGGATGGCGGAGTCGGAGGTCCAGGGGTTGTGCCAGCGGATGCTCCAGATGGTCCCCTCGGGGACCACGATCTTGTCCACGCCCAGCTCGCCACCGTCCACCTCCACGGTGGCGACGAGATCAGGCAACAGGTTGGCCTCTTCCCCGGACATCTCCCAGGTCGAGTCGACCCAGAGGGTGGCGGGGCCACGCAGGTTGACGGCGGTGCTCTCGCCTGGCCCCAGGCGGTATCCGTCGTCGACCGACGTGGGCGCCCACGAGGGCGTGGCCCAGATGGTCAGCGCTTCGCCGAGGGGTGCCTGTTGGGGGCTGAGCGCCTGGTGCCAGCGGCGCATGTGCCACCGGCGTTCACGGTTCTCCAGCCCGGGCCAGGGCATGGGGTAGGTGCGGGTCAGCTTCTTCACCACCGGCTCGGGCAGTCGCTGCAGCAGGGCGTTGTCCTCGCGCTGCTCCAGCACACGGACCATCAGCCTCTGCCCCTCCTCCAGCCCCAGGGGTCGGAGGGTGAGGACCCCGCCCGCGCGGAGCGGGTCGGGCTTGATGTCGATGATGCGGCTGTCGGTGACGACCCGTTCGTCGAGCTCGCCTTCGACCGCGGGAGTGTCCTCCAAGAGGGTCAGTCGGCTGCGGGTCCAGTGCTCGCGGGTCTCGGTCCCTTGTGGCCCCTGCAACACCATCTCGAAGCCGAAGAGCCAGCTCTCTTCTTCGTTCAACACCTCGGGGGTGGGGGTCTCCAGCCAGACCAGGATGCGCAGTCGGGGGTCCGTGTTCTCGAAGACGCGGTACGAGACGGCCTCCCCCGAGCGCAGCGGGTAGACGATCAGCCGCTCGCCGTCGGACTCCTCCGAGGTGGCCTGCCGCGGCAGCACCATCCAGCCCACCAGCAACAGGGCCAGCCATCCCAGCACGGTCAGGCGTTCTCGCATCAGGGCACCTTCACGACCGCCGGCAGCGGCGGGCCGGGGTTCCAGGCGGGGTCCGGGTCCTGCTGGCCCAGCGCCAGCGGCGCCACGAAGCGCTCGCCGTCCTGGGTGTCGACCAGGTAGTACAGGCCGTCGTTGGGCTCCAGGAAGACCCAGGCGTCGGGGCGCTCCAGGTGGATGCGTTCCAGCGTGCCGGTATGGAAGTGCTCGCCGAAGTACCGCAGGTCGGCCTCCAGATCCCCCCAGTTGGACCGGTCTCCCGCTTCGCCTCGGACCAGGCTGCTCAGGTCCCCCTCTTCGAAGGGCAGTCCGGCGTGAGCCAGGATGCCGAACATCCGCGGGCTCCACCGCGCGCGGAAGGTCGGCGACAGGTAGGCGGTCACGTAGGTGCCTCCGGCCGCCTGGACCGCGTCTCGACGCGGATTGCTGGGGTCGTAGAAGCGCTGCCGGGCCAGGGCGCCGTCGTAGCGAAGCACGCTGCCGCCGGCGCGCTCGACCAGCGCCTGCAGCAGGTGCAGGGTGGTCGGAACCTGCTCGGTGTCCGTGAGGGGTCGGCCCATGCTGAGGATGGCGCTGGCGCCCGGGATTTCATCCTCTCGGGAGACGTCGACGCTCATCACGCCCAAGCCGGCGGTTCGGCGGGCGAGGACGGTCAGCACGACCAACTCGGGGGCCCAGGGTCCGGCTCGGCGAATGGTCTCCGCGTCCAGGTCCGCGCGCGCATCGTGCACCAGCAGAGCCTGCGCCTCGAGCTGTTCGAACCAGCTGGAGCCCACCTCAACGGCCTCGAGGTGGCGTCCGGCGCCTCGTACCTCGATGGCGAAGGGCTCGCCGCCGCGGCGCAGCAAGAGGGTGCTTCGTGGGGGGGCGGTGTCGTCCGCTGGGGCCAGCCCGATGAGGTTGCCCTGCTCGTAGACTTCGTACCCGATGCGCGCGGCGTGGGCGCTGGCCAGACGCAGCCACAAGCGGCCGCCTCCGGCCTGGCTCTCCATCAGGGGGCGCATCACGCCGCGGTCCAGCAGGGCCAGATCGACGGTCGGCATGGTCCCGCGCGGGTCCGCGTCGGTGATGCGCGGGGAGCCGTCCGCGTCCCACAGTTCGGGCACGTCGCGTTCGACGCTCAGGTCGAAGTTCCGCAAGCCCAGGCGCAGCCGATGTTCCGGGGCCAGGGTCAAGGTCAGGGGCCAGGCGGCGTCCTCCTTCCCGATGCGGGTCTTGAGGCTGGGCAGCAGCTGGGTCAAGGCCTCCAGATCGATGGACGCTGGCAGGTCGCGGCGCACCGCCAGGTGGGTCGTGGAGCCGGCCTTGACGTGCAGCACGGCAGCGCCTCGGTCGTGGACCGCCTTGCGGACCTCGCGTGTCGGGTCCAGCAGCAGGACGCGCGCGTTTAGGTGCTGGGCGAGCGTGACGCCGGCCTCGGCCAAGGCGGCGTGGTCCCAGGCGCCGTGGACCACCACCTCGACGGGGGCCTCGGAGTTCCGGAACCAGACGACCCCCCCCTGGCCGCCCTCGCCGTACATCACCTCGCCGTCCGCGTAGACGTCGACGAAGACGCGCCGTCCTTCCCAGCTCTTGCCCTTGCGCTGGGCGCGAAGGGCCTCGTACAGCTCAGGTCCAATCGCCTCCGGGCGCTCGGGGCCCGGCGTCAACCGATGCACGATGGCGACCTTCGCAGGGCCCTCGACCTCCGGCGTCAGGTTGACGCTGCTCATGTCTTGCGCGGGGCGCACGGCGGCGACGGCGGCGCCTAGGCTGAGTCCTCCCACGCAGGCCAGCAGGGAGATCGCCAGAGCGGGCGCGATGACCCGACCAAAGCGCCCGTACCGCCAGCACCGCACGGCGACGATGGAGCTGAGCAGGTAGCCGAAGCCGAACAGGTCGCCGACGGCGAAGCCCGGCCACAGGCCGCTCGTGGACCACGCGATCAGCCACTTCACGGCGTAGCTGATGCTGAAGGCCAGGACGATGGGTCTCAGCCCGGCCAGGTTCACCCGGCGCAGGCGGGTGTGTTCCAGCAGGACGCGCATCACGCTGACGACCACGAAGACCTCCACCAGGGTGGCGAAGAGCTCCAAGGGGTTGAGCCAGGCGATGGCCATCAGGCCGCAGACGATGATTCCCCCGAAGTCCCAGCCGAAGCGCACCGCGGTCCAGCTGGCGATCAGGGTGCCCAGCAGCAGCATGATGTACTCACGCGGTGCGTCGACGAAGCTCCAGCCGAGGTCCTCGTAGGTGAGCTGGAAGTCCGCGAAGTCCAGGTTCGTCAAGGGCAACAGGACGAAGCGGAGCAGGGCATACGTGATGAACACGGGCAGGCCCAGCAGAGGAAGACCGCGGATGGGGCCCGGCTTCCAGAAGATGTTGGCGGTCAGGGGCACCAGGACCAGGCCGAGGCTGTGCCATCCGTCCGCCAGCTCCAGCCCCAACTCCGCCAGGACGCGTCCTTCGACCAGCATGCGGACGACGACGCTGCACAGGACGATGAGGAAGAACCGGTCCCGTCCGAAGACCCGGTCCATCGGCGCCACGCGGGGCAGCGCGTTGCCCAGTCCGGCGGCCAGGAGCCAGGTCAGGATGGCCTCGGCCACGATGACCATCGCCGCCTCGGGACGAACCGCCAGGACCGCGCCGAGGTAGCCCGGGACGACGAGCCCGACAGCCGGCCAGCCAAAGCGCTCCGCCAGCCACCACAGCACCAGCACCCCGATCAAGACAGAGGTCAGGAGGCTGTTGTCGATGTAGGCGGATGGGAAGAGGTCGAGCATCAGCCCGCTTGGTCAAGGACTCCACGTGGGGCGACCAGTATGCCCCCTTCGGGTTGTACCGCTTCCACGACCACGCCCACCAGGCGCTTCCCATGTCGCGCTGCGCGCATCACCACGAGGTCGCCCGCGACGGTCGACAAGGTGCGCGCACCCCGCCCCGTGAGGACACGGGTGACGTCGCTGCGCGCTCCACCCAGGTCGGTCCAGACATCGATCAGGCGTGCTTCGAGGGAGCGTCCGTAGGGGAACAGCAGGGCTTCGACGCGCGGGTCGCAGCTGACCAGGCGGCCCAGAGGATCGAAGAGCGCTCGCGCGGCCACGCTGTCTTCGCTGACGTCCTGCACGAAGGCGCCGCGGCGCAACATGGCGTCCAGACAGGCGTGCAGGATGCTGACGCCGGTCACGAAGTAGCTGCGCTCATCGTCCAGACGGGCGTCGCCGCGGGTCTGTGCGGTGTGCGCGATGAGCTCTTTCAGCGCCACCATGCTGTCCGGGTCCACGAAGGGCTTGGGCTCCAGCAGCAGGGTGCTGACCTGACCGTCGGCCGAGCGCAGCTGCATCGTGAGCGGGTGCGCGAAGGGTTGGGGCGGGCGGTCGTGCATCAGCGTGACCACGCCGTCCTCGTCGGCGGCGGCGAGGGTTCGCCAGTCCCGATCCGCGTCCTGGGCCAGGACCCAGGCGCGGCGCGCCACGTTCAGGTCCACGCTGGCCACTGCGACCTCTTCCCAGGCCGCCTTGGCCGAGGGGCGCTCGCCGGCGGTTCGCAGGTGCCACAGCGCTCGGTCGACCAGCGCCTTGAAGCCTTCGCGGTGCACCGAGATGACCAGCGCCAAGGAGACGAAGGTGCCGGTGGCCACGGCGCCGATGGGGACCTCGATCGGCATCGTGATGGACAACATGCTGCAGCCGACGACCAGCGCCAGGCTGGCGGCGACGCCGAGCCAGGCTGTCCGCGCTCGGCGCGTGTGGATGCTCAGGGCGCCCAGGAATCCGAGGAGTCCACCGGCGGCCAATACCAGGAGGCTGTTGGGCACGGCCTTGGGCGGGCCCGCGACGGCGCGCGCGACCGCTTCGGCGGCCGGGATGTCGCCCGCCGGGGTGGTCACCATGGGGACCTGCCACGACTCCAGGTTCGCGAAGAGGATGGTTCGCCCGTGGAAGACGCTGCCGCTTACGTAGTCGACGTGGGCGTGGTTCAGCACGGGGACGCCGTCACGGGCCAGGGGCAGGCTGCGCTGACCGCGCGGCACCAGCTGGCCGCCGCGGTACATCAGGCGAACGCCGAAGGTGTCGGCGCTGGCCTTCCAGGTGCGGACCTTCCCGTCCAGGTCGGCGACCATCCCCAGCTGACGGTCCAAGCGGCGCTCGGGGTCGGTGTGGAGGCCCGTGACCTGCTCGGGTGGGGAGACGCTGCCGACGGCTCGGGCGCCGTGGTCGTGAGCCGTGGCCGTCAGGCGGGTCCACTCACCGGCCTTCGCGCCGTCCATCGCCACCAGGAGGACGTCGTCTTCGATGGCGCTGAAGTGGACGGCGGCTACGTCGGTGAAGGGCTGGGGCCCGCGGCCGAGGATGAAGGCCACCAAGGCGGCGAAGACCGCGCTGAACGCCAGGGCGGTGAAGGGCCCGACCACGGTGGGCGTGCTCCGGATGCGACGGAGCATCCACTGCATGCGGCTCTCGCGCTCGGTCGGGAGCACGTGGAGGTTCGACCGGGTACCGGCATCTCGGAGCCTCAAGAGCACCAGCCTACTACGATTTGCCTATCGGATGAAGAACTTTCGCCGACAGGTTCACGCAGATTGGAGGCGGGTTTACGCCGTTTCACGGAAGGCGTGGGTGGGCAATCCTGTCGCGTTACAGGCCCCGTATGTTCTTGACCCTGCTCGTCGCGTGTCCCAAGCCCACAGAACCGGTTGAACAGGTTGCTCCTGCGGAAGTCACCATCACGGTCCTCAGGGAGGGCAGCGGAACGGCCACGGTTGGCGGTTCGTCGCTGGTCACCGTGCACTACCAGTTGATGGTCGACGGCTCCATCGTCGACAGCTCGATCGCCCGAGACATCCCCTTCGAGTTCCGCATGGGGGCGGGACAGGTCATCCCCGGCTGGGAGGAGGGCGTGATGGGCGCGAAGGTGGGGGAGAAGCGCTCGCTGATCGTGCCGCCCGAGAAGGGCTACGGCAGCCGCCCAACGGGCCCGATTCCGCCCAACAGCACGCTGTTCTTCGAGATCGAGGTGCTGGGGATCAAGGAACCTCGGACCGTTCCCAAGGGCTTCAGCTACTTCGATTCCAGCGAGTACCACATCCGGGCTAGCGGCGTGAAGCATGTGGACCTTGAGGTTTGTGGCGTCGGAACGGCTCCGGTCGAGGGGGGGGCGATCGTCGTGGACTACAGCGTCTTCCTGCCGGATCACACCTTGGTGGAGTCCACGCTGAGGGGCTTCGATCCTGCGGTTCTCGGCTACGGGCTGGCACAGATTCCTCCGGGTCTGGAGGAGGCTCTGGCGACGATGACGACGGGCTGCGCGCGTCAGGTCTGGGTTCCGCCGGAGCTGGGGGGACCGATCGGCGAGGTCAACCTGCCGGACACCAGCGTGTTGATCATCGAGGTGAAGCTTCTTGAGGTTCGTCCTCCCGCATGATCGGGTGGTTGCTGGCCTGCTCCGGAGGCGCCGAGCGCGTCGGCCCGGACATCGTGATCGTCTCGGTGGATACCCTCCGCCACGACGCCCTGAAGGGCCCCACCCTGGAGGCTCTGACCGAGCGGGGGCGCGTCTACACCCAGGCGACCACGCCTCTGGTGCGGACCACGCCGGCCATGGCGTCGATGCTCTCGGGGCAGCTGCCGCACAACCACGGCTCGATGGAGGTGGGGGAGCCCATGACGGCCCCCAGCCTGGTCTCGGAGTTCCAGAAGGCGGGGTGGCAGACCGTGGGGGTGAGCGGCAGCGCGGTCGCCTCCGCTGAGCAGGGCCTGGACGCCGGCTTCGACAGCTTCGCGCTTCTGGATGACCCCCTGGCAGGGGACCTGACGTCGCGGGCGCTGGAGCTTCTGCCGGAGTCGGGCTCGCGCTTCCTCTGGGTCCACTACACGGACCCGCACTTCCCCTACCTCCCGCCGAAGGCGTCGGCGGGGCCGTGCCGGAAGATGGGACGGAAGGCGGCCCAGGGCAAGGTGAAGCGCTGGCGCATCTTCAGCAACCACAGCGACCGCTCGTCCAAGGCGCTGGATCACTGCCGCGAGCTCTACGCCGGCGAGGTGGCCCAGGCGGACCAGGCCATCGGTACCCTGCTGGCGGCCTTTGATGACCCCCTGGTGGTGCTGACCAGCGACCACGGCGAGAACTTCGGTGACTGGGGCCTGTGGTTCGAGCACGGACCCGACGTTCACCCCGCCACGGCGCGCATCCCCCTGGTCATCGCGGGACCGGGGGTGGAGTCCGGCTCGGACCCGGCGCTGGTGCAGTTGCAGGACATCCTGCCGACGCTGATGGAGTTGGTGGGCCTGGAGTCTCCCGTCGTGGACGGGCGCAGCCTCTTCGGTGCGGGACCCGTGGGGGCGCCGATCCTCAGCGGAAGCGCTCTGCACACCCGGCTCACGGGCTACGTCCGCTCGGGACGCGCCGACAAGAACACCTGCCTGAACGGGTCGGTCTACTCGCTGTGCACCGAGGGCTTCTACAACCACGTCGAGGACCCGGCGCTGTCGACGGACCTGGGGGACGGCGTCCCCGAGGAGCGGGCCCGCCTGGAGGCCGCCGCCCAGCTGTGGGCTCCGGAGCGAGCCCGCCAGTTGGCCGTCCGCGGTGCCACCCACAGCCTGGTCGCCCGGCCGACGCTGGAGGGCTACGAGCGCGTGCTCTTCGCCAACGGCGACTTCGACACGCCGGTGGAGGACCCCACCCTGCGGGCCCTGTTGGAGCCCTTGCTGCCGCAGCCGCCGACGGGTTCGCCGCCGGTCAAGGGGCAGGAGGATGCGCTGCGGGCGTTGGGGTACGTGGAGTAGGGTTGGGGCGGCTCTGGCCGAGGAAGCACGCGATGGCGGACTGGCACGCCGACCCACCCATCTACGCTGCCGTGACGAGCCGCCGGTCCGACACGGGGCGCTCGGCCCGAGTGGCCGCGCTCCTGGCCGCCGGCGAAGACCCGAACGCGACCGACTGGCGGGGCTACCCGCCGCTGGGCACCTACGACGCCTGGGACGACCACGGTTTGCTTCGCCAGCTCCTCGACGGGGGCGCCGATCCCAACCAGCTGAGTCGCGGCAGCATCCTCAGCGACGCGGTGTTCCGGGGGGCGAGAGGGAAGACCGCGGAGGAGCGAGCCCACATGCTGGGGACGCTGTCCATCCTCCTCGCGGGGGGCGCCGACCCCACCGTCGCATCGCGCGCGGTTCCTTCCTCGCCGCTGTGGACCGCCATCCGGTGGTCCTGGGTCGAAGCCGCCGGGCTGCTGCTCGAGGGCGGCGCCGATCGCCACCGCCAGGACGACGCGGGGCGCGACGCCCTGGAGTGGTCCATCCAGTGGGAGGTGCTGCCCGTGGTCGCGGCCGTAGGGGGCCTGGAGGCCGCTGAGCAGGCCCGAGATCGCATCCCGGATCCCGAATGCGACCGGCTCCGGGACGCCCTCCTCGAGCGCATCGCAGCGGGCACCCACAAGATCCGGTTCACGGAGCCGGGCGGACACAGGGGTGAACAGACCGAGTACACCGAGTTCTACGTCGAGGAGGGGGCCTGGATGAAGGTGAGCTGCCTGGGGGACTGGAGGCGTCCCTACCGAGGGACGGACCGCACACAGTCCCGGGGGCGCACGCCCGAAGCCCTGCTCAAGCACATCCAGCGCTGGTACAACGAGCGGGATGGACCCCGCCGGGATCGCTGGCGCGCGGCCCTCGACCGCTGCACGCCCCGCGGGGAGGACGACCTCATCCGGTAGCGCGACGGACCGGAGCTCAGCCTGGGCCCGCCGTCGGCGTCCGCTCCAGCGCCTATCGGTCCGGATTGCCCCCCCGCGGCATCC
>Ga0315331_10003660_pt1 | contig 11613 bp, 9 predicted proteins | sample M160m34915metaG_FD_203456 | JGI IMG/M metagenome (GOLD analysis project Ga0315331, IMG submission 203456) | Ammonia-oxidizing marine archaeal communities from Monterey Bay, California, United States - M1 60m 34915 | ecosystem: Environmental > Aquatic > Marine > Intertidal zone | place: USA... | reverse complement strand
CTCCGTTCGGTTGGTCGCAATTCCCACGGGCATTGAAGAAGCAGCGTCCAATCCGATTCCTGACCCTCGGCGCTATTCGCAAATATCGCAAGGCAAGCACCGACATGCTGCTGCGGCCCCGAGCCATGAGCGACGGCATCGGCTTTGGCATCGACGACTACGATGCAAGCTGGATACCCGAAGAGAACCACGACATGCTTGGGCCACTACAAACTCACGGATGCACAACCGACCAACGGAATCACATCCACGATCAACCCCCACCAGACTCGTCGACGGACCAGCGAAGTAATGAACATCAATCTGAAAGGCGGTGGCATGCCAGGCGTCCCCAGCATCCCGCAGAACCTGCCGCGACTGCTTCTCGTCATCGGCGTATTGTCCATCGGCTTCGGGCTGCTCTTGCTCTGGAATGAATGGCTACTGCGCTACCTAGTCGCATTCATCTTCATCGCGCTTGGCGGACTGGTGCTGCTCATCGGTTCACGCGCCAAGCGCATGCTTGGCTAGCGAACCTGACCGCAGCACATAGCGCATCGTCGATGCCAACTATTTAATGACTGCGACGGCATCCACAGCGACGTAACCGCTCCGCCCAGAAGCGTCGATCCGCACATATTCGCCAACGCTACTGCCGAGCAAATCAACTAACGCACCTGGCCGCACAATGGCCACGGCGTCCATGCCTGCACGAGGCTCAGCGGTCACCGACAGTTCCTGCAGCGCAACGGCTTTCAGGGCACGACTCGACGTGAGCCACAGGACATCCATCGACAAGACAACTCCGGGCACGAGACAGATAGCCCCGATCCAGCGCATGCCAATGCGACGCCAGCCAAACACGAGGCAACCGGCAGCCAATAGCATGGACAACACGCACGCATTCGTGCGCTCGCTGAGAGTGTAGCGATCAAGCAAGCGCCGCACCTCACTTGCAAATCCACCGCCTTCCTCGGGTAATTCTAAGCGCGCCCGCACAACGCCAAGATTCGCGAGTAATTCTGCATCGCGAGGAAGGGCGATACGGGCGCTCTCAAAAGCCCAAAGAGCTCGCGGCAAGTCACCCATGCGATACAGGCAGTTGCCACGTGCGCGCAGATAGAGCCGATTGCCATCAATTGCATAGGCTCTCGCAAACGCTTCATCCGCCGCGGCATATTCACCTTGACGATACGCGTCGACCGCCGCGGCTTGCTGAGCGCTAGCCTGACCTGCAGACATCACCAACGCCGGCAGAAGCAATAAGGGCAACCAACCACGCGCACCAAAGCGCGCGGACTCGAGCCGCTTCACGAGACTACGAGCCTCTTCCGCAGTCAGATCCTGACCGCCCCCGTAACGCGCATTTGTACCACGCTCAATCGCAGCAGCGACATCAGCGGCGACCGCGTCATCAAGACCACTTTCGATCAAACGCTGCGACAACTCTGATGTGATCACGGCGGCCGCCGGAACATCGAGGCGGTCACCAAGGTAAACAGCCATCGCGTCCATCGCATCCGCGTTGCCTGCAAGCGCTGCATCAAAGTGACGCTTAGCACCACGCACGCGCTTGCCGGTCGTATCGATCGACATGCGCTTCCGCCAACGCAATAACGACAAGGCCGAGAACATCAACATCCACGGAGCCACGACCATCAACCAACGCACCCAAGACGCAGGCGCCTTAACGATTCTTACCGAAGCATCAAACGAAGGCAGGTCAAAGATATCGTCAACACCCGGCGTGACCGCTGCGACCGCTTCCCCCGGCAAGGGCGCGATGGACTCAGAGTGGCTCAACTCGTCAACAACGATTGCCAACGGATCCGTCGCGACCTCAACGAACTTCGCCACACCAGGCGTCGTATCGAAATAGTTCCATTCGATCGACGGGATCTCCGCCACATCAGTAGTCAACGGGGTGAGATCGTAAGTCACGACCACACTGTTGCTGTCACGCTGCGCCTCCGCCGCGCCCCGCTTATGGAAGCCGTTGAGATCGTCCAACTCAGGCATGCGCAAGAACTCGAAATTGCCCGCTCCAGTTGCCTTCAAGGTCAACTTGAACGAGTCACCAAACTTGATTCGATCCTTGTCAAGCGACGCCGTGATATCAAAACGCCCGACCGCGCCAAAGTATGGCGACGGCCGCCCCTCTTCGGGAATCGGCAAGACCTCGAACTCGATCGGCTCGCCGACGATCCCGTATTTATCTATCTGTCCGCCACGCAGAGGCCGCGTCGTATGCCGCAACGCGTGAAAGCGCAACTCAGCCGCAGGCAATACAACCTTGCCTACCTTCGACGGCAAAAACGCGCGCTCCAGCTCGAATCGCTGCCACCTCTGCCCGTCACGTTCAAAACCACCAACAAACGTCGCTTGCGACAGCTCTTCATTGCAGATGACATTGCGTAAATCACCACGAGGCTGCGTCAACTCCATCGCTTCGCCCGCCGGGAAGTTCGCGAGCCAGTCCGCAACCACCGCAATCACCTGATAGCGCTCGCGCCCGTGAATCTCCTGCGCAAGTCGCACCCCTTGTTCCACGGCAAAGGTGATCTTCACGCGCACTGGCTCATGCACGTACACGCGCCGGGGCTCAAGTTCGACTTCCAACCACGACATCTCCTTTGAGACGAGGTCTTCACGCACATCAAGCCGCAGCACCGGAGTCTTCTGCTTCTTGGTCCCGGTCCACAGACTGAACGACGGAATGGTGAACAGGCCAGCACGCTTAGGCCGAAGTTCGAGCCCAAACTGCACCATCGTACGAGTCACCACGCGGCGCCCCTCACGCACCATCTGCGTCGAGGTCGAAGCAGGCAACTGTCGAATATCAAGCCCATCGACCTCTGGGATTCGGGGCGACCGAGGATTGGCTCCAGCACCCTCCACCGTGATACGCACAATCGCGGTATCGTTAAGACGGATAGTGCCAGGCTCAGGTGGGCTAACGGTCAACGTCTCCTGTGCGGCGGCCTGCACCACCATCAAGGCAGCGGCAACCAATACAGCAATGATGCGAATCACCAGTCGCGCTCCACAGCACGTCGCCGCGCGGTGCGACGGGACTTCGCCTTCTTCAGCTGCTCATCAAGTTTCTTAAGGCGCTCTAACAGACGCTGCGCCTGCTCTGGCGACAGCTCGAGCCCCTTTGCACCCTCACCTGGCGCATCGGCTCGCTGCTCGCCGGGCTTTGGCTCAGGGGGCGTTGGCGGCTGATCTTCTTTCGCTTCGTTTTCTTCAGCGCCTGGCTCTGGGTTCTCATGCTGCTCCGCTTCATTCGGATCCGACTCGCCATTCTCTCCCTCCTGCTGTGAAGGCTTGGGCTCGGGGGACTGCTCTTCGTTTGGCTTCGGCTCCGGAGTTTCCGGAGTCTCATCCCCTTCACCCTCCTTTGGATCCGACTCATCGGACTTCTGACTTTCGTCCTTCTCGCCTTCCGGAGGGCTCTTGTTGTCGCCTTTCTGGTCGTCCTTCTTCTGGTCGTCGCCCTTCTTGTCGTCCTTCTTCTGATCGTCGCTTTCTTGCTGATCACCCTTCTGGTCATCAGACTTGTTCTGGTCCTGTTGATCGCCCTTGTCGTCGGGCTTCTTCTCATCCGGATTCTTATCGCCGTCCTGCTGTTGCTCTTGCTGCTGCTTCTCCAGCTCTTCAATGCGCTTGGTCAGTTCCTCGATCTTACGCAAAGCACGCTCGGTATTACGCAGCAACTCAGGTGTCGGCTTGGCACGCACACCGCGTACAAAATTCGTCTTCGCGGAAACAGCTTTCTCCCGAGCCTCCCGCAACAAGCCAAGCGGATCAGGTTCTTCCGAATCGGAACCGGGCGATGCAGACGCGCTTGGTGGCTGAGTAGGCGGTGACTGCAACGCAGCCAAAGCCTCATCTGCTTGGGCCTCAATAGCCGTGGACTGCGCCAAACGAACGGCACCAAGCATGCCGCGGTGCAACTCTTCCTTAACGTCACCGGAGTTCGCTGCGTATTTATCAGCAGCCAATTCGGCCGTCGCAAGATCGCCAGCACGCCAAGCCGCCAACGCCAAGTTCCACTGCAACTCGGCGGACTCCGGATCGTCCGCTAACGCAGCAACAAACGCGGCCTGAGCCTCGGCGTATTTACCGGCCTCATACAACTGTAGACCTCGCTCCCGATCACCGCCGGCGATCGCGGACCACAGCACAGTAGATAAGAACAGGATCTTCATCGTTGTCGTCCGCGAGCAAACGCGACCTCTAACAGTAGCAATATTACCAGCGGCAACAGCACCCATTGGTAACGTGCCTGCTTGCCAGATTCTTCACCGGAGTCGTAAGCCCGCTTCTGCATGGGCACGAGCCGCTTCTGATGCAATTCTACCAATGGCAACACCATGGCTTCCGCGCGAACAAATTCTCCACCAGTCACCGTCGCGACCTTGCGAAGACTCTCTGGATCCATGAGCGACAAGACTTCCTTGCCATCGCGATCCCGGAGGAAACCTTCCTTGCCGCCCTCGGTGACCGTGATCTTGCTCCCACGCGCACTACCATAGCCAATCGTATAGACCGTCAAGTCCTGATCTTTCAACTCGGTAGCGGCCTGCTGGCCAGCGCCGGCGAGGTCCTCACCGTCGGTCATCAACAGCACAATGGTTGTCGCGGCATCCTCGGGATCAGCAATCTCAAGAGCCTTGCGCAGCGCCTTACTCAAATCGGTGCCACCGGTCTTGACGACATTGGTGTCCACTTCGTCGAGCAATCCGGCAAACGAATCGACATCGTGCGTCAACGGGATCCACAGTCGCGCCGAGCCGGCAAACACAATCAGGCCAACGCGGTCGCCACCCTCAAGCGAAGGCAACACCGATTCAATGTCGCCAATGGCGCGATCTAGACGCGTTGGCGACATGTCACTCGCCAACATCGAGCGCGACGTATCCAGACAAAAGATCATGTCGAGCCCGCGGCGCTCCACAGTCACGGTTTCGTCACCCCAGCGCGGATCGAGCCAGCACACAAACCCGAGCCCAAGCAACATCGCCAAGCGGAACGAACGCCAGAACGGGGTCGCCAATCTAACGCTGGGCTCTGCCCCATAGCGCTGCATCGCTAAGCGCGAACGATCGATTACCAACCACAACAACGCCCAAACCACCGGCAACGCCAACAGCCATGGCCACAAGTCTCCACGCGAGAATTCGAAGTCGCTCATGGCACCCTCCGAACGATCAACGCATCAAACAGCACGGCTAAGAACATCAGCAACAACCCGATGCCGAGCGGCCATTCGAAGCGATCCACTGTTCGGTAGCGCGGGTCTTCACGCTCCGACGTCTCCATCTCGTTAATACGCTCGTAGACTTCCTCGAGGTCCGAGTCACTGCGTGCCGCGAAAAACAGTCCACCAGTGGTCTCCGCGATGTCCTTCAATTCGTCGAACGACAGTTTTTGAAAGCCAAATAGCGACGGGACGCCCTGACCAAGGCCAATCGTATGCACGCGCACTCCTTTGTCCTTAGCGAGTTTTGCGGCGGCAACCGGGTCAATATCATCGACGTTGTTCTGACCATCGCTAAGCAAGATCGCGACCTTGGACTTTGCGTTGCTCTTCTCCAGAACCTGGACAGCCTTCGCGAGCGCCGTGCCAATCGCAGTCGCATCGAACTCACTGCCACGGGGCTGTGTATCCAACACCCGCAAGAACGCTGCCAGGGCCTCCTCATCCAGAGTCGGCGGGCAACGCAATTCGGCGTAGCGACCAAACGCTACCAAGCCCACACGATCGTGCATGCGTGCCGCAGCGAACTCCATCGCTCGCTCGCGAGCTGCATCCATACGCCGATACGAGTCATTCACCCGCATGTCTTCTTGCAACATCGACGAACTAGTATCGACAACGAGCACAATGTCGATGCCATCCTCACGCAGAGGGATGACGTCACGATGCACAGGCCTCGCCAATGCCAAAGCCAGGCAGATCCCAGCAAGGACCTTCAGCAGCAATGGAACCCCGGCAACACGCTGGCGAAGGGTCCTCGGCAGCCCGACAAACAGACTCGCGGACGCCGTCGGCAAAGCCGCTGGGCGAGTCACCGCACGACGCCAGCCGGCTAACAAAAATAGTGGCGCAGCCAACAAGAACCACGGATCGAGCAGCGTGTAGCCGCCGACTTCGAAGGCGGCGATCACTTGGTCACCTCTGAGAGCGGCAGGCCAGATTGGGGCGCACCTGACTGAGATGATTCGGGTCGCTCGAGTTCCGCTGCCGGTGCACGGTCAATGCGCGTCGATTCGACAAACGACTCGGCCAAACCAAACGTAGTCTGGTGATCGGCATCAGTCGGAACGAACTTAGCGAACTTCACGAGATCACACTGAGACAAGAAGCGACGCAGCTCCTGGCCATGATCCCGCACGAGCTGTGCCGAGCCATCGAGGTCATACAAGAACTCCTCAGTCGTGCGCTCGGGCGCATGCAAGCCGAAGCGATCCTCGAGATAAACACGCAACACCTGCGACACGCCAACGTAGAACGCTTCGATCTCAGCCGATGTCGTTCGTGGCGCATCCTTCCATCGCAACAACTCGCGCAGCGCCTTGACGTGGGCAGGAACCGCAACCGTCAACGCCTGCGGCCGACTCTTCTTGCGGGACCTCAACCACCACATCAAAGCGACAAAGAGCACCGCGGCACCCAGCACCAATAGGGCGAAGGTGTAATTGAATGGCGTCGGGAACGGATCGCCCGGCGCCTCAATCTCCATCCCGTGTTCGGCAGCAAGATTGCTTGAAACGGTCAGCACTTGCTCCGGCGTCGTAGCGACCTGCGCAACCTCTCCCGCAGGAACGATCGTCTCGGCCCGGAACGGTGGAATCTTCAACTCCCCGGGCCCATCGACCGGCAGCAGGATCAGCGTCGTGCGCTGCCACCAGCCATCACCGTAGGAGCGCTCACTGCTAGTGCTCGACTCCTTGGTCACGAACTGCTGCTCAGGAAGCACTGGCTCGAACGAAACCTCGACTCCTTCCCGGCGATACCGGTCGACTGTCACCAGGACTTGCTGTAGCAAACCCACCTCGGTGCGATCTAGCGTCACACGCAGATCAACCGGCAAAGTTGGCGGCGCAGGCCACGGACACGGCACGGCAGCGTCACTGCCGCAGGCGAGCAACAGCAGCAAAAGCAACATCGAGCACGTCGATCGGCGAATCACCTACGCCTCCCGCGCATCTCACGCATGCGGAAGAACTTGACCAACGGGTCCGCGACCGAACCTTCGGTCGGCACATCAAGTAAATCGACACCACAACGCCGGCAGACATCACGGAAGTCGGTGCGCTCTGCAAGCCAGCGGCGCTGCACTTCTTCGCGCACCCGGCGATTCGTAGAATCGACAACGATCGTCTCGTCAGTCTCAGGATCCAGCAAATGCAGCAGACCAGCGTTTGGCAGCTGCGCTACATCGCCGCCGACGCGATCAAGACCAGCGGCAAACGGGTCCCGCAAACGCACTGCGATCACTTCGTGGCGACGTGACAACAACCGCAGTTCGCGCTCGCAATCCGCACCAAGAAAGTCACTGACCACAAATACAATCGCATGCTTGCGCTGGACGCGGCCGGCATAGTCGAGCGCTTGCTTAAAGTCGGTCTTCTGATTCGGCGCCGGCGTCTCACACGCTTCGCGGATCAACCGCAGCACGTGGTTGCGCCCCTTCTTGGCAGGCACGTAGCGCTCGATTCCCTCAGCGAAGGTGATCAAGCCCGCCTTATCGTTGTTGCGCGCCGCAGCGAACGCAACACAGCCAACAAACATCGCCGCGGTTGCCGTCACACTACGACGATCATCCTTATTCGGCTTGGTTCCAAACGCCATCGAGGACGACACGTCGAGCAAGAACAAGACACTCAGCTCACGCTCTTCGACAAACTTCTTAACGAACGGTCGCCCAACACGAGCGGTGACATTCCAGTCAACACTGCGCAGTTCGTCGCCTTCGGCAAACTCGCGGACTTCGTCAAACTCGATTCCCGATCCACGGAAGACAGAACTGTAGCCCCCGGACATGACATCCGTGACCATGCGGTCCGCTCGCAACTGAATGCGGCGGGCCTCCGCCAGCAGTTCTGGATCGAGTGCGCGAGCCATGCTTGTCCCCTTCTCGCTAACGGAACGGAAGCGGCCTATGGAACAGGAACGGTGTCGAAGATCGTGCGCAGCAACTCTTCGGAGTCGATGCCCTCGGCCTCGGCCTCGTAGGTAGTCAACACTCGATGTCGCAGGACCATCGAACCAACGGCCTTAACGTCCTGTGGCGTGACAAAGCCACGACCTTCGAGGAACGCACGGGCACGAGCGGTGCGTGCCAGCGCTAGCGAAGCACGCGGCGAAGCGCCATACAGGATCAACGGCTTCAACTTAGCCAAGCCAACTTGCTCAGGCTCTCGAGTCGCGAACACTAGGTCCACGATGTAGCCCTTGACCTTGTCATCGAGGTAGATCGTGTCAAGCAACGCACGCATGCGCAGCAGATCTTCGGGGCTCGTAGCCGGCTCGACCGTCGTGCTAGCCGACAGGCTAGCCATACGATCGATGATCTTCAGTTCTTCAGCCTTGGTCGGATATTCAACGATCAGCTTAACCAAGAAGCGGTCTACCTGCGCCTCGGGCAACGCATACGTGCCTTCTTGTTCGACTGGGTTTTGCGTCGCCAGCACCAAGAACGGATCGGGCAGCTTGCGCGTATCACCTGCAAGCGTCACCTGACGTTCTTGCATCGCTTCGAGCAATGCCGACTGCACCTTGGCAGGCGCACGGTTGATTTCATCGGCTAACACGAAGTTGGCGAACACTGGCCCTTGCTTCACCTGCCAATCGCCCGTCTTCGGGTTATAGACGTGCGTGCCAACTAGGTCGGCGGGCAACAGGTCCGGCGTGAACTGGATCCGACGGAACTCACCGCCGATCGAGCGCGCCAGGGCGTTGACCGCGAGCGACTTGGCGAGGCCGGGAAGACCTTCAAGCAGCACATGGCCGTCAGCGAGCAGGGCAATAAGAAGTCCGTCGAGCAGAGCATCCTGACCAACGATCACGCTTTGCAGCGACGACCGAACGGCCTGGAGAGTCTGGCTCTCGGCTTGAATACGTTGGGCGATGGCGACGACGTCAGTCATAGGCTACCAGAGTCAAAAATCGGCCAGAACGATACAGATTGACCAGAACTCCTCAATGGTGAGCTTGTAGAGCGGCCCTACCACTGGGAAATACAGGGACCACTGACACGCTTGTTACCGTCGAGCCCCGAATCTCTCGCGCAGCAACAGGAACCGCCGAACAGCAAGCGGATCCTGGGCCACTAGGCTAGCCGCGAGTGAAATCTCTGCCGTCACTGGCGAGCGGGCTCCTCGCACATCCCGCTTTGACCCGGTCTGCTCCGAGCGAAGATGCTTCAGCTTGCCTGAGAAATCGGCAACAACGCCCCGCCAGTCTGCCACCGAGGCCTCCAGGCCAATCATGTCGCGCAGAGCGAGCACGTCGGCAACATCAATTCCAGCGCGTTTCGCAAGCTGAGCGGCTTCAGGCCGCTCTAGCTCGATTCGCAAGAAGGTCGAGCGACTGCGCTGCCAGTAAAACAGCAGCACAAACGCCGCAGCGAGAGCGATTAGCGCCGGCCAGGAACCACGGCGACTTGGCACTACCTCTTTTCAGCTGCCGCTGATTCGGCAACCAAACGGTAGCGGCCAGCAATCCCCAAACGCGTATCCGGCGGGGTTTGCTCGGTAACCACGCCGAAGTCCTTCTTCGTAACCGTGCGCAACACAGCCGAGCAGAGCACCCACAAGCGTGAGTATTCAACATCCACCATGAGGCGAGCAAGTTCGGGGACCGACGACATACCTCCATCACTGGCGAAATTGTCCGAGGTCAGCTTGGTCGGCACCTCGGCGCGACGTAACCCATCCAGCAACCACTGCCACTGAGCCACATCCTTGTTCCCACGCCACCAATTCTCGATGGCTGAAATGCGGTCAGGCACACTCTTCAGGTCGACGCCTGTTGACCCCTCAAGCACAGGCACCGCTCGCGCAGCGAACTTCGGAGCCCGCAACAGATCCATCAGGTCCGGCACGTTCCGTGGATCCTGGTAAAGCCCTAGCAAAAGCACCAACTCGGCGCGGATCGCGGCATTCGTGACCAGCGGGATTTGCCGACGCAACGCCGGAACCGCCAAGGGACTGCCCTGACGCTGCAAATGGAACTTCGCGAGGTTGCCGAAGTCCTTGCCGTAGCCAAGCACAATGAACTCGGCCAACAAGTGGGCTGCACGCGGATCACGTAGCTCACCAAGACCACGAAGCGCGGCGGCCTTATCGTCCTTTGACGGCGACGCCATCGCTTGCTGCAGCACAGCAAACGCAAGCTTGCCACCGACTCGACCGATGGCCCGCAAGCACTCTCGGCGAATCGACGGGTCAGTCTCCTCAGCAGCAATCAATTCAACCAGCGGACGACTGGCGGCAGAAACTTCTAGATGACCACACGCAAACACCGCCGCACGACGGACATCAAAGTCCTCATCCTGCAACAGATGGATCAAAGACGGCGCCGCGCGGAAATCACGCACCGACACGACCTCATCAAGCGCCGCACGACGCACAACCGGGCGTTCGTCCTTCAGCGCACTCAGCACGGCATCTGGACCCAACACCTTAAAGATCTGCGAGACTGCTTTGCGCCCGCCACCTTCCGCACTAATGGCAAGTGCCACGCAATCACGCCAGACACGGTCACCTGGTGTTGCCGCTGCCACTTCGAGCATTTGCAAATCGTACGGTGCTAGCTTTGCCAACGACGACAGCGCCGTCACGACAGCCTTACCGTCCTGCTCGCGAAGGATCTCCCTACGATTAGGATGACCAGCCAAATAGCCGATAGCCCGCATCTGCAATTCAGGACTCAACGACCCCCAATCGATCAGAACGTGGCCGAGGAAACGACGGGCTCGATCAATCTCACTAGGATTCGCAGTGCGCCATTTCTGCTCCGCCTGCCAATAGGCAGCGCGATCTGAATCACGCGCGGCAACACGATAGAGTTGCCAAAGTTCTTCGTCTACGACGCGATCAATCGTCGCGACCATGCCGTCAAAAGCGAGGTGCGCCGACTCGCTCACAGCAACACTGCTACGGCCTTGGCCAACTCGCACCTCAAGCGAACGAACGCGCGGCAAACTACCCTCTTCGCGCATCGCAGCGGCATTGCCATAACCATCGTTCTCTAACGACTTGACCAATGCCAACATCTGCGGCGGGGCCAATACGATTTCGATCGCCATTGGCAGAGACGGAACGCTCGCTACGTTTTCGCCGACACAGCGAACGATCCGACCCTCTTGACGCAACGTGACGAGCGCATCACCAGCGTTGCTATCATCAACGCTAAGTTGCGACCGCACTCCGAGGAAGGTGCTCTTCTGCTCTCGCCACCAAGCACGCCACGACAGCGCATCCTCAGAGGCAATCACGCGGCCGGTATGGCGCAACAATCGCTTCTCGGCAGCCGCCCGCAACATGTCGATATTGGGCACAAACTGCCCCGGTTCCACGACCAACAGCAGAGCATCTACCAAGCCGACATCAGACAACGCT
>Ga0315331_10003659_pt1 | contig 11614 bp, 9 predicted proteins | sample M160m34915metaG_FD_203456 | JGI IMG/M metagenome (GOLD analysis project Ga0315331, IMG submission 203456) | Ammonia-oxidizing marine archaeal communities from Monterey Bay, California, United States - M1 60m 34915 | ecosystem: Environmental > Aquatic > Marine > Intertidal zone | place: USA... | reverse complement strand
ACCCTCCAATTCGCCCCGAATGACGTAGGTACAAGCTTCCTCGGGCGTATCGCCGTCCGCGGGACAATCTCGATTGGTTGAGCAGGGTCGACCACTGCCGCTTCCTTCACGACAAATTTGCGCCGGGGCACTCCCTGGCTCTGCATCGATACCAAAATTAACGATGGTGCAGTATGCACTGCCTGGGCAGTCGTCATCGGTATTGCACATCCCAGAGCAGTACCCGATCCCATCATCGTCACCAGAGCAAGTGGCACCCATGCAGCCCACCTCGGGGTTCTGCGCGACACATGTATCACTCGTGCAGCACTCTCCTCCATTGACGACATCGCCATCTTCGACGGGCAGACAGGCACCACGGAGAATATTGTTGCGGTTAAATTGGAAGGTCAGTGCACAGGCGAAATCCTCTGGACACTCGCTATCGGTCTCGCAGTATGAAGGTAAGCACACATCGATATTGATGGTGCTATCTGTACCGAAGGGATACCATTCGTCGTAGCAACGAAAGCCGGTGGGACAAATATTTTCATCTGCCTCGGGGTCACATAGAGAAATACAGGTGTCGAAAAGACACATGTCATTCGCGCAGTAAACGCCGGCTTCTTCGTCGCAGGATTCTCCCACTTCACGACCTTCAGGGGTCTTCGGTTGGCAAACACCACCATAGAATCGATCAGGTGCGTAGATGAGTGAGAATTTACACGCTTCATCCTCGTTGGCACATTGACCGTTCTGGCCATAATCGCATCGTTCGTTACTACCGGGGGCACAGGTCCCGCTCACACCATCGGTCAGGCAGATAAAGTCATCACCGTAGGGGCCGTTTGGTACGGCGTTTTCACACTGTGAATCATCGGTGCAGCCTCGAGTACAAAACCCATAGTCCAGCGTAAAAATAGGAAAGGAACAATCGTTGGTATTGCACTGAGTGTTGAGGCAATCAGGCCAATCGGCGGAGTCGGAATCACAGCCATCAGGTTGCGAACAGGCTTGTCCGAAATCATACTCGCCGCCCGACATCGGTGGCTTGTATTCCATTTCACTCTCACCATCAATTCGGTCAGGCCAGTTGGCGGGTGGCCAGTCCAGCGTGGGGGTTTTCGATTGATCGACATGCCCTCCACCTAATTGTTCAACCGCCGGACTTTTTCTGTCTGCACATCCAACGAGTCCAGCCATGACGGCTAGGACGCAAAGGTAATGACTGAAGCGCATGGGGACCTCCCTGAGTAAATTTCGAACCGGGTTAACCCGGTCTAACATACGAAAGACGGCGAATCCTAGTGATCTGATGGCCATTGCGTCAAGGAGTTATGACCATCTAAGCGTAAGAAGTTTTAAAGGGGACCCCCACAGCATGCCAAGATCGTACTCGTGACATTGCTCGTCGAGGCATTGATTGGTAAGGTGGGCCTCGTGCAACGGGCGGCGAGTGACACAAAACCTTCATGAAATTTACCTGTGACCAGTGCAGTACACGCTATTCGATCTCTGATGAGAAGGTTGAAGGCAAGGTCCTAAAGATTCGCTGTAAGGTCTGCGAATTTACTATGGTAGTCCGCGGAACGGACTCCAGAGTTGGCGGATCTCTTGGCTCAAGTATGTCCGTTGCATCGGTTATGATGGAGCCAGTCTACGAAATTGAATGGTATGCGGCGCCCGATGGACAACAGATCGGTCCGGTACCTATCGAGCGTATTCGAGCGATGATCCGCTCGAGCATCATCAAGCCGCAAACGGTCCTCTGGAATGAAAATTTAGAGAATTGGACAGAGGCGCGCCTCATAGATGCACTGAAAAGCATGTTTCCCGCACCGGCGCCCAAAGGCCCGCCACCCTTGCCCACTGTGGACAAAGCACCGTCTCTCGATCTCGCATCCTCGCCGGGGCCGTTGCTGCCCGCCCAAGAAATGGCGGACAGGACGATGCCCACTGCAGCGCAGCTGGCATCGGCACAACAGCAGACGGGGAAGGATGATGAATCAGGGGCCCCCAAGGCGGCGCCGATTCGAGCAAGCGATACCTTACAATACGCGTCTCCTGATGTTTCGGAGCCGGGTCATAGCCAATCACATGGCCTATTGCACTCAGGTCAGGCTGCTCAACTACAGTCTCTGACTCAAGATCTTGGGGATCCGTCCGAGCCAGATTTGACCTCTATGAATTCAATTCAGGAGTTGGAATTGGATTCCGGTATGGCGCTTCAGCAGAAGCCGACCGTAGCGGAGACAGAAGCGTATCCCCTCGCTACCCACGACCAGAGTATCGACGATGACCGAACCGAGCTACTGGATCTAGAAGCATTGATTCCCATGGCGGAAGCCGCACCGGTTCGTGACGCAGAGACACGCAAAATTGAGCGAGATGATTCTGCGTCCAGTGCCGGGCTCGCGTCCTCGGATGGGCCATCGGATAAGGACTCGGCAGATGAGCCGCCAATGTCTCTTGCGCCTCTTTCCGATGCCGTTCTAGCCGATGTGCGCGCAGACAAGTCTGAAAGTGATTCTGCGCTTGTCTCCGATGAGGTGACGATTCGCCGAGGTGATGAAGGACTCATCGAGCCCGCAGCTGGACCGGCCCTTCGTTCGCTTATCGGTGAGCGAGTCACGCATTCGTTCTTGGATGAACCTGAGGAGATTGATACACCGCTGGTTGATGCGGAGGCACAGCTGGCTGAGAAACAGGCAGATGCAGAGCCCGCTGGCGGCGCCATTCACTTTGGACAGCCCGCAGAGAGAATCGGGTTAGGGGAGCCTGCAAAACCGGCCGAATCTAGCGTTGGCCCACCGTCGGCAATACCAACGGAGAGACACGAAAGACCCAAGGCGAAGGCCCAGACGTCTATTTCTCCAGGTCTGGTCGTGGCAGCCTGTTTGATCGGTATGGCCGGTATGTTCAGCGTCGTCTTTTATTTTGCAAAGCAGAAATCTAGCAGTAAGCCATCGACCCCCGTGGCTATGACGCCAAAGAGTCAAACGCCGCAAGAGAAGACGCCCCCTGTGGCGTTGGGCGCGACCACCAAGAAGGTGATCAATCCGTCGGCTCAGGCAAAACCTGACCCAGAAAAGCAAGTACCGGCCAAACCGGATGCAGGGCTTGCCAAGGCGAAAGTCAATGGGACCCTCCCCGTGGAAACCGTCCGAAAACGGTCTGTGCGCAAGAAAGTGGTGAAACCAAGACGTACCCCCAAGAGATCGGCGACGGTCACGCAACCCGTTGTGAAGAAGACGAAAAATGGACGGGCAGGACGTACGCCGGACCGCCCAGAATCCAGAACGCTCGCTAACTTCATGACCAAGCGTGGCGGTCCATCATCATCTATACGCGACCCCATGATCGATGCTCGACGGGCTGCGGCTAAGAAACGGGTGGCAAAGGGACTGGCGCAGAGCGTCGTCTCTGGGGTTGTCAGCCGTTACATTCGGGCCATGAATGGCTGCTATACTCGCCAGTTAAAGCAGGACCCTACCTATAACCCTGGTCGTCTCACTCTTCGATTTCAAATCAGACCGACCGGACGAACGGCCCAACTCAAGATCGTCAAAAAGAATGGCCAGGTATTGGGCAACAGCATGTTTCTGACCAAATGCCTAAAACAGTTGGTCAAGCGCTGGTCTTTTCCTACTTTTCGAGGCAAAGCCTTCGAGACGGAATTCCCGATTGTCTTCAAAAGCCGACTATGACTTCACCTTTTCTCTAAATCGGCGCTGGCACAAACGGGCATTGCAGGCTAACATCCAGACCTATGAATGATGATCAACTAGTCGAATTAATTACCAGTAGGGTGCGTGCCAGGCTGATGGCCGGCGGGAATGGGCCAGGTTACACCCGTGCCGATTCGCCAAGAGATAGCGAGCCAATGCCCAGTTTACGCACTCATTCAGCCGAAGAGCTCCGGCAGATCCCATGCACTGAAGATATCAGTGATTGTAGCGAATGCGGGATGTGTCCAGTTCGGCGGCCAGGTCCAACGCAGGCCATCGTTGATGCCGGCGCAACGCGCATTGGTGCCAGTGTTGGGAATGGTCGTGTAGAGGGCGGGCTTGCCGGATATATCGATCACACCTTGCTCAAGCCTGAAGCGACCAAATCGCAATTGCTTGCTTTGGCGGAGGAAGCGCGGGCCCATAAGTTTGCAACGGTCTGCGTCAACTCGGTCAATGTTCATCTCATGGCAAACTTCCTAAAAGGGAGTGGCGTTCCAGTTTGTGCAGTCGTCGGATTCCCTCTTGGCGCGATGAGCCCACGCTCCAAAGCGTATGAGACTCGCGAAGCCATCCGTTGCGGCGCTCGAGAAATTGACATGGTGATCAATATTGGCGCGCTCAAAAGCGGAGACTATGAGCTCGTTCAGCGGGACATAAAGGCTGTTGTTGATGCGGCCAAGCCCATTGGCGTCAAGGTCATATTAGAGACCTCGAAGCTAGACCATAACCAGAAGGTGATCGTGTGTGCACTCGCCAAGGCTGCCGGGGCGGCCTTCGTCAAGACCAGTACAGGCTTTGGTGGTGGTGGAGCCACGGTAGAGGACATCTCGCTCATGCGAGAATTGGTTGGCAATGAAATGGGCGTTAAGGCGTCTGGCGGTGTACGAAGTAAGGCCGACGCCGATGCCATGATCGCCGCCGGAGCCAACCGAATCGGTGCTTCAGCCAGCGTGGCGATTGTCACCGGCGGTAAATCCACAAGCGACTACTAGCCTTCTTTTCCCTCAGCGGGCATGTGGACTCAACACGCCTAGGTCATCACCATATATTACTGATTGTACAAGCAGCACCAGACTAACATAGCGTGATTCAATGCCTTTGGCGTGCAGCCAATGGCTACCCTCTGGTTTGATTCTGAGCGAATAAAGATGTTGGCGATGGGTCTTATCGAGGACCACAGTCATTGCAATCAGTACCCAATTCGCAGACTGAGAAGCTGGAGCCGGGTCCACCATCATCGCAGGCATCATCATTGGCGTACTCGCAGGCGTTATTGCACCCCGCCCCATTTCCATTGCCGTTCCCACCATTTTGCATGGCCCGAATATTCAGAACAACATCACCCTGATTTGCCCGATCGTAGCCGTGTACAATAATGAAATAGTCCTGGTCGGGTACAACGTTCATACTGATTTCGGAGAAGGTCTGACCTGCGGCATCGTCATCGCACTGAATCTCTGTATTGGCATCACCGCATTGGTTTCGGACCGATAATACGGTGTCAAATCCTGAGCCTATCGTGTCGATGACAATTCGTTGTTCTTCAGCAAAACGGGCAGAGAAAACCAGGTCACGACCCTGTCCTTGATTGCCACAGCTCGATGTCATGTCATTGGCTCGATCGATGGTTGATCCCAGATATTGGCCAGGCCCCCCGACGACGACTGCATTCTCACAATTTGGATCACCACCCTCATCCCCGGGCCCCATGGCCGCACCCGGCAGGCAGGCCATCAGCAGACATCCTGGATCTTCGGGCGGACAAGCACACCGTTCATCGGCCCCACAATCTTGATGGGTAAAGCACATGGCACTACATCGACCACCAGCGCAGGTTTGGCCGATAGGACAGTCGAATAGTGTGACGCATGCCCCACCGTCAGACCCAGAGCCAAACCCAGGTAATCCACCCGTAGACCCCCCATTTGGGCTGCCGACACATTCGCCGTCCGTGCACGACGCCGATGGCGGACATTGGAAGTCCTCAGTACAGCAGCGTCGATTGGGAAAATCTTCATCCGGTGTTCCGTCACAATCGTTGTCTGCTCCATCGCAGATCTCCACCTGCGGTACGGCCGGTGCTGCATCGCATACAACCGATTGAGTTTCCGTATTACAAGCCAGTTGCCCCGCTCCAACACACCCATCATCTTGGCGATTGGTACAGGTCATACCCACGCCGAGGTTTTCGTCGGTGTTTTCATCGCAATCGTCATCGTGCCCATTGCAGCGTTCAACCCCTCCCGAACAATCAGACCACGCGCCTTGCACACAGGTCTGAATACCGCAGGCGCCCTGACAGACTCTTTGCTCAATGCCCGCGCACTCATCCATGGACCCAGGCAGATTGTTTCCGTTGCTGGGTTCGATGAGTGGAATCGTATTTTCTGGCTCCATGGCCATATCGGGCGGATCGCTGACCACAATCTGTCGCTCTGGCTCCGAAATGAGCAGTACGACGCCCGTATTTTCGGACTGTTCAGCGCAGCCCACTATGGTGCCTATCGCGAAAATAATGACTGGTAAACGCAGTGAAATCATCGCGACGATCCTATCGGTATGTAAAGAAAACATCAAATAATTCACCGTTTTTGCCCGCGTTCTGAGGGTTGTACGATCAATGGGACCACAAGTTTAGTTATTTTAGATATTTCTTGCGTTTATAAGTCACCATCTAGGTGTTGAGCCCCCATCTTGAGGGGGATCCGGTAGGCGGCAAAGGCGAGTAGGAGTGCGCTTAACGCTGTGCCCACAATCCAAACGAGCCGTTCAGGTTGGGGGCTATATCCGCTATTGACGTAGGCGCGTAGCGTCAACATGAAGGGCCCGCTGAGGAGGGCTATCGCGATGAGAAATGTCGCGCCGAGCAGCATGAAGAAGACCCCGCCAATACTACTGGCAATGCGGGTTGGATTGTCGAGATGGAATTGAGGCCACAGGCCACCTAACCCTACGGAGAGGCCGATGAGAGCAATTGTACTCAGGACGGCCAGTACAATGGAGCTGATGACCATCCACGTAGGCAAATCGGTAATCCAGCCGCTTCCAAAAGCGAGCGCACCACTGAGTATGCTCATGGGTATGAGACCCCATTTAACCTTAGAACGCAGTAGGAGCTTAGCGCTGATCGGTGCAACTCTAACCGCCCAGAAAGCCTTGCCCTCCAGGCTGACTGAAGGAAAGAGGAAACGAACGGCCAGAGTGGTTATCACCAGACCGCTGAGGCCGAAATTAACGTAGAAAATACCCATCGAGTTGATGATCTTTGCGTCCTGAAGGGAGCGGAAATGCTTAAAGTTAAACAGATACACAACGACAAGTGCACCGACCAATAAGAGCTGAGTCCATTGAGAGGTGGTTCTAAAGAAGAGTCGTCGATCTCGACTGACCATCGCTGACACAGGTCCCTTGGGATAACGCGCATCAAACCACGGCAAACGCCCCGTGCCAGATGCCCCGGCCTTTTGACTTGGCTGTCGACCAACCTGGGCCGTATCGTAGGCTCGAAAGTAGACGAGGCGGGCAAACCAAGCACCCAAGGCCAGGATACTCATAGCACCAAGATATAGGGTGGTAATCGGCGTCAGACTGGTAAAAAAATGACCTTTCGATAAATCCAAGAACCCATTGAGTGCCCACGATGTTGGCAGGGCAAAGTTTTCGCCGCTATTGAGACTACTGATCAAGGAAATGAGGTCCTCAAATCCATCAGGCTTCAGAAATTTTTCCGGCTCAGCCAGGCGAAAGGCAACATAGAGCAAGAGAAAGCCAAGTACGGCAAGAACGATGAGGATATCTCTGGTTCGTTTGGCCGGTAGCCAAGTTGCGAGGCCAAGGGTAATGGTGCAACCGAGGCCAGTACAAATGACCGTGAAAGGCAGTAAGATGAGGGGAATACAGACGTAGAACCACCACGGTGCATCGACAACGGGCCCTAAGGCAGCAAACACAGGTATGCCAAAAACAAGTACCATCCATGAAGATTGGATCCATGTAGAGACCAGCCGGCCTAAGAAGAGTCGGCCAGCGGGGATGGGCGAGGAGACGAGCAAGGGTAGGTCGGGCGCCAGGAGCAGGGTGGTAAAGCCAGCGATGAGGTTGGAGAACAAGAGAAGTCCAAAGAAGAAGACCAGGATGATATCCAAAGTGCGCCGAATAAGAAGGTCTGCCAGGAATTCTGCTTGGAGGAATTGACCGAATAGCCAGTGGGCACCGAGCCCGGACAAAAGCATGAAACTAGCGCCCAAACTTCCGAAGAAGAAGAGTCGAATTTTTTCTTTCCGGTCGCTGGTTTTTCGTGCGTTGAGTGCACTCCGCCAGCCTGGCCACAAGAGGTGAGAGAACCCTTTGAGGGGTGCTGGATATCCCTGATAATTCAACGTATGCCTATGCTGCCGTGTATCCGCCATCGACGGTGATGGTCTGCCCACTCAGGTAGCTGGACTCCTCCGACGCCAAGAATACGGCGGCGCCTGCGATTTCCTCAGGCTGTCCGAATCTCTTGAGCGCTGCTCGGTCCGTATACAATCGAGCGAATTCTGGATTGTCAGTGAGTGCTGCTGCCAAGCGTGTCTGGACAAGGCCAGGGGCGATAGCGTTGACTCGAATACCTGATGGTCCCAACTCTAGAGCCAGGGTTTGGGTCATGGAAATCAGGGCAGACTTTGTCATTGCGTACACCCCTTGGTAAGGGGCGCCCAAGGTGCCTTGGATGGAGGCTGTGTTTATAATCGATCCGCCATCACCCTGTTTCATTAGACCCTTAGCGACCAGTCGCGTCGCCCAAAATGGGCCTTTCAAATTCACATCAAAGGTTTTGTCCCATAGGGCTTCAGGGGCGTCCAGAAAAGGGCCGAAATACGGGCTTGTCCCACCATTGTTCACCAAGATTGAGGGCACGCCCAATACGTCCGTGATCCCCGAATAAGTCCCCTCGACTTGTTCGGGGACGGCCATATGGCAGGCGTAGCTCAAAACCGGTACCCCGAAGTCGGCCTCTATTTTTCGGGCCGCTTCGTCTATGGCCTCTCTCTTTCGCGAGGAGATAACCAAGGTCGCGCCCTCTCGTGCGAAGGCACGGGCAATGGCAAGCCCAATGCCCCTGCTTGCACCGTTCACCCACGCTACTTTTCCCTTCAGGCGTTTTGTCATCTCGATGTCCGATGTTTATCTAAGATGGGGTCATGGTGCCGGATGATGTGCTCTTTCTGCAAGGGGTCCTTACACACAGGGCCGACGGTGATTGCTCCGCACGCGAAGCTCGTGTACTCTGACGCCCGCTCTGGTAAGGAGATCCGGATTGCATTTGTTGATCGTGCGTTTTGTATTCTGTGTACTGGCTTTGGCTATCCCACTTTTCGTGGGTGTCGTGCAGGCTCAAACACCTGCGCCTGCCCCCGCCGCAGCAAAAGCTTCATCGGGGCAATTAGATAAAGTAGCACAGCGTGTGAGTCGTCTTTCCGACCAGATGCAAAGCCCCTATTGCAAGGGCAAGACCCTAAAAACGTGTACCAGCCCCAATGCAGCATCTCTACGGAGACGAATCGAAGAGATGATGCGAACAGGCAAGAGTGATACGGAGATCATCAAGCTCCTCCAAGTGGAGTTTCCCGAAACAAAACTGATCAATCCGGAGCAGCCTTGGTACACGTTCTTTGTTCCTTTTCTCCCCTATATATTCGGTGCATCGGCTCTTTTATTGGTTCTTCTTGCATGGCGGCGGGGAGATCAATCGGAGCAGATGGCCATGGCCGATATTGACTCAATTTCTGAAGATATTACGGACCTTGAGGTTCATGATGACCGTTTGGCGCGTCTACGATCTCGAGTCCAGCACGACGACTAAATGAACGATTACGGAGTATTCATGCGATTTGTATTGGTATGCCTTAGCCTTGGACTCGCCTTGCTTGGCTGCGAAAAGAAGGAAACGAAGTCAGCGGCGAGTGCGCCCAAGACCACATCCAAAGCCGGCCTGGCTCGGGCCCCTGTCCAGAAAGCGGCTATCAAGTTCAAGAAGGGTCCTCAAGCTAAGGGTCCAACCTCGCGACCCACGTCCAGGCCAACCTCGAGACCGACGTCCAGGCCGACGTCCCGGCCCACCAGTGCACCCGCCAAAGGCGGTGTGAGTGGCCAGTTGAGTGGGACCATTACCCTCGCGCCGGGATTGGCCGCGAACGTGAAGGCAGGACAGACCCTCTTTATTATGGTTCGTCGGGATGCCGGCGAAGGTAAGAAAGGCATGATGCTTGCGGCTAAGAAGGTTGCTGTAACGGGTGCGAAACTATTCCCATTGAAGTACGCCATGACCGGGCGTGACGTGATGATGCAGGGTACAATCCTGTCTGGCACTGTTCGAGTCGAAGCTCGAATCGATACGGACGGCGATGCCATTAGTAAGCAGCCCGGTGACGTGATCGGTAAAGCTGGCGGCGTTCGGAATGTCGGTGATAAGGGCGTAGACTTTGTCCTGGACAAGACCATCAAATAGCGTCTGACCCACCGCGCTACTCCTCATAAACATATCCGGCTCGCAGTGCCTCTTGTGGCGTATTCATATTGCAAAATGCTGTTTCGCCCACGCTGTTCAGCCAGGTCACTCGAAGACTCTTAAGAATATGTCCAAATCCTGGCGCTTCGGATTTGAGCAATTGAGAGAGTATCGGTAGACACTGCCTACGCCATAGACTGACCAAGTACTGTGCTTTACCATCGACACGATATAGAACCACGTCAGACCCTTCGTGAGGCCTGAGCGATTCGATGGTGATCCCATCCATAGTGGGTAGATCGCAGGCAAGGATTCGCACCCAGTCAGATCGGGCCATTTGGAGTGCGGTCAACACTGCGCCAGGTGCCCCTCGCTCCGAGATGATGTCGGCAAAAATAGGATAACCTTGATTGGCATAGGCCCCCTGGGGATGGCCCACAAGAAAGATGGGTCCATCCTGACACAGGCGGCACAGTCTTTCTAAAATCGTGACGCCCTCTTGATGCATGAGTCCTTTGGGCGTACCGCCCATTCGCTTGGCCTGACCGCCCACCAGGATGGCGGTGGTCATTGAGACCGACTCTTGATCATTCACAGGACGCCCAGAAAGTGGTCGAAGAAGTTTCTTAGAATGATCCGTCCAGAGTCTACATCTCTTAGCTCCGAGAGCCACGCATCAGCCGTACCATCGCCCATTTCTCCATCGATCAGCGCGCGTCGGACCGAGATGTAGTGACCGATAATATCAGCATCAAATTCGGGGTGCCATTGAACAGTTCGGACCGTATCTCCAATGGACATCGCTTGGATGGGCGACATGGCGTTCTCAGCGATGACCTCAGCGATATCGGGGGCTCGGAGCACGGCGTCAACATGGGTCTGAATGACAGGGAACCGCGAGGGTAGACCGTCGAAGAGTGGATCGTCTCGCAACCGATCGATGAAGCAAAGCCCCATCTCTCGCCCGGAAGGATTGACGTCGACCCGACCACCTAATTCATCGGCGAGCAGCTGATGGCCGTAGCATATACCCAAGGTCGGAATACCTGCTTCTATGACCTGACAAGCCCATTGACCCGCGGTCACCGACCAGGGGGCTTGGTCTTGTACGCAGTGCGCACTGCCGCTCATGATCAGGGCATCTATATTGTGGGGATGGGGCAGTTTAGCGCCACCAACAGCATCAACCACATGGAACTGCTCCACCGACCAACCGACGGCATTGGCATACCATTGGTCGAAGTCGCCTCGGCGTTTACTCAATTCGGGCATGGTGTGCCCAGTCATCAGAATTACGGGTTTCATCGTATAATCATGGGCGACTTAGCCTAGATGATCAAACAGGTCTGACATTATTATTGCTCTACTGACATCCAAAGCACCACATTCCTCCAGGCTCGGTGTAGAGTAAGGC
>Ga0315331_10003657_pt1 | contig 11615 bp, 9 predicted proteins | sample M160m34915metaG_FD_203456 | JGI IMG/M metagenome (GOLD analysis project Ga0315331, IMG submission 203456) | Ammonia-oxidizing marine archaeal communities from Monterey Bay, California, United States - M1 60m 34915 | ecosystem: Environmental > Aquatic > Marine > Intertidal zone | place: USA... | reverse complement strand
CGCGTTGACCTTCCCGCCGAGGGGATGCCCGCTGTGGTGGTGGGCTCATTGGGGAATTTCTTGAACGGTGGCCGGTCGCTACTCGACCCGGCCCCGTACAACCGCAGTGACGGTTTCAGCCCCATGGTGCACGTGCTCATGCACTTCCCGCAGGGCGTCGACCTCATCCAGTCGAAGGTTGCGAGGCTCGACTCCCCCGATGGCCTGTTCGACGACCGCTCGAAGCGGCGCCGGCACCCCACCGTCCTGCTCGAGGTGGAGACGGGGCGTCGCGTGCCTCATTTCATCGAGAACGACTCGCGAGGCGCGAGCGGCCGCGTGACGACGGTCTTGCGGCCTGCGGAGAGCCTGTTGCCAGGGCACACGTACATCGTCGCGGTTCGTCGCCTGCGCGGCGCCGATGGCGCGATGCTCGAAGCGGAGCCGGCTTTCGCCGCGCTGCGTGACCAGCGCCCGACGTCGATCGCTCCGGTCGAGGCGCGTCGAGAGGAAATGGAGTCGCTGTTCAGGACGCTGCGCAGGCACCGCGTCAAGCGACGTGACCTGATCCTGGCATTCGGCTTCCGCACACAGAGCGACGCGGACTTGACGGGTGAGATGGTCTCGATGCGCGATCAGGCGTTCGAGATCCTCGCGGAGCGTCCGCTCGGCGAGGGCATCAACGTGAGCTTCGCGCTGACGGTGACGCCCGCGGCAGCGTGTGAGCCCGGCCTCGTCTGGCGGGCCTTGTTGGGGACGTTCGAGGTGCCGAATTTTCTGGCGGAGGACCCTGGAGCCGAAGTCATCGTCCCCGCCGATCCGGTCGGTAGGCCTGGGCGGCCAGGGTTCCTGGTTCGGGACGATGCCGGGCGTCCGAAGCAGGTCGGCACGTACAACGCGCAGTGGGGGCTCTCGGTGCCCTGCGAGGCCCTCCTGAGCGGGGCTGTGCCGGGGATCGTTGCGGGACACGGGCTGTTCGGAAATGGCGCCGAGCTGGTGTGGGAATTCGCCACAGAGTTACCGCCCTATATCGCGCAGCTGAAGGCGCTCGGTCTCCTGCCCGAAGGCGCGAACGTCGACTTCGCGCTCGTCGGGACGCAGTGGAGCGGTCTCTCTTCGTCCGACCTCGTATCACCCCCGAGTGGGGTCGATTTTGGGAACCTTCAAATCGCGGACCTCGCGGAGCTCCTCGGGTTTGCCGGCAGTTTCGTCGGCAAGCTCTTCCTCGACCTCGACCGGTTCCCCGCGCTGCCCGACCGCTTGCGTCAGGGGCAGGTGGCGAACCTCGTCCTCGCGAGGCACCTCGAGTCTGGGGCGTTCAACGCGTTGCCGTTCTTGAAGGCGCCAGCGGGGACGGCCATCCCGGAGGGGGAGGGCGTCCTCCAGGTCGGCGATATCCGGTACTTCGGCGCGAGCCTCGGCGGCGTGATGGGGTTGGCGTTCAGCGCGCTGTACCCCGATTTGCACGCGTCCAACGTCGACGTGCCCGGCGCGAACTTCGGATTTTTGGTGCAGCGGGCCAAGCCGTTTTCTGCGTTCCAGGGCGTGCTCGAGGTGATCGAGCCCGACCCGATGCGGCAACTGCTCAGCCTTGGCCTGTTGTCCGAGCTCTGGCTGCGAGGGGAAGGGGGCGCCTTTCTGCATCACATCACGGGCCAGACGCTTGACCCCGTGCCCGGGTCTTCGCCGAAGGACATCTTGATGACGGTGGCGCGGTACGACCAGCAGGTGCCCACGGTGGGCGCACAGATCGCGGCGGCGACGATGCGGCTGAAGAACCTGCCTGGGAGTGTTGTTACCGGTCTGGTGGGCGTCCCCGACGCCCAGCGGAGCGTACGGTCCGGTCACATCGTCTATGACACGGGCTCCTATCAGGTGGGGACCCCCAGCGAGGTCTTCATCCCGCCGCCGACGAATCGGCCGGCCGCCCAAGAGGATAACCGCTGCGACCCCCATACGACCCGTTTTCGGATTCCTGCGTCTCTGGCTCAGCTGCTCGCGTTCTTCGAAGACGGCGCTCGGCCCATCGAAAACTTCTGCGCCGGGGCGTGCGATGCCGGTGAGGCTCTGGAGTTGCCCGAGGGTCTCGATGTACCTTGTGACCCGTTTTGAGTCCCGTGAGCTGCTTTCATGTGCCGTTTGAGACCATTCTGGAGATTCCGGTGGTCTCTTGTCTTTATCGAGAGGGCGAGATGGGTTAAAACCTTGTCGCCCGTCCTTACCCTTTCCAACTAGGAGGTCGTTGAGCGCCGTGGTCGAGGTGTTCCGACATGATATCATCATCGTTGGCGGCGGCGGCGCGGGTCTCCGCGCTGCCATCGCCGTTGCCGAGGCAGATCCCAGCCTCTCGTGTGCCGTCGTTTCAAAGGTCTACCCCATGCGCAGTCACACGGTTTCGGCCGAGGGTGGCGCGGCAGCGGTGGCTCGTGACGACGACTCACTCGAGATGCATGGGTACGACACCGTCAAGGGGTCGGACTTCCTCGGTGATCAAGACGTCATTAAGTACTTCGTCGAGCAGGCACCGAAGGAGCTCTCGCAGCTCGAGCGGTGGGGTTGCCCGTTTAGCCGTAACGAAGACGGCACCGTCGCGACGCGCGCGTTCGGCGGCATGACGACGAAGAGGACGTGGTACGCGGCCGACAAGATCGGCTTCCACATGCTCCACACCCTCTTCCAGACCTCGATGCAGCACGAGTCGATCGTGCGGTACGACGAACACTTCGTCACGAAGCTGCTCGTCGACGGGGGCCAGGTTCGAGGCGTGGTCGCGCTCGACATCCGGACGGGCAACATCAAGGCGATCCTGGCCAACGCGGTGATCATCACGACGGGCGGCGGCGGGAAGGTCTTCCCGTTCACGACGAACGGGATGATCAAGACCGGCGACGGGATGGCGCTCGCCTACCGTGCTGGGGTTGCGCTCAAGGACATGGAGTTCGTCCAGTATCATCCGACGGGTTTGCCGGGGACCGGCATCCTGATCACCGAGGCGACCCGCGGTGAAGGGGGGCACCTCAAGAACAGCGAGGGTGAGCGGTTCCTGGTCGACTATGACTACGGGGTTGGCACGAAAGCGGAGCTCGGCCCGCGCGACATGATCTCTCGCGCGATCGTTCAGGAGATCCGGGCAGGCCGCGGCGTCAAGGGCGCCTACGGCGAGTACGTGAACCTCGATCTCACGCATTTGGGTGCGGAGAAGCTCAACAGTCGTTTGCCCTTCGTGTTGGAGCTGGCGCGAACGTATATCGGTGTCGACCCGGTCCATCAGCCGATTCCAGTCCGCCCGGTCGTCCACTACATGATGGGTGGCATCGACACGGACATCACCGCGGGAACATCGATGCCCGGGCTCTATGCGGCGGGTGAAGTGGCGTGCGGATCGCTCAACGGAGCAAACCGGCTCGGCAGCAACTCGCTGACCGAGTGCCTGGTGTTCGGCGCGCGAGCCGGCGAGGAGGCGGTCCGCTTCATTGCGGGCAGCGATGGCGGCAACGAGAGCGTGCTCCAGGATCAGGCATCGGAAGATGCGGACCGTATCGAGCAGCTCCGCGGACGCCAGAAGGGCGGCGAGAAGATCTCGCAGATTCGGCGTGAGCTGAACAAGAGCCTAGAGGAAGGCTGCGGCGTCTACCGCCAGCAGGAGTCGATGGCTCCCGCGGTGGCGGAAGTCGCGGCGCTCCGCGGGCGTGTGTCCGACCTCAAGCTTGAGGATGAAAGTCGCGTTTTCAACACGGAGCTGATCGCGGCACTCGAGCTGATCAATATGGTCGATGTCGCCGAGACCGTCGCGGTGTCCGCGCTGCAGCGCAAGGAATCGCGCGGCGCCCACACCTGCGAGGATTTTCCCCACCGCGATGACCAGAACTACCTGTATCACACCCTCTGCTACTTCGACCCGGCTGGCCCGCGGATCGACAAGAAGGACGTGACACTGGGGACCTGGGAGCCCGAGGAGCGAAAGTACTGATGACCACGCGGCGAAAGTTCGTCGTCACGCGCTTCGATCCAGACAAGGACGAAGTGCCGAAGACGCAAGAATACGAGATCGAGTGCCAGGACGATTGGAAGGTCCTCGACGCGATCAACTTCATCAAGGACGAGGTCGACTCCACGATCTCCCACCGCTGGTCCTGCCGGATGGCGGTGTGCGGAAGTTGCGGGATGATGGTCGATGGCGAGCCGAAACTCACCTGCAAGACCGCGCTCGACTCGTACGGTGACACCGTGGAGATCGAGCCCCTGGCGAACTTCCCTGTGGTCAAGGACCTCGTTGTCGAGCTCGAAGGCTTCATGGGCAAGTTCCAGCAGGTCAAGCCCTGGATCATGAACGCGAAGGAGGAGGCCGAGAAGAAGGCGGCCTCGACGATGAAGGAAGGCACCTATCGCCAGAGCGCCGAAGAGCTCATGGCGTTCAAGCAGTTCAGCATGTGCATCAACTGCATGCTCTGCTACTCCGCGTGCCCCGTCGTGAGCAATGAGCCCGACTTTCTGGGGCCGGCGGCGATCGCGCTGGGCCACCGCTACAACATGGACACGCGGGACGGCGGACAAGACGAGCGGAATCAGATCTTCCGCGAAGAAGGCACGGTCTTCTCCTGCTCGTATGCGAACGAGTGCAGCGAGGTCTGCCCCAAGGGTGTGGATCCGGCGGCAGCGGTCAACCAGGCGAAGTTCAACGCCGTGATCGACTGGGCGACCGGCCTAGTGGTGTCGCGCCCGGCTCCGCAGGGGGACGAGTGATGCCCGCGACCAAGGCAGCGCACCCCGAGGCGATGGCCCCGGCCGTGAACGGGCCGACACGCACAGCACCTCCGATGCAGCCGTCGTCTTGGAAGACGAGCCCGCGCATGAAGCAGTATTCGCGCTTCGGGTTGACCGGTTGGATCTACCTGCTCGCAAGCTTTGCGGCGATCTACATCGTCTATGGGCTTGGGAGCGGCCCAGAGGCGTACGCGCAGGTACAGGCGCTCCTGGCGAACCCGCTCGTCATCGCGTTCCACCTCCTCTGCCTCATCTCGGTGGGGTTTGTTCTGGTGCGCTTCTTCGGTTTGTTTCCCAAGGCGCAGCCCGCGCGGATTGGTCCCGCCAAGCCGCCTCCGCAGCCGGTCCTGAAGGCGATGCTCTATGGCCTTTGGGCTGGGGCGACGCTGGTGCTGAGCGTCATTCTGGCGGGGGGGATCTTCTGATGAGTCAAGGACACCCGCTGCTAAAGCTCGAGCCGCTCATCTGGTTCCTGTTCGGTCAGGGCATCATGATCGGTTCGATCTTGATGACTGGCTGGCTGCTCGTGGTGGGGGTGCTCGCGCCCTTGGGGATCATCCCGCCCGAGGCGCTTGGATATGAGCGCGCCCACATGCTCGCTTCGAACCCCATCGGACGCTTCATCCTGCTGGGCATCCTTGCGCTGCCGCTGTGGAAGGGGGCGCACCACGTGCGTCACTTCTTCATCGATCGGGGTTACGCAGCGCACGACGCGACGATTGGTGGGCTCGCTTACCTGGTCGCGACCCTCGGCTCGATCGTCTCTCTCGTGGCGGTGATTCGGCTCTAGTTCAGCCCTGCGCCTGCCATGGGCCCTCTCGGGCCCTTTGTGTTTCCGAGAGATCCGCTCTTCTGTGCGGGACTGCGTCCCCCGTACGCCTGCGTTGATTTTTTCAGGCTCGATGGCTTGACCGCGTCGGTCTCGTGTTCAGAACTCTTGTATCAAGACACGGAACCGCCCCCGCAAATCGCGGGAACCTTGGCGGGCAACGGCCCGGGCGGCGGACTCCGTGTTTGGTTGACACAATATTGTGTTAAACGAAGGAGTAGAGCAATGGCAATGGGTACTTTGGTTCACCGCGACCCCTTCTTCACGCTTCCCCGTGGATTGGGTCTCCGGCGAGCAGCAACCGTGACGAACTTCTCACCTAGCGTTGATGCGGTCGAGACCGGCGAGGAATACCGGGTCGTGGCGGAGCTCCCCGGTCTCAGCGAGTCGGACTTTGCTGTGGAGATCGAGGACGGCGTACTGACGTTGAGGGGAGAGAAGAAGGCCCCGCACGCCGGTGATAGCGAGGAGGACACGGGGGCATGGCGCCTCGAGACGCGTCGCGGGAAGTTCCAGCGTCGCCTCCGATTTGGCCACGACGTGGATGAGACTGCCGTCAAGGCGATCTTCTCGAACGGGGTGCTCGACGTCCGCGTGCCGAAGCGCGCCGAGGCCCGCCCGGAGGTCCGTACGATCCCGGTCGAGACGTCGTGAACGTCCGCTGGGCCGAGGAGGCGGGGGGAGCGACAAGCTCCCCCCGCTATTGGTGCCGCGCCTCCCGCCCCTGCGGCTGACGGCCGCTCACCGGCGGCCTCACGGCCTCCTGTTTGCACTCGCCTTTCCTGGCCCTACCTGCGCCCAGTGCGATCGTTTATTCTGCGTCGCCTGCGGAGGTGCGCTGTCCAACATCACGGCACGCTGCGCGGGGAGGGCGTGTGGATTTTGGGTTCAGTGAAGAGCAAGACATGCTGCGCGCCGAGGTGCGCAGGTTCCTTGATCGAAACGCGCCGCTCACGGTGGTCCGCGAACTCGCGGCGACGCAGGAAGGCTGTGACCGATCCCTCTGGGGGCAGATGGCAGAGTTGGGGTGGGTGGGTCTGACGATCCCCGAGCCCTATGGTGGAACGGGCCTCGACCTCGTCACCTCCATCGTCCTGCTCGAAGAGACCGGGCGCTCTCTGTTCCCCTCGCCCCTGCTTACGACGCAGGTCGCCGCGCGCGCGATCGAGCGTGCCGGGAGCGCTGAGCAGAAGGCGCGCTGGCTCCCAGGACTGGCTAGCGGTGAGACGATCGCGAGCTTTGCCTACCTGGAAGAGAGCGACCGGCATGACGCAGAGGGCATCGCCCTCGCCGGCAAGCGTGATGGCGCGGCGACGTCGCTGTCCGGCAGCAAGGAGCTGGTCTTCGATACGGCCTCGGCGGACCTCTTCGTCGTCGCCTACCGCAGCGGTGCCGCGACGGAGGCCCTCTCGCTCGCGGTCGTCGAGAAGGACGCGCCAGGGCTCTCGATCGACCACTTTCCCACCCTGGACGAGACGAAGCGCCTGGGCAGACTCCGATTCGAAGGCCTGGCGCTTGACGCGTCCGCGCGGCTCGGTGAAGAGGGGGAGGCCGGTCCGCTGGTTCTCGAGTTACTCGACCTGGGCGCCTTGCTCGTGGTCGCCGAAGCGGCGGGCGCCGCTGAGGGGGCAGTCGCGCTGACCACGGCGTTCGTCAAGGATCGGGTGCAGTTCGGTTCTCCCATTGGCCGGTACCAGGGGGTGAAGCACCCCCTCGCGGAGGCGCACGTCGACATCGAGTCGATCAAGTCGTTGGTCTACTACGCGGCGTGGGCGCTCCAAGAGGGGGCGAGTGACGCTTCGGCGGCGGTTTCACGCGCGAAGATCTACGCGAGCGAGGCCCTGCCGCGCATCGGGCTGGAGGGCGTCCAATTGCACGGGGGCGTCGGCTACACAGCCGAATACGACATTCAACTCTACCTGAAACGTTCGAAGTGGATCCGCCCGGCCTACGGGGACGCGGAGCACCACTTCTCGAAGCTCGCGGCTGCATCGTTGTAGGAGGATCGGGAATGGATTTTCAGCTTACGGCGGAAGAAGAGGCGTTTCGAGACGAGGTGCGCTCGTTCCTGGGTGAAAACCTGCCGCCCGCTGACGAGCGAGGTGCGGACTTCAAACAAAAATGGGACCGAGCCGTGCGTGAACGGGGCTGGGTCGGCTTTTCATGGCCGCGCGAGGTGGGCGGCGGTGGTGGCTCGATCATGCAGCAGGTCATCCTCAAGGACGAGATGGCGCAGCGAAGAGCGCCCTCGCTCGGGAGCTGCTTCATGGGGCTCGCCTGGGTGGGCCCCTCGCTGATCGAGTACGGCACTCCTGAACAGAAGGAACGGTTCATCCCGGACATCCTCGACAGCCAGTATCAATGGTGCACAGGTTATTCGGAGCCCGATTCAGGGAGTGACCTCGCTTCGCTCCAGTGCCGGTGTGAGCGTGAGGGGGATGAGTACGTCGTCAACGGTCAGAAGATCTGGACATCGATCGCGATGTGGTCCAAGTGGATGATCTTGCTCGTTCGCACGAACCCGCAGAGTGAGGTCAAGCACGAGGGGATCACCTGCTTGCTCGTTCCGATGGACAGTCCGGGGATCGAGGTGCGCCCGATCGAGAACATGTCTGGCGGGGCGATGTTCGCCGAGGTCTTCTTCGACGACGTGCGCGTGCCTGTGGAGAACCGGCTGGGCGAAGAGGGGCAGGGCTGGCAGGTCACGGTTTCGGCCCTCGCGCACGAGCGCTCTGGTATCGCGGAGTTCCATGGCTTGATGCACAACCTCGAGAAGCTCAAGGATCTGGCCCGGCGGTGTGTTCGCAACGGGGCCCCCGCGATCGAGGATCCAGCCGTGCGCCGCCGCTTGCTGCGCGCCGAGGTCAAGATCGAGGCGATGCGCCTGAACGGGATGCGCTACCTGACGCAGCAGCTACGCGGCGAGAAGGTCGGCGCTGAGACCTCGATCAACAAGCTCCACCGCGCCAATCTCGAGGTCGAACTCGGGGAGCTTGCGCTCGAGATCGAGGGGGGCCTCGCCTCGCTACAGGCAGGCGCGGACTGCGTCCCGGACGGTGGCCACTGGCAACACTTTGCGCTCTCTTGGCCCGAGGTGGTCATCGGGGGTGGGACGCCAAACATCCAGCGAAATATCATCGCGGAGCGCATCTTGGGCCTCCCAAAGGACTGATCGTATGAGTGAAGAGCGCCGAGCCCGGATCGAGGCCAAACTGAAGGAGCGTCTGGCCGCGACGCATGTCGAGGTGATCGACGAGAGTCATCTCCACGCGGGACACGCTGGAGCGGCATCCGGCGCCGGGCACTTTCGTGCGGAGATCGTGTCGTCGCGCTTCGCGGGGTTGTCGCGCGTCGCCGCACAACGGCTTGTCTACGAGGCGCTTGATGATGAGATGGAGACCGAAATCCACGCGCTCGCGATGCGAACCGCGACGCCCGATTGATCTCGCGCGGGGGGGGAGAGCTCACGCGCTGAGCCTGGCTGGCTTTCTGCTCGTGTGGGGGCTGGCTTGCGGCGGCGAGTCGGGGGACGCGGGGACGATCCGGACCACCGCGGTCGCACCGGAGATCATCGCCGGTAGAGCGTCAGCGACGGCTGAGGCTGCGGCGCAGGTCGCCGCGCGCGTCGGAGTGACTGCGCCCGAAAAGCAAATCCTGTTCGGTGATTTGCATGTCCATACGACCTTCTCTCCTGATGCCTTTGTGATGAGCCTGCCGCTGATGGGGGGCGAGGGGGCGCGTCCGCCCGCGATGGCGTGCGACTATGCTCGCCACTGCTCGGCGCTCGACTTCTGGAGCATCAATGACCACGCCGAGGGGGTGACGCCGCGCCGTTGGCGCGAGACCGTCGAGTCCATCCGTGCTTGCAACGCGACTGCTGGGGACCCCGCGAACCCCGATCTGGTCGCGTTTCCTGGCTGGGAGTGGTCCCAGGTCTCGTGGGATCGGGAGCGCCACTTCGGTCACAAGAACGTGATCTTCCGCGGGCCGGAACAAGTCCCGGCCCGCGCGGTAGGGGCACCTCGCGAGCGATTGGCTCTTTCGCCGCTTGGGCCGCTGGCGCGGGGCATGCTCATGCTGCGGGACTGGGAGCATCGCGACGAGTACTGGAACTTCTCGGCCTACTACGAGGAGACCGCCGCGGTCCCACCCTGCGCCGTGGGCGTTGATAGTCGCGAGCTCCCTACGGAGTGCATGGAGACTGCGGAGGACCCGCAGGCCCTCTTCGAGAAGCTTGAGCAGTGGGGCTTCGACTCGGTCGTGATCCCGCACGGGACGGCCTGGGGTCTCAACACGCCGCCGGGGACATCGTACGAGAAGCAGCTGAGCGTGGAGCAACACGACCCCGCGCGGCAGACGCTGATCGAGTTGTATTCCGGTCACGGGAACTCCGAGCCCTATCGTGACTGGCGGCACGTTCGCTGGGAGCCGGATGGGGCGGCGGTCTGCCCCGTGCCCACCGAGGCGTTCCTCCCCTGCTGTTGGCGAGCGGGTGAGTTGATCGCCGAGCGGTGCGAGGCCGCGGGAGAGAGCGCCGCGGTCTGCCAGGAGCGGGCAGCCGAGGCGCGCGCCAACTTCGTCGACGCGAGCGTGACCGGCTACTGGACCGTCCCTGGGAGCCGCGTGGAAGATTGGCTGGACTGCGGGGTCTGCCGGGACTGCTTCAACCCGCCGCTCGACCTGCGGCCGCAGGGGAGCGCGCAGTACGCGCTCGCGCTCTCGCGACCGCCGGCCGCGCCGGAGGATCCGCCGCTGCGGTTCCGCTTCGGTTTCATCGGTTCGTCGGACGTGCACCGAGCCCGACCGGGGACGGGCTACAAGGAGTTCGGCCGTCGGGGAAACACGGAGGCTACCGGTGCGATGGACCCCCAGGTCGCCGAGCGCCAGCGCGACGGGAGAGCGCCGGAGCCACGCTCTTCTCGCTACGAGCATGGGGTGACGCAGTTGGGCTTGCAGCTCTCTAGACCGATGGAACGGCAGGCGTCGTTCTTCATGACCGGTGGGCTCGTGGGGGTTCACGCCGCGGGTCGACATCGTGACGCCATCTGGTCGGCGCTCAACCGGCGAGAGGTCTACGCCACGACCGGAGATCGAATCCTCCTGTGGTTCGATTTGCTGCACCGGGATGGGGATCAGCCGATGGGCGTGCAGGTCTCCTCGTCGAGCACGCCTCGCTTTCGGGTCCGCGCGGTCGGGGCGTTCGAGCAGCGGGCGGGGTGTCCACCCCAGGCGATCGAGGCGCTGGGTGCCGACGGGATCGAGGATGTTTGCCTAGGAGAGTGTTACAACCCGTCCGAAGAGCGCCGTCTCATCACGCGGATTGAGGTCGTGCGGATCCGCCCCCAGCGCGACCCGAGCGAACCGGTCGGCGACCTGATCGATGACCCCTGGCGGATCCACGTCTGTGACGGCGACGCCGCGGGCTGTGTCTTCGAATTCGAAGACCGGGAGTTCGCGTGGGAAGGTCGAGACGCGGTGTACTACGCGCGCGCGATCCAGGAACCTACGCTCGCGGTCAACGCGGGTGGACTGCGTTGCGAGCGTGACGCGGACGGCCGCTGCGTCGAGCCGCGACCGTGTTTTGGGGGCTACCCGACCGCGGCGGAAGATGATTGCCTCGCTCCGAATGAAGAGCGCGCCTGGTCGTCGCCCATCTTCGTGGACTACGCGCAGGGCGAGGCGGGCGGAGCAGACGCCGCGGTGGTAGAGGGCGGTTGGCGGATGGAAGAAGCGCCGGTCAGGCGCTCATCTCCAACCAGTCCCGCAACGAAACACTGAACCCCGCCGCGTTGCGGTGGCCGCCGCCGCCGAACCCCGTCGCGATCTGCGACACGTCGAGTTCACCGATCGAGTAGAGCGTCGCGGAGACGCGCATCCCCGTGACCTGGTAGACGCAGCCCCATTGGCGCCCAAACGCCTCGCGCTTGGCGAGCTCGTGCCCGATGAGGCTCCGGTTGGTGGAGGCGTTGATCGCCTCGAACCATTCTCCGTCCAGGAGCACGCGCGAACTCGAGTGCAGCGCCCGTTGGACGAGCGTGTCGTT
>Ga0315331_10003655_pt1 | contig 11621 bp, 10 predicted proteins | sample M160m34915metaG_FD_203456 | JGI IMG/M metagenome (GOLD analysis project Ga0315331, IMG submission 203456) | Ammonia-oxidizing marine archaeal communities from Monterey Bay, California, United States - M1 60m 34915 | ecosystem: Environmental > Aquatic > Marine > Intertidal zone | place: USA... | reverse complement strand
CAAAAGCCGCCGATTAAGCCCATGCCGTACATCTGGCCTGCACGTTCTTCAAAACGACGGATCAACAGCATGTCGCGGTAGTATTTCAGCAACTGGTCCGCATCGGCGCCGGATTTGGCAGATCGCCGCCGCGTGGACGATTTGGTCTTGCCTTTGCCGGATTTGCCTTTTGAAGCTGTAGCCATGAATTCCTCCGCATGAAATACGTGCACATACGCGCATTTTTTTCTGATAACGTGGTTAACAGAATATAGAAACCTCGACGGCCCGCAATACCGACCTCGGCAAGTATCTATCGTATTAACGGGTTAAGATTTTAGGAAAATTTCAAAACAGCCGAAAAACACCAAATGCAGGAAACCGGCGTTTTGCGGAGAACGCGCTCTATCGTTCTTCCGAAATCGGTGTGTCGATGATGATAAATTCATCGGGATGGACAAGACCCGCCATGATGCGGGCCCGTTCATCGAGCATGTCGCGGTCGAGATGCGCCGAGCGCAACAAAGACGTCCGCCGCTCGTACTCCGTGCGCACTGACTTGGTTTCGGACAGCGTCTGTTCCGCCACAGCCACCTGCTTCTGAAGATGCATCCATACCAGAACCCCGCGATCGCCGTGAAAGGCGTGAACGAGAAAATAACAGACGAACAGTGCACCGACGATCGGAACGATCATGCGGCGCGATCTGCGTTTGATTTCGTGTACTGCTCCCATAATCGAATCGAATCACATTTCGATTCGTCGAGTCAAGTGAAAAGACTCAGATCACGAAAATATATGTGTATATTTCCAGCTTTCTGCGCCTGATTGACTCGGATATTTTATTTGACTCAGAACAACAAATTTTAACTGAGAATACCCCGGCCGGCGTAAACCGCTGCCGGACCAAGGTCCTCCTCGATCCGGATAAGCTGGTTGTATTTGGCCAGCCGGTCCGACCGTGCAAGCGAGCCGGTCTTTATCTGCCCGCAATTGGTCGCCACCGCGAGATCTGCAATCGTCGTATCCTCGGTCTCTCCCGACCGGTGAGAGATCACTGCCGTATACGATGCCTTATGCGCCATTTCGACCGCCGCCAGCGTCTCCGTCAGCGTACCGATCTGGTTCACTTTGACCAGGATCGAGTTCGCCACGCCGCGACCGATCCCGTCGGAAAGCCGAGCTGGGTTCGTGACGAACAAATCGTCGCCGACCAGCTGCACCTTGTCGCCAAGCGCGTCGGTGAGCGCTTTCCAACCTTCCCAGTCATCCTCTGCGAGGCCATCTTCAATCGAGATGATCGGATAATCGCCGCAAAGCTCGACATAATAGGCCGTAAGCTCATCAGCAGACAGAATTCTCCCCTCTCCTTCAAGGTGATACTTACCATCTCTAAAGAATTCAGTTGAAGCAGAATCCAGCGCCAGATGAATATCGTCACCCGGTTTAAACCCGGCCTCTTCGATCGCCTGCATGACGAAATCGAGGGCATCGCGGGTACCGCCAAGACTAGGGGCAAATCCGCCCTCGTCCCCGACATTCGTGTTGTGCCCTGCCTGGGATAGTTTGGTCCGAAGGGCATGAAATATCTCCGCCCCCCAGCGTACCGCGTCTGCCAGACTGTCAGCACCCACCGGCATTACCATGAATTCCTGGAAATCGATCGGGTTATCGGCGTGCTCGCCGCCGTTGATGATGTTCATCATCGGGACCGGCAGAATACGGGACGACGCACCGCCAACATAACGATAGAGCGGCAGACCCGCATCGTCCGCCGCTGCCTTGGCAACCGCGAGACTGACACCCAGCATGGCATTTGCACCGAGACGCCCTTTGTTTTCGGTGCCGTCCAGTTCGATCATGCGTTCGTCGAGCAGGACCTGTTCGTCCGCATCCATGCCGCACAATGCCTCGAATATCTCGTTATCGACCGTCGAGACTGCGTTCAGCACGCCCTTGCCGCCAAAGCGCGCCGCATCTCCGTCGCGAAGCTCCACTGCCTCAAAAGCGCCGGTCGATGCCCCCGACGGCACCGCGGCACGGCCGGCAGCGCCGGTTTCCAGTTCAACCTCGACCTCAACGGTCGGGTTTCCGCGTGAATCCAGAATTTCGCGCGCGTGAATATCGATAATGGCGGACATAATTTTTCCCTGACGAAGCGATTACGATCTATAGGCCGAGTGATAGCGCTCACATCGGCGCAGCGCAACGCCTTGACGGCCAGGAGAGCAGAATTCCCGCAGCGAATTCGGGTCAGTTGCTGACCGGGTTCGCCTTTGCGATGCGGTCAATTTCGACCATCGTTTTGAGGATGGCCGGGAGTTCCTGAATCCGCACCATATTTGGCCCATCCGACGGTGCGCTGTCCGGATCCTGGTGGGTCTCCATGAATACGGCGGCGACACCGATCGCCATCGCAGCACGTGCCAGAACCGGCACGAATTCGCGCTGACCGCCGGATACATCGCCCTGCCCGCCGGGTTGCTGTACTGAATGGGTTGCGTCATAGACGACCGGACAGCCCGTCTGCGCCAGGATCGGGAGCGAACGCATGTCCGACACCAGGGTATTGTACCCAAATGATGCTCCGCGTTCGCAGACCATCACCCGGTTATTGCCCGCCGCCTCAGCTTTCTTCACGACGTTAGCCATATCCCAAGGCGCCAGAAACTGGCCCTTTTTAATATTCAGCGCCCTGCCCGTTTCGGCGGCGGCGACGATAAGGTCGGTCTGGCGGCTCAGAAATGCCGGTATCTGCAACACGTCGACCGCTTCCGCGACCGGCGCGCAATGGCCCGGAAGGTGAATATCCGTCAGAACCGGACAGCCGTGGGTTTCCCCTATGTCGGCAAGGATCGGCAGGCTCTCGGCCATGCCCATACCGCGCGGGCTGTCGAGCGACGTGCGGTTCGCCTTGTCGAACGAACTTTTATAAATCAGGCCGATACCGAGATCGGAGGTGATTTCCACCAGCGCCGCCGACATCTCCATCGCATGCGCTCGGCTTTCGAGCGCGCAGGGCCCGGCAATCAAAACGAAAGGCGCGTCATTGGCGACGGTCACGTCTCCGATTTCGATACGGTTCAGGGCTGTCATTTCCTAGACCAATCGTGACCTGTCCATCGCGGCGCGGATGAACGAGGTAAAGAGCGGATGCGGCTCATAAGGTTTGGATTTCAATTCGGGATGGAACTGGACGCCGACATACCAGGGATGTTCTGGCAGTTCGATGATCTCCGGCAGGAATCCGTCGGGCGACAGGCCGGAGAACCGAACCCCTGCCGCTTCCAGTTTCCCGCGGTAATTGATGTTGACCTCGTAGCGGTGGCGATGGCGCTCGCTGATATCGGCCTCGCCGTATATTTCGCGGACCAGGCTTCCTTCGGCGAGGGCGCAATCATAGGCGCCGAGGCGCATGGTCCCGCCCAGATTATCGCCCGACACACGCCGCTCGACTTCGTTGCCCCGGCTCCATTCCGTCATCAGGCCGACGATCGGCTCCGCACAGGCGCCGAATTCAGTCGACCCCGCGCCCTCGACCCCGGCAAGGCTGCGCGCGGCCTCGATGACCGCCATCTGCATCCCGAAACAGATTCCGAAATAGGGCACGTTGTGTTCGCGCGCGAACTTCACGGCCGCGATCTTGCCCTCGGCGCCGCGTTCGCCGAACCCGCCCGGCACGAGAATGCCTTCGACGTCGGACAGGTGATGAACCGCATCTTCGGATTCGAATATCTCTGAATCGATCCAATTCATGTTCACCCGGACATTGTTCGCAATCCCGCCGTGATCCAATGCTTCGGCGAGCGACTTATAGGAATCAAGCAGGTTGGTATATTTGCCAACGACCGCGATGGTCACCTCACCTTCGGGGTTTTTGACCCGGTCGACGATATGGGTCCATCGGCTGAGATCGAGATCTTCATTTTCGCCTTCAAGCCCGAAATGCTTGATCATCTGCCGGTCCATGCCGCGATCGTGGTAACAGAGCGGCACTTCGTAGATCGTTCCGACATCAGGCGCGCTGATCACGTTATCGCCCGGCACATTGCAGAACAGCGCGATCTTCCGGCGTTCGCCCGCCGGGATATCCTGTTCGCACCGGCACAGGATCATGTCCGGCTGAATCCCGACGCTCTGCAGTTCTTTTACCGAATGCTGTGTCGGCTTGGTCTTCAGCTCACCCGCCGATTTTAGATAGGGTACCAGCGTAAGGTGCAGGAACATCGACCGTTCCCGGCCGAGCTCGTTCCCCAGTTGGCGAATGGCTTCGAGGAACGGCAGGCTCTCGATATCGCCGACTGTCCCGCCGATTTCGCACAGCACGAAGTCCTCGTCGTCGACATCGCTGAGCGCAAATTTCTTGATCGCGTCGGTCACATGGGGAATGACCTGAACGGTCGCGCCGAGATAATCGCCGCGGCGTTCCTTTTCGATCACATTGGTATAGATGCGCCCGGTTGTGACGTTATCCGTCTTGCGGGCCGCGACACCGGTGAATCGTTCGTAGTGCCCAAGATCCAGATCGGTCTCGGCACCGTCATCGGTGACAAAGACCTCACCGTGCTGGGTCGGGCTCATAGTGCCCGGATCGACATTGAGATAAGGGTCCAGTTTGCGCAGTCGCACCCGATGGCCGCGCGCCTGAAGAAGCGCGCCGAGGGAGGCCGAAGCCAGTCCCTTGCCGAGTGATGAAACCACGCCGCCGGTTATGAATACGAACCGCGTCATGGACCAGCAAACTACAGTAATTTAGGGGCTTTAAGAAACCCGTCGTTCGACGTTTTTAAAGAAAAACGATTCGGTGAGTGGATATCTATTTCGCGACCGGGACTGCGGGCGTCGCCGGCAGGTTCGGCAGCGTCACGGGCTGCCCGGCCTGCGTGGCACCTGCGCCGTCGAGAATCGATGTCGGCGCCTTGTTAGACGATGACAGAATCGCAAGCGTCAGGCTCGACGCGATAAAACAGGCCGCAATGAGGGCAGTGGCCCGGGTCAGCAGGTTGGCCGATCCGCGCGCGGTCATCATCCCGCCCATGGTACCGCCGCCCATACCGAGCGCGCCCCCTTCGCTGCGCTGCAGAAGCACAACAATGACCAGCGCAAGCGCCAGAAAGAGATGAATTATCAAAAGTACCTGTGTCATAAGCCGTCAGCCCTTATTACGCGGCGAAGGTGTAATACCTAAACGGCCCTTTGGCCAGATATTTTGGTATTTTTACGCAGCCAGCCTGCAATTACGCGGTCCCGGTCAGCCGCTGGCCTGGGCAATCGCCCAGAAATCGTCGGCATTCAGGCTGGCGCCACCGACAAGTGCGCCGTCGACGTTCTGGATTGCCAGAATTTCAGCCGCATTATCCTGTTTGACCGAGCCGCCATAGAGAATTCTCACGCCATCCGCGTCCGATGCGATATCCGCAAGGGTGGCCCGAAGCGCATCGTGGACCTCTGCGATATCGTCAAGCGTGGGGATCTTGCCGGTTCCGATGGCCCAGACAGGTTCATACGCTACTACGATGTTCGCGGCCGATGCCTCTTCCGGGACCGACCCGCGCAGCTGTTCGGTCACAACGGCGACCGCCTTGCCGGCTTCGCGTTCGGCCAGCGTCTCGCCGATGCAGATCACCGGTACGAGGCCTGCGGCCAGCGCCGCTGCTGCCTTGGCGCGAACGGTCACATCGTCTTCCCCGTGATCGGCGCGGCGCTCCGAATGCCCGACAATTGCATAGGCGCAACCGATATCGGCAAGCATGCCGGCGGATATATCCCCGGTATGGGCGCCCTCCTGATCCATATGACAGTCCTGCCCCCCAAGCGGGATCTCGGCGAGCCCGAGGGCAGCACGCACCGCGCCCAGGAATGGCGCCGGCGGGCACAGAAGCATCTCAAAGCTATTGCTTCCCGCCTCCTCCATCTTATTTGCAAGGGAACCGGCCAATTCGGAAGCGAAGGCGGCAGTACCGTTCATCTTCCAGTTACCGGCGATGAGAGGAATTGGAGATTGGGTCATTTCGGTCCAGATATCGTAAATGTATAGGCGGCGCGGTGTTTACCATACGGCACACGGTCCGCCAATGGCGGAAGGTCTCCACGATAAAGGGATAACGCAGGATGCACACTTGAGTGCCTTGCCGCCCAAGGTCCCCCTGCCTATGATGCGCGCGCTTTTAAAAACACCCGTCTGCCGCCGCGATAAACGGGTACTGGAGGACGAATGCTACTCGAAAAGATGAAAAAGGGCGTCGGCAAGGTTGTCATTACCATTCTTGCCGTTCTGCTGATCATTAGCTTCGCGGTATGGGGCATCGGCGACATGGTTGGCGGTGGCGGCCAGAATTACGAAGTCGCGGAAGTCGGCAGCACCCGGATCACCCAGCGGGAGTTCCAAGAACAGTTCCGCCGGGAAATGGATCGTATCCGGGCCCGCATCGGCAATATCGATTCACAACAAGCCCGCAACCTCGGCCTCGCCGATTCAACGCTGAACGGTTTGATTTCGCGCCGCCTTCTCGGGCTTCAGGCAGCGGACCTCGGTCTGCTGGTCAGCGACGAGCAGGTCGTTGAACAAATCAAGCGTCAGCCGGCCTTCCGCAACGCGCTCGGCCAGTTCGACCGGTCCGTCTTCCAAATCACGCTCGCAAATAACGGGGTCTCCGAAGGCGCGTATGTCGCCTCGCTTCGCCAAGACACCCAGCAGGATTATATCGGCGGGGTCATCTCAGTCGGCGCCAGCGCGCCACCGCAACTTGCCGAGACCGTCTACCGCTATCGTAACGAGCGGCGCACCGCGGATGTCATCAAGGTAAAACGCTCAGGGGCCGCGCCGACGCCGACGGAAGCCGAGCTCAATGCCTATCTCGACAAGAACGCCAATCAGTTCCGCGCGCAGGAGTATCGCGGGCTGTCGGTCCTTTATCTCGACCCGGCCGAGGTGGCGAAGGAGCTCTCCCCGTCCGAGGAACGAATCCAACAGGAATACGAAGACCGCCTGGCGTCACTGTCCGTTCCCGAACGCCGGCGTCTTGAGCAGATCCTGATCAAGGACGAAGCCGCCGCCAAAAAAGCACATGCCACCCTTTCCGAGGGCCGACGCTTCGAAGCCGTGGCGAAGGACACAACCGGCAAATCCGGCGACGAGATCAAACTCGGTCTGGTGACGTTGGAGGATCTGTTGCCCGACCTCGGTAAGGCCGCCTTCGCGATCGAGAAAGGCGCCTTCACCCAGCCGGTTAAATCGCCGCTTGGCTGGCACATCTTCCGCGCCACCGAGATCCAGCCCGGCCGCCAGCCGAAGCTCGATGAAGTCCGCAAGGAAATCGCCAACGACCTAGCGCAGGAGCTCGCGCTCGACGACCTGGTGAAACGGGCGAACCGTGTCGAAGACACCCTTGCCGGCGGCGCGTCGATCGAAGACGCATCTCAGGAAGCTAGTATCAAGGTCCGGAAAGTCGCGCCGATCAATGCCGCCAGAACGCTACAGTCCGGCGGTACGCTGGACGGCCTGCCCGCCGATCCGGCCTTTATCAACACCGCTTTCAGCCTGAAGGCAGGGGCCAGCAGCGATCTCGTCGAGAGCGTGAATGGCGGGTATTACATGCTGCGGGTCGACAACATCATCGAAGCCGCCAGACGCCCGCTGTCCCAGGTCCGCAGCGAGGTCGAAAAAGCATGGAAGACGGCCAAGCTGAACGAGATAGCCAAGAAGACGGCGGATGAAATTCGCGATGCGGCCAAGGGCGGCACACCGCTATCCGAAATTGCGCGGAACAAGAACCTAGTGGTGGAGAACAGCAGACCTGTTTCCCGCTTCGGCACCACCACGGACACGATCATCCCGCGCCCGCTTCTGCCCGAACTTTTTAAGGCGAAGACCGGTGGCGTCGTCATGGTGCAGACCGCCCAAGGGTATGCCGTGGCCAAGCTGAAAGACATCCAGAACGAACCGCCCAAAACCGATGACGCCGACTTCAAACGTCTGCAGGAAACGCTCTCCGGCGCGATAGCCAACGACGTGTTGCAGGAATATACCCGCGCCCTGCGGATCGAATATTCCGTATCGGTCAATCAGCGGGCGCTCGATGCGTTTTTCACCAGCCAGGGCTATGGCAGCCAGGGTGGCTGAAACCACCCGATCTAGTCAGCACTGACCGGCAGCGGCGCCTGCCTGTCACAGGTTAAAAATATCGATCCCGTCATCGCCCTCTTCCCGCGGCGCCTCCGGCAGGCGGACGATCTCTCTGAGCGCGCGCGGGTCCGCCATTACGACCGATGTTTCGACCTGACGGGCCGGTATATCCCAATAGGCGCTGAGCAGCCGGTCCTTCTCGTCGCCCTCGACAAGACCGAAACCGTGTTTCTCATAAAACCGGACAGCCCAGCGCGCCGATTTCCAGGTGCCGATCAGCACCGGGCGCGGCGCATGGGCGATCAGATGGTTCAATAATTCAGAGCCGACACCCCGTTGCTGACGCCCGGTCAGCACGTAGGCGTGTCGGATCAGGGTCACATCTTCCACCGGTTGCACGCCCATCACGCCCACGAGGCTGCCGCCCGCTTCCGCGCCCGAAAATTGAATGCCCGATGCGATCTCGTGACGGAGTTCATCCGCCCCCATATAGGGCTCTTTCCAGCGGTCTTCGGGAATGATCCCGCGATAGGCTTCGGCGCCGTCATTCACGATAGAAAGGACCGCATCGAAATCGGCGTCGGTACAGGGTCGGATCAAAGGGGTTCTCCGGGCGCGGACTATTAAAGTAAAGACGCCCGAAGGTTATTCGGCAGTTTGCGCGCGCGCCAGTTTTTTTCGGCGGCTTCTTCGCGCCAGGACGTTTCAGCAGGCTATCGAGCCGGACCAGCTCGAACCCGCGCGCGGCGAGACCCGCCACCCACGCGGCCAGGAGCTTCATCGTCGCTGTCCGCGGATGCGTGATGGCGATCGCCGCGCCGGTCCGCCGTGCGATCAATTCGGTCTCCGCCAGGCGTTCGCGAATTTTGGCCGTGTCGGGTTCATGATCGAGAAACACATCCCGCGCCGCATAGGGAATGCCGGCCGCCGCCGCGGCCTTGGACCCGACGGATCTGCCGCTTGTGCGTGAATCGAAGAAAAATAGGCCGCGCGTCTTCAGCTCCGACGGGACGATCTCCATCCTTGCCCGGTCGCGCGTGAACCGGCTGCCCATGTGATTGTTGATACCGCATATAGCGCCGAAACGGCCGAGCATACGGGTCAGTTGCTTGCGCAGAGCCGCTTCGTCCGACTTCACCGACAGCACGTTGACCCCGGGCTTGCCTCTGTGATTGGGCGCTTCCATCGGCAAATGGAGGATCACGGGATGCCCCTTCAAACGGCCCCGGCGAACCCGGACTTCAACGGACGGCGCATAGGGCAGATAGGCGAGCGTCACTTCGGGCGGCAGACGAAGCGCGCGGGCCGAGTTATCCCGGTCGAAGCCCATGTCGTCGATGACGATCGCGATCCTAGGCTCAATGGTCCTGGGCTTAATAGTCTTGGGCACGACCGCTCTGAGTGTTTTGACAACCTGCGGCTGCGGTTTCTTGCGCCGCGGCAGCCCGGCCTCGATCCGGCGTATCACATCGGTGGCTTCCAGCCGTGGCGGCAGCAGCGTGCCTCGGGGTGTTTTGCCTTCGACTGGTGGCGACACCGGTGCGAACCGACGTTGTTTTGACAACTGCGTTTTCTGTAAAGGGGCTTTTTCAACCGGTCCAGCCGTTTGTTTTATCGAACGCTGGGGCGCTTCGGCTGTGGACGGCTGGGTCAACGCGACCACTGCGAGCAATCCTGTCCCCACGGCGAGCCCTGCCGGGACCGGCCATATGGACGGGCCGGTTACCGCCTCAATACGCTGCTGAAGGTTCTTCCACAAACTGGTCTACCCGGAATCCTGATGACTCAGACCTATTCTCAAACGTTTATGGTTAAGGAATGGTTTCGCCGCGCGCTGATTACGCGTACTAACGCAGTTCGCCAAGGTGCTGTATAAACACCGCAAATTGAGAATGGATCGGGGAGTCGATGGACTTCAAAAGCATATTAGCGCTCGCTGCCGACGGTAAGAAATTCGACCGCGAACAGGCCGAGGGTGCGTTCGATGTCATCATGTCGGGCGATGCAACACCCGCCCAGATCGGCGCCTTTCTGATGAGCCTCCGCATGCGAGGCGAAACCGTCACCGAAATCGCCGCCGCCGCCACGGTCATGCGCGCAAAGGCGATCAAGATTGCCGCCCCGGCCGATGCGATCGATATCGTCGGCACCGGTGGTGATCGCAGCGGGACGCTGAATATCTCGACCGGGTCTGCGCTGACCGTTGCCGGCTGCGGCGTGCCCGTCGCAAAACACGGCAATCGCGCGCTGTCGTCGAAATCCGGCGCTGCCGACGTTTTGCTTGCGCTCGGCGTCAATATCGACGCGGATATGCGGCTGATCGAAAAGGCGATCGCAGAATCCAAAATCGGTTTCATGATGGCGCCGCGGCACCACAGCGCGACACGCCACGTCGCCGGGCCGCGCGTCGAACTCGCCATCCGCACGGTGTTCAACATGCTGGGGCCACTGTCGAACCCCGCGATGGTCGACAAGCTAATGGTCGGCGTCTTCGCCCCCGAATGGGTCGAGCCTGTCGCCCACGTTCTCCACGAACTCGGCGCCCAACGCGCCTGGGTCGTGCATGGCGAAGGCGGCCTCGATGAACTGGCGACCAACGGATCGGCCAAGGTCGCCTCGCTCGAGGGCGGCACGGTTACAACGTTCGACGTCACACCGGAAGACGCCGGGCTGCCGCGCTGCGATCTCGACGATCTCAAAGGCGGCGACGCGGAATTCAATGCCGCGGCGCTGAACGAGCTTCTTGACGGCAAGCCGAGCGCCTATCGCGACACCGTTCTGTTTACGTCCGCGGCCGCGTTGATCGTCGCCGGCAAGGCCACCGACCTGAAAGAGGGTGCGGCTATTGCGGCGGCCAGCATCGATGACGGCAAAGCCCGCGCCGCGCTGAACCGAATGATCGAAATTTCCCACGAAGTGATCGTCGAAGACGATGAAGACGAGGCCGCCAATGACTGACGCGCTGACCGAAATCTGTGCCGACAAACGGGATCATGTCGCTACGGCTAAGGCCGCCCGTCCTGTGTCGGAGATGGAAGCCGCTGCAAAGAACGCCCCGGCACCCCGCGGGTTCTACGCAGCGCTGAAGACCGCGTCGGACGAAGATCGGTACGGGCTTATCGCCGAGGTCAAAAAAGCATCACCCAGCAAGGGCCTGATACGTGAGGATTTCGATCCGGCGACAATCGCGCGGGCCTATGAGCGCGGCGGCGCGACCTGCATGTCCGTGCTTACCGACATTCCCTATTTCCAGGGCGCCGACGCACACTTTGTTGCCGCACACGAAGCGGTTTCCCTGCCGGCGATCCGCAAGGACTTCATGATCGATCTCTACCAGGTGCCGGAAGCCCGCGCCCTTGGCGCGGATTGCATCCTGATCATCCTCGCGGCACTGGATGACGGGCTCGCCGCCGAGCTCGAAGCAGCGGCGTTCGACTGGGCCATGGACGTCCTGATCGAAGTTCACAATGCCGAAGAACTCGACCGGGCCATGAAGCTCAAATCTCCCCTGCTCGGG
>Ga0315331_10003649_pt1 | contig 11630 bp, 7 predicted proteins | sample M160m34915metaG_FD_203456 | JGI IMG/M metagenome (GOLD analysis project Ga0315331, IMG submission 203456) | Ammonia-oxidizing marine archaeal communities from Monterey Bay, California, United States - M1 60m 34915 | ecosystem: Environmental > Aquatic > Marine > Intertidal zone | place: USA... | reverse complement strand
TGTATTCAAATACGAGGGAGGTTGGCCAAAGAAGAGGAATTGGGCAATAAATTCAGGTTTGGCAAAACATCCTTGGATCCTGATTTTAGACGCCGATGAAAGAGTTTCTGCCTCACTTCGTGATGAAATCCAAGCAGCGATCAACACCGCACATTTTGATGGTTATTACATCAAGTGGAAATTTATTTTTCTAGGTAGATGGATGAAACATTCATGGAGCCATGGCTGGATGATGCGACTATTCAGAAATGGCAAGGGGGAATACGAAAATTTAAACATGACTGACGAAGGCGGATGGGACGCCGAAGTACATGAAAATGTTGCTGTCGAAGGTCGATGTGGAAGGCTATCCCATTGCCTTGATCATGAGTCTTCGCATGACTTACACCGGTGGATTCAAAAACAAAATGATTTCTCAACATGGAATGCCAAGCGACGCATCAAGCAACTGGACTCACCTCTTCCAGCGCTCCATCATTTTTTCTCGAACGATCCAGTAAAACGTCGTAAGTGGATGAAAGCCTTTTTCCTTCGATTACCGGGACAGCCATTGTTGATATTCTTTTATCTGTATTTTTTCAAAATGGGCTTTCTCGACGGGCTTGCTGGCTTTTATTTTTGCAGCCTGAGGGCGTGCCATGAATTAAATGTCAATGCAAAGGTTTTTGAGAGTCAATTGGAATCAAAAAATCAACAGAATGAAGATTCCTCGAATTAGTAATCTAAATAGATTATTTCATACCATTCGACCTTTGCGCTGGAAGCAGATCTTCTACCGTTTGAATTACAGACTGCGGTTTTGGGCCAGACCAAAGCAGTTGAAAGAAACCAATATTGAACCTAACTTGCTGAGTGATTACGCAGCGCTTCGTGCATTGAAGGTTCCACTGAAGGCACTATTCAAACGCGAAACAATTCTTGAAGGTCAATTCGAGTTCATAAATCTTAAGGAGCACATTGAATTCCCTCCCAATTGGGATTTCCCATCTCCCTGCAAGCTATGGCGCTACCAGCTACACTACTTCGAGTGGCTTTACTGCCTTGATTACATTGAAGCCAGAAAGTGTGTGTTAAGTTGGATTGAACACTACTCCTTTGAGCAAAATCGGGATGGATGGGAGGCCTACCCCACCTCACTGAGACTCATGTCTTGGAGCGTGTATTTCATAGCTGTTCACCAGAGGGAACTTTCCAACGACGAGGCCTTCTCAAACATATTAAGTCAGAGCATCCTGACTCAAGCTGTCTGGCTGGAAAAAAATCTCGAGTATCATTTAATGGCCAATCATCTTTTGGAAAATGCGGCTGCCCTTTTGATGGCAGGCTCTCTATTCAATGGCAACTTGACCGAAAGATGGAAAAAGACAGGATCCAAAATCCTCGACCAAGAGGTACGTGAACAAATCCTTCCCGACGGTATGCATTTCGAACGATCCCCCATGTATCATTTGAGGATATTCAATGTATTGAAGGAAACAAGGCTGTTGCTGAAATCGAACGAAGAAAATCATTTAAAACCAATTCTCCGCTCAATGGAGAAGGCTTTGGATCTAGTCAGGCACCCGGACGAAGACATTGCACTCTTGAATGATTCAAACCTGGGGGTTTATCCCCTCCCCCCCGAGTCTAACAATTCATTCAGCCCAATGCCTGGGCCATGGCAACTGCCTGATGCAGGTTATTATGGTTACCGTGGATCAAATGGAGAATATATCATCTTTGATGCGGGGCCTATCGGGCCCGACTACAATCCCGGGCATTCGCATGGTGACATGTTTTCATATGAAGTCACTTGGGATTACCATAGGATGATCGTTGATACAGGAAACTTCGATTACGAACCTGGTTTGATGCGTTTTCATTGCCGGTCAACAAAGGCTCACAATACGGTTCAGGTCAACGAAGAGGATCAATGTGATTTTTGGGGCACTTTCAGGGTTGGGAAAAGGTTTCAACCAGAAGACGTCAAATTCGCAGAGAAAGAAAATGGATTTCAGCTTGAAGCAACTCACAGCGGGTATCGCAGAATTCCTGAAAGAGCAGTGCATCGCAGGCTAGTAAATTTTCATGCTGGAAACCTTCTTTGCATACAGGATTTGATTCAAGCTGAAAAATCGGTCCATGCGGTTTCCAGAATTCACTTCCATCCCGATTGCAAATGTCTGGATATGACGGTTCGGCAACTCGTCATCCGCAACGCCAAGGTTGATTGCATCATCGAATGGGATCGAGAATCAAGTGCCAAGCTTGAAGACTCTTTTTATTGTCCTGAATTCAATACGAAGTTACCAAACAAGGTGCTGGCGCTGACTCAGGTTGGAACTGATTTGAGGATTCATTACTCGCTTAGATTTACGAGGGGATGAAGATTCTTTTCTTATCGCATTACTTTCCCCCGGAGGGAAATGCTCCTGCTACCAGGACCTTTGAACATACTCGCCGATGGGCAAACGCAGGTCACGATATCAAAGTGATTACCTGCGCCCCTAACGTCCCACATGGGAAAGTTTATCCAAATTTCAAAAACTCAATATACAGTCGATCAGTTTTAGGGGGAGTCCACGTGTTGCGAGTCTGGACATACCTCGCAGCCAACAAAGGAAAAGGTCGTCGGTCATTAAACTATGTCTCTTATTTATTCTCATCGGTAGTAGCGGGTTTATTCTCTGCGAAGCCAGATCTAATGATTGCAACCTCTCCTCAATTTTTTTGTGGATGCGCAGGAGCCATATTAGCGAAACTCAAAAATATACCTTTCATACTTGAGGTCAGAGACGTTTGGCCTGATTCCATCATTGCAGTGAATGCCATCAGCGATCAGAGAGTTTTGAAGTGGATGTTCATCCTGGAAAAATGGCTCTATCGGAGCGCGACGCATATTGTGACTGTAGGCAACGGCTATAAAAAGGTTCTGGTCGAAAAAGGAGTGCCTCCTGAAAAGATTTCGATCATTACGAACGGAGCAGACTTGAAACAGTTTTTGCCAGCAAAGGTTGCTAAAAAGGGGGACTCCAAATTTATTTGCTCTTTTATCGGGACTTTGGGGATGGCTGCTGGCTTGGAAATTGTCATCAGAGCGGCCCAATATCTGGATTCCATAGATGAATCAGATATAGTGTTCAACCTTGTTGGGGATGGGGCTGACTACGAGAACCTTTTGAAAAAGGTAAGCGATCTCAATATTAGAAGGATTCAATTCACCGGCTTGGTTAAAAAAGAAAATATCTCGGATTATCTAAGGGAAACAAATGTTTGCCTGATCCACCTCATCAAATCGGACTTATTCAAAACAGTGATACCCTCTAAATTGTTTGAAGCAATGGCATCAGAGGTTCCAGTTGTCATAGGTGTCCAAGGGGAAGCAGCTGCTATTGTGGAAGCCGCTCAGTGTGGGCTCTCATTTACTCCCGAAAACCATTTGGAACTTTGCGATCTTCTGATTCAACTCAATAATGATCCAATACTAAGGGCATCCATGGGCGAACAGGGAAGAGTTTATCTAGAATCCCATTTTTGCCGTGAACAGCTAGCAGATCAATATCTTGAAGTGCTGCATAAGGTATGCCCGGCATGAAGAAAATCATTACTTTCGTTTAGTCGACATATGCTCAAGACCATCTGCACGATTTCCCCAGTGAACATACAACCCATAACATATGAAAACCTGCCAGCAGAAAGGATTTTAGGATGAGGTTCAGCTCAACCATGCTCTTTATCGAAGCGCTTACGATTTGTCTCTTCCTGACACCCTTGATGAGGTGGGCTGGCACCCGATTGGGCATAGTCGATCAACCGGATGCCTATCGAAAATTCCATGCGGGTGTTATTCCACGTTGCGGTGGTTTGGCAATTTACATCAGTTTTTTGGTGCCTGTTTTTATCTTTTTATTTTTCATTAAGAAAGAAAGTCTGCTTTCAACAAGTAATCACTATCAAGTATGGGTGATCGTGATTGGAGGTGGTATTGCCATGCTAATGGGACTAGCAGATGACATATGGAATATTCGGGTTCGTTGGAAAATCCTGTTTCAGATCATCGCAGCAACAGTCGCCTATTCAGGTAATTTACGCATTGATAACCTCTCTAATCCATTTGGATCACCGATTGAATTGGGGTTTTTCTCCTATCCTGCTACGCTTTTGTGGTTTTTTGTATGTATGAATGCCATCAATATTTTCGATGGACTGGATGGGCTTGCTGCTGGGGTTTCGCTCTTCGTCACATTAACCTTGTTTGGGGTCAGTTTGGCTTTTGGAAATGATACGGGTGTTTTTATCAGTGCCTGTTTATCCGGCGCGATTCTCGGTTTTCTAGTATACAATTTCAGCCCTGCCTCCATATTCATGGGCGATTCAGGAAGCATGTTCATTGGATTCGGAATTGCAGCGCTGAGTTTGGTTTCCAGTTACAAGGCGGAAACTGCAACTGCCCTTTTGATTCCTGTCATCGCACTTTTTCTTCCATTTTTTGATCTGATTTCTGCAGCACTCAGGCGGTGGTCTAAATTTTTACCTTTGACCATGCCGGATGGGAAACATCTCCATCATGTCATGATGTCCAAAGGATTAAGCGCAAGAAGGACAGTGCTTTATCTCTATATTGTTTGTATTATTTTGTGCGGTGCCGCTCTTGTCATCATGTTTTCCAGAGGTGGCGCAACTGCAGCAATCGTGTTTATCATCGGAAGTGTTTTTCTGATTGGTAATCATTTTTTAAAAGTGGTGGATATCCAAGAGTTACGCAAAAGAATTACTCATGACCGACTCAGGCACCAATGGAACAAGAAACATGTTGCAAAGCTCATAAAGGTCACTGACCAAGTAAAGACCTCTAAGAATCTGAAGGATGCGTGGGAATACTGTGCCGTTGCTTTCAAAAACCTTGAACTGAGCAGTGCGTCTTTAAATATATTTGAAAATACGGAATGGCACACCCTCCAAGAATGGAACCAAGATGCCTTACATATATTTGGGAAACAAACAAGCTGCGGTGTCTCAATTCCATGGACCTGGACTTTAGAATACCCCATCCAGCTTAAGAGTGAGACACGACTTATCATATTGAAATTAAAGGGTATGAATGACAGTTCAGAGATAAGATCAATAATGCCGCTTTTGAATGATCTCGCGGTCGAAATAAGCAAAAAAAATGATTCCTTGGAGCATTCGTGACCCCAAACTTAATGATTCAATTGGAGTTACCGTAAGAATTTTGTAATGCAAATACGTTTTTTCAAATCACTGCTTTCAGCATGTTGTTTACTGTTTCTTCAGTTTCATTTTGGACTTCACTTAATGGTTGCTCAAAACGATACAAGAAATCTAGCTACTGCTGCGGGTGGTGGAGAAGGCGCTGGGCTTGCAATGGAAAGAGATTTACTTGGAAGAGTTTTCATGACCGCACCTGCAGCCGCAGGAGCAGGTCAAATTCTTCATCAGAACAAAATAATATCTGATTTCCCTACAAATTTAGGAGGACAAATTGATCAAGGTTTTTTGCGCAGTTACGAGTTGGAAAAACCGCTCACGGGAGATCGATTTGGCGGGATGTCAAAATACCTTACAACTTATTCCAAAAGTTTGTTTCCGCTGGATTTGGACACCCTGAAAATGGACTTGAAGAGTGCAACCTGGTTCCAGTTCGAAGGTATTGATGCCTTGAAACCTACTGGTCAAACCGGTCTTAGTTATGACACGAACAGTAGCAATCAAAAGACAACGGAAGCAAGTGATTCAATCATTCAAACCTCAGGTTTGAATTTTATCTTTAATTATGGACAAAGGCCGGGGTCGTCAACTATGGCTAATCTTTCATATCGACCTAACTATTTAATGAATATAGCAGGCTCCGGGGTAAATGAGTTGGAGCAACAAATCATGTTTCAACTTGGACGCGAATTCCATCGCAATGCACTTGCCCTGAATAGTCTTACTACGATCACTGCAGCCCCATTACGTGAGCTTCCGGGACGAACTAAAACGATTTTTAACACGACAAATTTGAGAGGGATCTATGATATAAGCCCCTTGTCACTCATTAATTACGAAGTCTGGCACTCCATCCAAAAACGCTCGGAAACTGGAAACAATGAATTGCAGTCTCTTACTGAGGATGCATTTCGATTGAATTACGAATATGCGTTGAGCCCAAAGGTTATTGCATTAAGTTCTCTGATCGCCAGTGCCATACAAATGGGAAATCAAAAAACGCTTTCCGATGCATATTCGATTGGACTCAGTTACAACTCGAGTGCAAGAGTTACTCTGACGCTGAACGGTGGATACCAGTTTCGACACACCCCGGATCAAGCAACTCAAATGGCGCAATTGTACAGGTTTGCTTTTCTATATTTAGTTGGGCCAAAAACGGTCATTGAGACAAGATTGACTAAAGAAGTTCGCCCCAGTTTTGCTGATGAAGGTATTTTTGTAGTGGAAGATACCGTCTCATTTGTAGTTTCACAATCCATTGCTTTACGATGGAGAGCACGATTTTTGGCTGATTACATTTTCAGAGAAGACGACAACCCATCGAGTTTTTTGGGATTGAAGCAAAATGATATAGGTGGACAGCTGGAACTCAGTTATTTTATTGGTGAAAACGACACAGTAAACTTCTCCTTCTCCAGCTTTATGCTTGAAGATCTGCGTAGCAAGGTAATATCGAGAAGGTCGAGCGCTGCAGTATCTTGGAATCATGCGTTTTAATGCTTTTGCATTGCGTTAAGTTTAATTCCTATCACTTGGTTTCCCCTAAATTTTTCACACATTTTTATTAACTACTGTTTTTGAGTTACTTACACTGAAAAATAATCTTGTTGGTATAATTTTTTACATAACGGCAAAGTAAATGCTCGATGATCCTGTGGAGAATTTTGGCTCAGAAAGCTGTCTCTATTTATTTAAATCTGAAATTTATATCAATGAAGCAACACCTTTTGATTTTTCTCTTTGTGATACAACTGGTCTACAGCGCCATTTGTGCAAAGGCTGAACCTCCGGTATACGAAGGAAGACCGGAAGATTCCATACAGTTCAAAGTCGATAATGACGGTAATGTGACATCCACAGGGACAATTTCAAAACAGCCAGCACGAAAAACATATCGGCTCAGAGCAGGCGATAAGCTTCGGTTTGAGTTATTGAATGACAAATACAACTTCGAGTCGGATGTCGTTGTGGATAACCAGGGAGCTGTCAACCTGGAGTATATCAACTGGGTAGGAGTAGAAGGGAAAACCATTGAAGAAGCTTCACTGGCAATTCAGGAGCTTTATGCCAAAGACTATTTCGTCAATCCCAACCTAAAGTTAGTGCTAACGGAAAAAGCTCCCATTAGGTATAAAATTTTCGGGCAAGTTGCAAATCCAGGTTACTACGAAGTACCACCCGGACTAGGCGTCGACTTGTTGGATGCAATCGCCATAGCAGGAGGATACACCCGACTTGCAGGAAAAATTTCTCTTAGATCAGATGAATCAGCCCCCCCCTCTGAGATAAGAAATTTTAAGATCAGAGACCTGACCAAAGGTAGAAACAATGAAATTCCCAAACTTATCGGCGGAGAGACAATCGTGATAGGTGAGTCCTTCTTCTAGCCCGGGAAACCTCTTCTCATTCTCCAAGCTACAAATGTTTCGTTGAGGCAATGCTTCAGAACCATTCTTGTTGAAGCGTAAGAAAATTTTCAACTTTCTACTAAAGTCTCTTTAAAAATCAACCGGTATAATAGCACCACCAAATTTGGGAACTTCCAGCTCAAAGAAAGCAGTCACATGTTTGAGCAATAAGGATTAATGCAGACAGGAAATACAAATTCGCCTCAAGATATTCTGAGGTCAGCAAAGAGCCACTACGCAGTCGTTCTGTTAATAATTGCTGCCTGCACGATAACGGCTTACATGCAGACCAGAAAGATGACTGCACACTACCGAAGCACGGCATTGCTGGTTGTCGACACCCAGCAATTTGTGGAATCGGATGCAGATGCGTCAAATGATGTACGCGATTTGGATATCTTGACCACACTTGTGGGCCGTATAAGCACAACGCCTGTGCTGAGTCACGTCATAGAATTATCTCCAGAGTTGCAGGAACACTACAAAGTTGATCTGAATGATCCAAGGTCTATCAATTCTGCATCGAAAAAATTAGGTGCAAATATTACAGCCAAGCTCAGGGGTGACTCTCTGTTCATTGACCTGACTGCTAATTCGGGAAATCGAGATCTAGCATACTGGTCTGCCAAATACGTATCGACTGGTTACACCAATTTCTTGAGAGTCAATTCGAGGTCAAAAGCGATGGGCGGCTTAATACAGCTCGAACGAGGCAGAGAACTTTCCCAGAAGGATCTGGAGGATGCTCAACAAGCTCTGATCAGTTTCCAAACAAAAAATAAAATAACCAACTTGAAGGAGCGTAAGGAGCAGCTCGAAACTAAGAATAACAGTGACCGTCTGGTGCTGGACAATCTTAATTTGGAGCTGAGCAGAATCCGGAATGATCTAGAAGATTTAGAGTCTGTGGGTTACGTTAACGCAGCGTCCGGAAAGGCTAACCCCGATAACCTTACGAACGAGCAACTGGAGGTTGTTTCCCTAATTCCATCAGTAGCAAAAAACGAAGATTTCAAAAGTATTAACAGCCTCTACAAGACCGCTAAAACAACAGTTCGAAATCTTGAGGTGGATTTAAAAGATAGACACCCTCTCATGATTGATGCTGTCAGAAATGTTGACAACACACGCAGGGTTTTGTTGGAAACAATTTCCGATGTACCTAAAAGTCTGTACGCTCAAATTAAATATCAAAAACAATTTATCGAAGAATTGACTCAATCTATAGAAAATCAAACGTCCAAGCTGTTTGAATGGGAGCAATTATACATGCAGCAGACCGCTCTCGAGCAAGATTTAGAAATAGGGACCAAATTAATCGATAATATTAAGGACCAAATTCAATCAATTGAATTCACATCTGAATCCGAAGGGACTACCATTGAATTAGCCGAAAAAGCTACAGAACCATCAACTATTGAACCTAATAAAACTCAGCGAATTATATTAGGTGTTTTGCTTGGACTGGGCTTAGCGTACGGATACTTGTATTTGGTAAATATGATGGATCAGTCCATCAAATCAGTAGAACAAGCAGAAAAAGTCCTTCAATTACCAGTTCTCGCTGCAGTTCCGGTATCAGAAATAAACGGCAAGCCAACAGGCTCCAGATTGGTGATGATTGAATCACCAAATTCAACTTGCTCAGAGGCATTTAGATCTTTACGTGTTAACATTGAGAGCATGACGCGTAAGAAGTCGCATAAAGTTGTCCTATTCACCAGCAGTATACCCTCGGAAGGCAAAACGTTCACTTCTATTAATTACGCCTCATCTCTGGCTCAACAAGGTCACCGTACCTTGCTTATCGATATGGATTTAAGAAAACCTGCGGTGGGTCCAGAATTCAAACTCGGTGATGAATATGTTGGAGTCAGTGATCTTTTGCAGTCCGAGGACAAACTCAAGCAGTTTCCAGATTTAGCCATCTATGAAGCAGCTGAAAAATTATTTGTCTTGCATGGCGGATCGCATATCAGCAATCCATCAGAGCATATTTCGGGAAGTGCCATTGAAGAACTAATCCTGAAAGCGCGTCAGAATTTTGATCGTATAGTAATTGATTCTGCTCCACTCGGCCCCATCGGGGACACTCTATCAGTGGCAAGACTTGCAGACATGCTATGCCTTGTTGTTCGATCTGGCAAAACGACAAGTAAGGTGGCTCTGCGTATCATCGACTATCTTCACAGGCATGGCCACACGCCTTCCGGAATTGTATTGAATTTCTTGAGAAACAATAAAAACAAGGGATCCTACTACTATTACTACAGTAGCGATAAGGACAAAACATATAGCAAATCAGGTTATCAGAAGAAACAAGTTACTAATTCACCTGTGGATGTGGCTGCTTCGGCCGAAGATGAGCCGGTCAATTCCTGACCTCCGAAGTAATCATGATTTACGCCTGAAGAGATAAAGCTATTTTATTGACTATTATAGGATCAAGATTAGCATTTTTATATGAATGACCAGCCTTTACCGTCAAAAATTACTCCTTACGAAAGTCCTAAGCTTTCTTACGTGGGTGCATTATCTGACTTAACTTCTGGAGGAAGTGGTTCTAAGAGTGAGGGCAGCAAGAAGAAGAAGAAGAACACCTCAAAATATAGGCCATGAACCTGCATGCGGGATCTTGTTTGTTTGCTAGCATTTGCTAAGTTAATTTAATATTTTTTGATTTTACCATCTTCTTAATCAAAGTCAGGGATTCAGAACGAAAGACCATTACAACACTCCATCACAACAAGTTGCTCAAGCCAACGATTTCAGCTCATATACGCCAACAGCACGGAGTAAACGGTTCCTTGCACCTGACAATCTCAAAATGTGGAGACGAGTATATTTTGGAATATGAAGAGGGTCTGAGTTTCCGGGTTAACCCTTACAAAACAGGTCGAGATGCTGTTCATTTCCTGGGCCAGAAAAACCGCACTTCAAGGCATCGAAGCATCTGCGAGCATCTAATTAAAAATCAAATTGCCCCTTTACTGCGTGCATGGAATGGATCAGTAGTGTTTCACGCAAGTGCTGTGGTCGTCAGGGGTTTATGCTGGGGTTTTCTTGGCAGATCAGGAGCAGGTAAGTCAACCTTGGCAAAAAGTCTCTCTAAACATGAGAATATCACCCATTGGAGTGATGACTGGTTGGAGGCAAAACTGGTTGAGAATCAGTCAAAAGTTTTAAACAACCCATTTGCAACACGCCTTGAATCTCGTCATGCCCATGCATTGGCAAAAACACAGTTAATTGCGCCCTTTAATGCATCTCTTGGCCATTTTGATGGCAAACTTCTACTTGAAAGCGATGAGAACCAAACAAACAGCTTATCGACTCAATTGGGACTGCTTTGCGAGATAATCCCCTGCTCACCTGAGAAAGAACCATGTCTAATAAAGTTAAACTCATTCGAAGCGTTCAGGTGCATCAGCAAACATCTTTATAGATTGGACACCTCCAGCACTGAACACCTCAAACAAGAATTCAGTCAATTGACCAACCTGGTCCAATTCTTACCAGTCTACCGGTTACATTATCCGCATTCATTGGCAGATTTGAGTACAGTGCATCAGACTTTAATAAATAAGTTTGTTGATTAAAATTACCCGTCGTTGTTACAGCCTTGCTGAAATGTTTCCCTTTGATTTAAGTCAATGGATTCCTGCAACGACAAATCCCCTCTAGCCAATGCCGGATTTATCCAATTTAAATTTGAGTTCAAAGTTACCTGAGCGATGGGAAAACCTTAAATTGGCGTGTGGAATTTTCTGGGCCAGCAACCCGAAATCAGCACGGATTGTTCTCATGCTGACTATGCTCGAGGGAGTTCTACCGCTAGCACTGGTTCATGCTACTCAATATGCAGTAAACAGCTACAATGATACACCTGAATTTTCTGCATGGCTAAGAGGTCCAGCCTTAGTATATGTCGGTATCTTTAGTCTTTCTCAGATAGGAATCTTCCTGGTCAGCTATTTCCGATTAAACCACGATAATAGTGTCAGTGATCAC
>Ga0315331_10003648_pt1 | contig 11630 bp, 7 predicted proteins | sample M160m34915metaG_FD_203456 | JGI IMG/M metagenome (GOLD analysis project Ga0315331, IMG submission 203456) | Ammonia-oxidizing marine archaeal communities from Monterey Bay, California, United States - M1 60m 34915 | ecosystem: Environmental > Aquatic > Marine > Intertidal zone | place: USA... | reverse complement strand
GCAACGACAATTGCGAAACAGTTTCATTGAAACTGCCAGACCGTAACAGTGCGATTATCAGGCTAGCAGCGATGAACCGGTGTTGATTCAATCACCTTGGCACCGTTTCACCTGCGCAGTTAAATCTGATTTCGGGAGCCACCAGTTCAGTCATCCGCCCGTTCTCCCCAGATTACTCCCGGTAAATAAATCACGATGCCAATCGCTGCTGCAACCAGCCAAGGTGGCACAAATGAGGTTAAACCGGGAATCCCAAACGCAGGCCCAAACAAGATCACTAAAGAGGCGGCGGCGGCAAACGGAGTCATCCGCCACCCTGAAACGAATGCGGAGAGAGCCAACAAGAATCCGGCCAACCCAAGTGACCAGACCTGTACATCCCAAGTGAACAGCAAAGTACTTGTTGCTGAGTTCGTGGCGGTGGAGGCCGCTCCTTTCAATGCGTCACTGACTTGATCAAGATCAAGGTCCCCACTGCTTACAGTTCCCAGTGCATCAATCTGCTTGAGCTGTTCGAACAATCCTTGCCTATCTGCCAAGAGTGCAAAGAGGGATAATAACAAGCATCCGACTAAAAATCGGGTTTGCCCGCCCAACGCAAAACGGGCAACTGCCAGCGGTTCGCGTTCTCGTTGATACTTACCACTTCTGGCGTCGGCGATCATCTGCTTCATTCGAGCGCGTTTCTGGATTGCTGCCTGAGTACTCGCAGAGACGGGAGACGATTCGGAACCGGACTCCACCTTTGTATTTTCCATCACCGCCGCAGCAATCTGCCATGCACGATCACGAGCTTCGTCTACCGACAATCCCTCACGTGCCAACCCACGCTCTTCGATCGTTGCCAATCGCTGGTGATCACGTATTTTCTGATGTTCCTCGGTCTTCTGACGAAGCAAAGAGCACACTCGGTCACGAAGTGACTTCACCTCTGTGGGTCCGGTAAACGATGAATCACGGGCAAGTTTTTCTCGCATTTGCAACAGCGAATCATAACCAAACAAGGCCTCGTAAAGATTTTGCCAACCTCGGCCGCTATAGCGGGCCGCGAATGATCGCAAACCATCTTCATCAGTACCACTGATTCGCAAATCTCGAATCAAGCGTTCTGCCTCTGCCAAAGGATCACGTTGTGCCTTCCATACTGGCAGGATCAGAATTTGATCGTTGCAAAACCCAACCGTCGCACCCAGCAGAAGTCCGATCAACAAACCGGGCCATAACCCACAAAAAAAGACGAGTACTGAAATTGTCAGCATGCTCACCAGGGTGACGCCCCAATCCCATCGAGACCAGGCTCCAAGCCATTTTCTGACATGATCAACCACAGGGCTTTGCAACCGTCGCGCACGCATCAGCAGGCTGCAAACCACAGCCCCCACGATCATCCCAATTCCAGTCAGAACCCATCGCGGGCCGGCATCAAACCATACCAACACGCACGTCAATCCGACCGAAACCGCGAAACACCCCCACAGCAGCAATGTCGACAAGGACGCCAAGCGTGTTGCGTCACGGTACTTGGTCGCAATTGCCTCCCAAATATCCGCCTGCTGCGAGGTCGGCGAAAAGCCGTTTTGCTCAGCCAGTCCAAGATAGGATTCCAACTCACGGATCATCCCTGCCAAGGACTCGTATCGGTGGTCAACATTCTTCGCCATTGCCTTGGAAACGATCTGCTGCAGTTCATCAGGCACCCGGTGATTGATCTCAGTCAAGCTTGGTGGTTGCGCCGTCGCATGCTGTTCTGTTACATCTGACACAACCGTGCCTTCAAACGGCGGCCGTCCTGCAAGCATGAAGAACAGCGTGCACCCCAGGGAATAAATATCAGCACGACCATCGACTCCAGCTGCATCGAGGCTCTGCTCGGGTGCCATGTAAGCAGGAGTCCCCACTGCAGTGCCTTGCAAAGTAACCTGCGTACCGCTCGCCAAATCGACTGGCACATCAGGCTCAGAATCCGAGTCACCATGATCGGGTATTTTCACAAGCCCAAGATCTGCGACTTTGATAATGCCATCCTTAGTCAACAACAAGTTGGCTGGTTTAATATCGCGGTGCACCATTCCATGCTGATGTGCAAACTGCAATCCACGTGCAGCTTGCACTGCATAGCTAGCTGCCAGCCTTGGTTCGAGTTTTCCTTTCTCTCGTATCAGATGGGCCAATGGCCCACCACGCACCCACTCCATGCTGAAAAACTGAAGACCAGCATCTTCTCCAAAGTCATAGATTTGGACTACGTTGTGGTGAGTCAGTTGAGCTGCCGCATACGCCTCGCGTGTGAATCGAGCGAGTGAGGCGGGATTCTCTGCCAGCCGTCCCCTAATCGTTTTCAAAGCGACTAAACGATCCAGCGAAATCTGCTTGGCTTCGTAAACTGTCCCCATCGCACCACGTCCCAAAAGACGCAAGACTCGATACCCACCCAGACGGTCCGGGATGCTACCCGCATCGCGGTCCCTCCCCACCGGTGTCGATTCTCCTTGGTTTTCAGCCGTCATCTCCCGAGCCGCAGAAAGCTGCGTTGCCTCGGGTTCTACGCCAAGTGAAGGTTTCCCATCCGAATCAATTCGCAAGTCAAACGGTTCACCGCAATACTTGCATTTGGGTCGATAACGCCCTGTCTTCGGCTGGCCGAGCGACAGTGATTTCTCGCAACTGGGACAGTTGATTTGCATGCACTGATCTCCACAAACAAGGACGCATTGACGTGCAAAAGCCATGGTAACAGATCAACTGACCCCCAACCTGTTTCGCTGGCAGAGAACGAACGCATCATCCGACACTCATTCCGTCGGGTAACTGAAATTGAGCAAATCAATTATTTCGCAATAACCAACGCGCAATCCGGATGCGCCACCGGGGTTGCTGTGTCACATCGGGATCCCGACCCATTGGTTGATAATGATCTGCATATTGCATCAGAATTTCTCCCATCCGCGTCAACAATGATTCACCCTTGCCCACGATGCTTTCCTGCACCTGATTCACCAACTGCTCAGACGCAAGAGACGGAATCCATGTGGCAGTGTCGCGCACCAACTTCATCATGTCTTCCACATCCAAGTGGATCCGTTGGTCCAAGCTTTGAATGATATTACTTTGCATACCGGCAGTAGTGTTGCCCAACCATCGCTGCAATGCGACGAGACTTGAGGCTGCGTCCACAACACAAACGTTCCCTTCATGGTCCACTGCAAGGTTGCCGGCGTGGAGTGCACCATGAGTTGCTCCCGACCGATGAGCTGCCTCAACAGCGAAAGCAACGGTCGCCAACTGTCGCCAGCGGCGCAGAACGATCGATTCATTGAGTTTGGCATCCCTGAGTCTCGCTTGATTGAGGCCGTCATTATTCAAGGCATTTTCATTCAATGCCTTTGTCACAACCTCCGCAGAATTATCACCTTCAGGCGATCGGGTAATCGACGGTGGTCGCCACGGGTTTGCAAATTGCCATGGCCGGATCACACCCAAGTACCCCATTTGCACGGCAGCCATCTGCGGCGCGATCCAGTGAGGATTCTGCACCCGCGAAGCTGCTTCACAAACATCCAGCAGACCGATGACATCTTTGTCTGACATCAGATGCGGGACACGGATAATTTTCATGGCGAGGGAGATGCCGCGAATATCATCGCGACCTCGCAATAAGCAACGATCCTTATCACGCACGATGCATTGATCCACAAGAAACCAATCGGGAATGGTCAGGGGGTAGTCTTCGCTAATCCTGGCAAGTGACAGTTTCGAATTCACCGATGACGCTTCATCAGCCAGCGAAGCAACTGGATCAATAGAAAAACCGCTTGAAAGATCGTCTGGATGATCCAATGTCAGTGAAGAGGAATCGAAATGCGGTGCTTCGCTTAAATCAAACCCGAAACTTCCTCTTTCAGGTTTCCGATGGAAGCACGGCACCTCTGGACTGAGGTCAAGCCGTGCCAACTCCTCGATATCGGTTGCGAGATCGGGAAACCGATTGCAGTAGGCCGCCAGATCGATGGGTTCTCGCAGTTCAGCAGCCACACACAATTCCGCATCTATCAGATCAAGCAAATCGCTGGTGCGATCTAACTGGGGAAATTCTCGCACGTATTGTTCTGCACAAACGTGATGCCCATTTCGGTGCTGGTGCATCAAGTCTATGCAAGCTAGATCCAGCACCGCATTTCGATCCACCTTCCGGCCACCAAGCAAGTCAACCAACGAAGCCGCTGGGTTCTTTCTTCGTTGCTGACTTAGCCAATTGATCAGTTCATCAATACCAGCTGAGGAAACATCGGAAAAATCAGCCATCCGAGTCTCCCTCACGGAACCCAATTTCCTCTCGCACACGCTCCAAAGCTCTTTTTACCCGCATCCGAACCGTATCTGGTTTCACACCAAGTGACTCACCGATTTCAATCCAGTCCCGATTTTCGAGCATCATGCTGACAGCCAACGCATCTTCGTCGTTGAGCAAATCTTTAATTCTCTCGATAACCTCCCGGTGCAATGCGATCTGGCTTGGTGAATGGCCTTGGTTCACCACTGGCAACTCATCAACAGGGACCGCCTCATTACGACGAAAATCACGACACTGCCTTGCCAATCGGCGAAAGGTGTCAAGTACCTGATTATCAATCGCACGCAACACATACGCCAACGCGTCATCGGGCGTGACGCCATTGGCATTAAAACCTCTCGTCATCTCTGCCATGACATCGTTGCAAATGTCCATCGACTCCGCTTGACCGGTCAGCCCATACTGTCGCAATCGCGTCCTTGCCCGACGGCGAAACTGATCTCCAAACTGACGCCAAATTGCCTCCACTGACTGGCTTTCCATGGACCAACTGTTCGCAGCCGAACCAGCATTTTCGCCAGTTACCTTGCGTTCATTTTGACCAGTCATCACGAACCTCTTTATTGCACCACACGAAATCCACCCGTAGCCTCGCAAACGTTGCGTTGCGAACATGCCCCCAAACCATCTTTCCATGCTTGAGGCATCGAGTCGACCCTATCCTGAGACAGCAAGCGATATCAGTCCCAATCGGAACATCCCCCCCTTGCGAAGCATTCTGTCACCGACGGTCCAAATCCTAGATTTCCTTGGACCGCACCCATTCAACCTGCGTACCTATTCAACCCGGCGTCAGCCAGCCAACCAAACGAACAGGATGAATGAAGAAGCCCCGCCTTCACCCCTCCGAAGGTCCCCCACTGAAGGAATTGGCAGCAATCAATGTTCGAGGTTGATTGCCAACGTGGGGCTAGGCAAGGCTCAACCACTCACAAGAGCGTGTACCGGTATCGAGGAACTTATACCGAGCAACGGCGATAGAGAAACGGACACTTGGAAACTGAACGCGAGGCATGCCCCAATGTCGATCAGCAAGGCACCCTTGTCAGTGCTTGCGGTGGCTTCAGCCACCAGCAAAAACACAAACGCACACAGGAACGCGACCGCAATCAACATCCAATCCCAAGCAGTGAGTCACCGTGGGATGTTGATCACTCATCAGCGTATTCCTGGTTGCTTGCTGCGATATTTCCTTCATCCTGCAACACGCTGGTCGCTGCGCTGTATTGATAACTCGCTTCCTGAAACAACTGCATGGCTTCGCGAACATAAATGATCGCCACAAGCCCGGTCAATGCGGAAGCCACATAGGTAAGGAGTCCAGTCAAAAACACAAAACAGACAGCACCACACCCGATCGCTCCCAAGGCATACACCAAGCAAATCGCTCCCTTGAGTTGGATATTGCGAGCCTGCAGACGAGCACTGCGTTTGATGGCGACACGTGCAGATGTATTAGCCAACTCACGCATGGCATTCAGATCCGTGTCCCGTTCTGGAGCAAGTGACCTGGGGACGAGAGGAGCATTGGGATCGAGTGGTTCGAGGTCCTCTTCCTCTGGCTCATTTGCACCATCGAGCGGCTCATCTTCTGCGTTTGTGTCCTGGGCATCGCCGCGAACATGCTGCAGCAACCGATTCATGTACGCTTCGATCGTATCATCTTCATCATCACTGTCAGTGAGTTCAGAATCGGCTACTGCGTCGTCGCTGACGGAACCAACACTGCTCGACTCATCCTGAAGGGGTCCGTCACCGGTTGCCTCATCATCAGAAGCAACCGCAGTCCCGTCGCCAGAATCCATGTCCTGATCGGTACTCTGCTCAAAGTCTTCGTGTCTGCCTTCTTGAATGCTCTGATAGGGTTCATATTCATTCTCGAACCCATCAACTGCACCATGCTTCTCGTAAAACCCAACGGTACCTTCATCGACAACCGAACTCGGCTCAACGCCAGTCTCAGCGTTGTGGTTCAATCCTTCATCGCTTGCTTCGGCATCTGTCGCCCAATCTTCAGACTCAGGCCGCATGTAACCAGTTGCGCTGAGGCCTTCTTCCTGATCACCTTCGTAGGTCAGATTGGAAAAAGCATCCAAAGCACTTTGGTGGTTAGCGGATGACTTTGGTGGGAAAGCGTCCTCGGCTTCCAAATCCTGAATCAACTTACTGGCCAGTGAACCACCGACAATCTGATCGCCATCCGGCAATTCACCATCGACTCGCATCTCATTCTCGAGATGCATCTGCAGTGAATCAGCATCTTGCAAAGTTGGCTCTGGATTGCCCGCACTGGAGCCCCCTGGATCTGGGTTTACAGATTCTGGCGTAACGTCTTGGCTTGGCTCGCCCTCATCGTTTGAGTCCCCGACGTCGACGATCTGACGCCCGATTTCCTGCGTGCTGGCTTCCTCAACAGAGTCGGGTGCCGATTTATCAGATTCAACATTACCGACCTCTTCCCAAACCGCATCAGCTTGGTTTGCGCGCGGGTCGTCTGATGATTTCCGATGTTGATTTTGCTGTTCAGCCGCTTCCAGCCTGACCAGAGTTTGCTCATGGTCAAGCTGCATAGTCCCAATTTGCTCATTGGCAGATTCAAGCTGAGTGCGAAGTGATTCGACCTCTTCTTGGCTGGGGCTTGATTCCACCTCCAGACGCGATTGATCTCGTTCCTGCTTTACCTCGGTGAGGCGTCGCGTCAAATCATCGTTGGCTTCACGCAACTGATTGAGTTCGGTGTTCGCCTGATCCATTTCGGATGAGAGCTTCTCAACCGCCGATCTCAGTTCACTGGTTTCAGCAATCCATTGTTCACGGTTTTCATCACCCCTGCCCTCACTTTCCGAAACAATAGTTTCCAGTTCGCGAACGGATGAGCGTGCCTGCTCATAATCAGCCCGCAGAACTTCAGCTTCGTTTCGAGCATCAGAAACCATCTGCTGCAGCTCTTCGACCTGCTGCCTGAGATTTTCTGCTGCTGCCTCGCTCTCAGAGAGCTGCGTCAATTGTTCTGATTCGGAGGAACCATAGGCCGCTCGCAATTGTGCGATCTGCTCTTCTAATCTGGCGGCCTGCTCTTCAGCTGCCACTCGTCGATTCTCGCTGGCAGCATGATCTTGCACAGCCTGGTCACGGGCCTGCTCGAGCCCCGTCCGCAACCGCTCATGCTCCACTCGCTGATTTTGTTCGCGTACTTCGATTTCCAAATGCTGTTTCGACAGTTGCTCAATCTGAGCGTTGAGGGATTCAAACTGTTCTCGCATTTGGGCAACCGATTCGGCTGCCGATTCGGCTTGTCGTTGTGACTGATGGAGACGCCGAGTCGCCTCTTCAAGCTGACTACGGTATTGCAATTCCTGTTCGCGAAGTTCCACTTCGCGAGCATGAAAGCTCTCCTCCCTCAAATGGTTTTCTTCCCGAAGCGCCAACAGTTCCTGCTGACGCTGTGAGAACTCATCATAAAGCTGGAAGTTTGACGTTTCCTGCGACTGCAAACGAGCTTCGCGGCGATACAGATTTTCCGCCCGCGACCACAATTCTGTTTCTCGGTTCCGCAGCTCAGATTCACGTTCATCCATACGGCCTTCACGACGGTCGCACTCAATCTGCCGCTCACGCCACTGGTCAACCTCTCGACGCAAACGGTCACGCCAAAGCATATCCTCTGCCGTGGGACCTCCCGCAGCAGAATCCTCGGACCCTACCCCAGACAAACGACGTTTTCTAGGCTCGTGCCCGGCTTTGTTTGAGCTGGCGAATGACTCAGCCGTGCTTGGGCCGCGTTCACCATCACCTGCGTTGGTACCAGCGTTACCTCCACTGCCCGACTTCATTCCTGCCGGCTTTACCGACAGCAGTTCGAACTGATACTGCCCAAGGCGAAGAACATCGCCTACACGCAAACTTGCCTCGGTTGTTCGTGAAGCGTTGACTTGGACTGGCACCGAGTAAGCACGTACAACAACTCTCGAAATATCACGCAGCAGCACGGCGTGCATTGGCCGAAGCGTATCGTCGCTTAGCCGGATCGAACATCCCTCCGCGCTGCCGAACGTGTAACGGTTGCCCGTTAATCGCAGACGACGAACGGGTGAGCCTGGACAGGTCACACGAAACTCAATTGCCCCGCGTTCGCGAGGCTCGATGTCGATCACTTCATCGACATAACCTGAACCAGTACTAAAACCTGACCCGGCACGATAACTCGGCCCCGCGCTATAACCCGGCCCCGCGCTATAATTCGGCTCCGTGCTCTCCATCGCGTGTACCAGTTTCTGGATCGATGACACTCCTTCAACTGAGTGCTTTGAGTAGGCACCCTCGGCGGAAGAATCATCCAACGCAGATTGGCTGGGCGGCGTCGCCGCTGAGGGCTCCTGCTGCGGTGCCTGCGGTTGATCCGTTTCGGCAGAAATTCCGTCTGCCGTGTCACGGCCGCTGGCATGCTGCGAACGTAAACTGTCGGTCGAATCCTGCCCCGATTGATCGGCAGCATCCTCGAACGGCGATCCGTTGTTTTGGTTCGTATTCACCGCCTCTGTTCCTTCCGTGTTGAACAATACTGTTCTGATTTTGGATACCGAATCAGTCAGCCATCCCGCATCAAGGCGGGTTGTGCGCGCAAAACCATCGCGGAGATGCGCAAAACCGCCTTGTCCTGTTTTCGGTAATAACCGTTCGGCCGGTTAGACAAATTAGGTCTAGCGCAGGAATCCGAGCCGATCAGGCAGTTTCACGAAAAGCAAAACCCCCCTAAAGAGGTACACAAAGAGGGTCAGCTCGAAACTGTCCCGTTCACCAAGTCTGAGCCGAGGACTTGCAGGGAGGGCTGCAAAGCCATTGCTGCCATACCTTTACGGCGATAAAGATCTCAAATCCGGTGATAATCCGAATGAAAAAGCTGAAAAACTCGACCTGCTTCCTATCATTGCGGCACTCGGGAACAGTGAGGCAAACATCTCCTCGCTCTGCTGCGTACCAAGACCTACCCAGCAGATGGTCGTGTCTGAGTTCGATTTTGGTTCGAGCGAAGCGCGGCGTTGCTCGGAGAGCAACTTTCCGCCCCCCAGGTGCACGCCTTATCGCGGCGGCCTTCTTTTCCTAATGAGGTAATGCGATGTCACGAAAAGAATCTATCAAGAAACTACGTGAGCAACTGATCCGTCGTCGCGATGCACTGCATCGCGCCCTCGAAGGTGATCTAAGCCTGCTTAGAGAACTCCATCAAGAACGGACAGGCGACATCCTCGATGCCGCAGCTGACACAGTGCAGGACGAACTCAACAGTCAGCTAATTGAGGCTGAGAGTCGAGAGCTCAGTGCGATCAACAACGCCATTGCCCGTCACGGGCGAGGAACTTACGGCGATTGTGAGGGCTGCGGCAAACCGATTCCCCTGAGTCGTCTGCGAGCAATTCCCTATGCAAACGATTGTATCGATTGCCGGCGGAAGGCCGAAAGTCGCAGTGTTGGTGGTGCAGCCACGATGTGGAACCGGGTCTTCGACCAAGTCGAAGCCGACCCGGTGTAACTGCATCCACCGCTGACCATTTAACTTGCGAAATCGTCAAACGACAATTTCGCCAAACAATTCAGGCGACTGGCATTACAACCACCGCTGTATGACCTTACGGAACCAAGCCAACTTACGGCCTGAAACGGTCGTCGCAGTCCTTCCAACTTTACGTTCTGCAGCCAGCTACTGACGGTCTTGTTGCACGACGTATGCGGATTTTGAGTCCTCTCAGTCCATTGCGACCGGATGAATGTTCGGTCGTTTTTTAATGCGCCATGGATAGCGATTGTTCCAGTTACTTCGTTGACGAGTGCCAAACAAATGAACCAAAAAGTAGACGGCACGGATCGACGATAGTTAACTCTGCGAACCTCCCCCTGAACACTCCCTATCAGGTCTCTAGCACATGTCTCTTTCCTTTCTTCGCTGCCTCCCAATGCAGCGACAGATGATGATCCTGCTTGCCGCAGCTGCGTTCACTCCTTGGACAGCTGCCCACGGTCAGGACAGCCGAACCAACCAACACTCCGTCAGTATCCGGCAGCAGACGTCCGCCCCCGCAGTACCCAGCGCGACAACGATCAATGCGGAGCGTGAACGACTTTACAACGAACTCGCAGAAGAGTTTGCCGCGTTTAACCGTTTAGGCAACTTGGTACGCCGTGTTTCGACACTGGTCAAGCCGAGCGTGATTCACATTGAAGCTCACAAGACCGAAGAGCGTGGTGGCACGCGTGAGTCCTATGATGAAGCTGGCAGCGGAGTTGTTCTTCAATTTTCGAATGATGAGTACTGGGTGTTGACCAATCGTCACGTGGTCGAAGGTGCAAAACCCAGTGAAATATTGTTGCGATCAAGCAGCGGAACCGAGTTCTATCCAGAGAAAGTGCTGTCAGACGCGAGCACAGACGTTGCCGTCATGAAAATAAAGCAGCCTGTGATCCCTGCTGCTCGCCTGGGTGACAGTTCCAGCGTTGGCATCGGTGATTTCGTCATTGCAATTGGCAGCCCTTTTGGGCTCAGTCACTCTGTCACCTTTGGCATCCTGAGTGCTAAGGGGCGACGAGATTTATCGCTGGGCGCACAAAAGATTGACTTGCAAGATTTCTTCCAAACTGACGCGGCTATCAACCCCGGGAACAGTGGTGGTCCGCTGCTTAACTTATTGGGTGAAGTCATTGGTCTCAACACGGCCATTGCAAGCAGTAGCGGCGGTAGTGAAGGAATCGGTTTCGCGATTCCGATCAACATGGCAATGCGAGTCGCCGAGCAATTGATCCAGAATGGCCGTCTGCGTCGGGGCTATCTGGGCGTCACGCTTGACCCGAACTTCTCGGTTGCCGACTTGGCAACTGCTGGTTACGGATCAATTTCTGGCGCCCTCGTGAAAGAGGTCCGAACTGGCTCACCTGCAGCCAAAGCGAGACTACGCAGCGGCGACATCATCGTCCTGTTCAACGGAGATCCCGTCGAAAATGACGACCACCTCGTCACTCAAGTAGGACTGACTGAGGTTGGTGACTCAATTCCGATGATCATTCTCCGAGAAGGAAAACGATATCGCACGGATGTCACGTTGACGGACCTGATGTAAACGGTGCTCGCCGCACGCAGATGTGGCTGGTCAACAGTGTGCGGGCACTGTTCAGCCTTGATCCACCAAGAGAGCCCCGGATGATCTGGTATGTGCCGGATCGTCCGGTTGGTGCCTGCTGACGAGCGTGAATCCAGCACTCCAGGATGACAGGCCACCGCTGCTGCAAA
>Ga0315331_10003646_pt1 | contig 11633 bp, 8 predicted proteins | sample M160m34915metaG_FD_203456 | JGI IMG/M metagenome (GOLD analysis project Ga0315331, IMG submission 203456) | Ammonia-oxidizing marine archaeal communities from Monterey Bay, California, United States - M1 60m 34915 | ecosystem: Environmental > Aquatic > Marine > Intertidal zone | place: USA... | reverse complement strand
GTTCTCGAACGTCGTCGCGGTTGAGGCGAACGAGTCGATGCGTGGGGATGTCGGGCGTGTGTACCCGTACACGCCGAGCCTGTCCGGGCGCAGGGTGTCGACGACGACGATGACCACGTTTGGGCGCTCCGGTGGCCCCTGGCATCCGCCCTGCGCGCCGATGACCGCGAGGAGCACGAGCGCCCACGGGTGGCTCCACCTTCCGCGCGGTGTCCGCCCCCTGGGAGAGGGAGTTTTGAGGCTTGCCGGCATTCTGCTCCTTGTGCACCTCATTTTGCGCGGCGAGTGCGATCACAGGGCTGCCTCAGCGAGTATATCCGCACGGCTTGGGATCGGCGCAGTCCGTCAACCGAGAGCTGAACCGCGCGGGCTTGGCGAGGAGCGGTCTTCGCTGCGGTAGGATTGTGAGATGGTCAGTGCGACGCAGATCTTCGACTGTGACAACCACTACTACGAAGCACAGGACGCTTTTACGCGGCACGTTCCTCCTGCGATGCAAGGTCGGTGCGTGCAGTGGGCAGAGATCGGTGGGCGTGCGAGACACCTCGTCGCTGGCCGGGTCGATCACTCGGTTGGTAACCCTTTCTTCGATCCGATCGCGCGACCCGGAGTCCTGCATGATTACTACCGAGGGAACCCGCGCGGTCTCCCCGCGGCGGAGTTGATGCGGGGGGACCTCGAGCCGCTCTCTGCGAGTTACGTCGACCCCGCCGCGAGGTTGTCGGCGATCGATGATCAGGGCGTTGATTCGATTTGGCTCTTCCCGACGCTGGGGGTGCTCTACGAGGAGCCGCTTAAGCAGGACCCGGAAGCTGTCTGCGCGCTGTTCGAGGGGTTCAATCGCTGGCTGTATGACGACTGGGGTTTCGTCTACGCCGATCGCCTCTTCGCGGCCCCGTATCTCTCGCTGGCCGATGTGGACTGGGCTTGTCGTGAGCTGGATTGGGTCCTGTCTCGGGGCGCACGGTTGATCGTGATGCGGCCCGCCGCGACCTGGACGCGCGACGGGCCGACCTCACCGTTTGTTCCCTGCTTCGACCCCTTTTGGGCTCGCGTTGCCGAGGCGAAGATCCCTGTCGCGATCCATACCGGGAACTCGGGTTACTCCGCAAACGGTTATGCCGGCGAAGGTTTCGGGCGCGCGAGCATTGGAGCGAGCCGGCGTCCGTCGGTCCGGAACCTGGATCTGGCGCGGGCGGCCTTTGATTGGTTGTTCACCGCATTGTGCGAGGGGCTCTTCGAACGATTTCCGGGGCTGCGGGTCGTGTCTGTCGAGAACGGAGCGGGGTTCTTACCTGAACTCTTTCGGAACCTGCGGAACGCACGAGATCGCAACCCGTGGCACTTCGCCGAAGACCCAGCGGACACCTTTCGCGAGCACGTCTTCGTGAGCCCCTTTTGGGAAGACGACTTGGCTGAGGTGCTTGAGCTCATGGGGAGTCATCGCGTCGTCTTTGGATCGGATTGGCCACATATGGAGGGCTTGCCGGAGCCGCTCGCCGTCATGACGGAGGCGGGGCGCCTTGATGCCGATGTGCGGCGGCGCTTCCTGCATGACAACACACACGAGCTGACGCGCTCTAGGGCGTAATGGCCTCGTGAAGGGGGGCGCGGAGCGGTCGTGCCCTCGCCCCTGACTTCAGCCGGGTCAGTCGTCGCCGACGAGTAGGCCGCGGCCATCGCCCCAGGCGACCCCCTTGCCCTCGGCGCGACGCTTCTCTTCGTGCCTGTCGATCTCGCTCCCGATTGCGACCCGTAGCTCGGTCGTCACCCGCCCGCTGTTCCGCTCAAACCAGTCGAGGCTCTCATGGCGCCCCTGGTTGGCGCGCTGCAGCTCGGGGATTACATATCGTGCGAAGAGGTCATAGCTCTTCGCTGTCCGTTCGGGGTCGGCGCAGTCATGGGCGAGCAAGAGGAGCGTGCCGAAGCCGCCCGAGCGCTCGGCGAGCGAACGGATCTGGGCGACGGCGTCGTCGGGCGTCCCGATGACAGCGCGACCGAGGAGAGTGAGGCCCCGTTCGGTCCATTCTTGGATCGCCGCTTCGACGGATCGACTGTAGGGAAGAGGCTCCCCGCCGAGTCGCTCGAAGTAACGAACGAGCTTGAGGAGGCCGTGCTCCATGTCGGCATACGCTTGCTCCCGGCTCTCTGCGAGATGCATTGGCGCGACGAGCCGCCAGTTCTTTCGGTCGACGGACTGGCCGTGTTCTGCCGCGGTGTCCTCGCACACCTGCCAGTGCGCGGGCAGGAGGTCGAAGCCCTCGCCCGCAGTGGCGGCCATCGACAACATCCCGATGCCGTAGGTCCCTGCGGCGGTGGGCCCGGAGGGGGAGATCGCTGCAGCCACGGCCATCTCGACTGCTGGGCGAGAGTAGGGCCGGAGTTGGACACGGGCGTCGCGGAGGGTGAACCAGTCGGTCTCGTGGGTCACGGTCTCTCCCCGGAGGAGTGGGATCAGGACGTCGAGCGCCTCGCGCATTCGTCGGCGCTGCTCAGTGATCGGGACGCCCAGCATGTACGCGTCCGAGGGGAGCTGTCCGGGGCCGACGCCGAACATGAGCCGTCCTTGCGTCTGGTGGTCCAGTTGGGTGATTCGGTCCGCGACCATGAGCGGGTGGTGGTAGGGCAGTGAGACCACGCCCGTCCCAAGCCGGATGGAGCGAGTGCGCTCGGCTGCGGCGGCGATGAAGAGTTCCGGTGAGGCGATGGTCTCGAAGGAGGCGGAGTGGTGTTCGCCAACCCAAAGCTCGTGAAAGCCGAGTTCGTCGAGTTGTTCCGCGAGCGCTAAATCCCGCCGGAGTTGGAGCGTCGGGCTCTCGTCGTCGGCATGGTATGGAGCGAGGAAGACACCGAATCGAAGCGGTTCATTCATCCTGTCGATGCTACCACCTGATGTGGCTCAGGGTCTGGTTCGAGAGGGGAGGAGCGAGGTGTCTTCGGCGTGGTCGCGGGCCGCGATGAGCTGGGGGCCTAGCCAGGCTGCGAGGCGGTTGGCGCCGGCGCGGCTGAAGTGAATCCCGTCGGGGCGGGCATCTTCCAGCCCGAAGAGAGATTGGGTGAACTCTCCGTCGGGGCAGACTCGTTCGAAGGTGTCGATCAGGGTGATTGGGTTCGCTCGGGACTTCTGCTCAAGGTCGCGTAGCAATAAATTGCTATGTGCAATCCGGTTGGGGTCAAAGAGCTGGTCTGACTGTGGAATCTTTTGACAGAGTGTCGTGAGCCATACGAGCTGGGCGCCGCCTGCGGTGAGCTCGTCTCGCGTTTGGGCGAGCCAGTCCGTGAGCCAGCGGTCGTACGCTGGAGCTCCGGGGCCGAGCGGTGTGGTCCACGCAGGTTCCTGTCGATCCATCAGGTCGAACCGGCTGGTCAGGACGAGGACGACATGGGGGCGAAATTGCTCGAGCATCGTCTCCCAGCGAGCCCGCCAGTTGTGGCAGGTCCGGGCGCGACCGCGGTAGTCGGGGTCCAGGAGGTGGTCGAACGGCGTCACCCCGCAGCCGTATTGGGCGCCCACGGAGACCTCGACCGAGCCGCCCGTATCGCCCCACCGGAGGAGTCCGTTGCCGATGGAGCTGGCGATCGAGTCGCCGATGACGAGCACACGGGTCTTGTCCGCTGCGGACGCCTCCGCGGCGCTGTTGTTCGTCGGGATCGCCCAAGGGGCTGACGTCGGTGTTTCGGTTCCTGACGTGAAGGCGATCGCGGCTGCGATCAGAACGAGCGCGCAAGCGGGAGGCGCGAACCACCGGGTGCGCCCTCTCAGGCGCCGTCCGCGTCGGATTGGCTCTTCCACGAGGCGATAGGAAGCGGAGGCGCATGCGAGGGTGAGGCCGATTCGTAGGGAGGCGTTGGCGAGGTCGCCCAGGCCTGTCCGCTCCGGTGTGAGCCATAGGTAGATTGGCCAGTGGTAGACGTAGGCCCCGTACGAGACCCGTCCGAGCCAGCGGAGGGCGGGCTGGCCGAGGAGCGCGTTCGTGACGCGTTCTCCGCTGAGTGCGGCACCTAGGACAGTGAGTGTCGCGAGCGTGTAGAGCGCCATGCCGCCGCGATAGAGGGCAGGGCTCGTGACCGAGGCGTTCGTCCAGAAGGCCCCGAGCGCGAGGAGACCGGCGATGCCCAGCCCGGTGAGGATGGGCCTGGACCAGTGGTCCCGGGTTTCCGCTTTTGGCCAAACGGCGGCGAGGAGCGCCCCGGCAAACAGCTCGGCGCAGCGGGTATCGGTGCCGTAATACAGGCGCGAGATCGAAGCACCGCTGAGCTCCAGGGTCGCCATCCACGTCCACCCGGCGACGACCAGCAGGCTCGCGACGAGCGCCAGGGCGCGACGGCTACGGCGAGATCGGTGGAGGATCTGGACGGTGAGGAGCGGGAAGAGGAGGTAGAACTGCGTCTCGATCGCCAGACTCCAGAAGTGACGCACCGGTGATGGGGAGCCTTGGAGGTCCGCGTAATCACTGCCGGTGGCGATGAGCCACCAGTTCACCACGTTCGCAAGGGCCGTAAGCGTGTCGCCGCGGAGTCGTTCCTCCTGCGTGATGTCCGCGACGAAGACACCGAAGAGCGTGATTCCGGCGAGACCTAGCCATGCTGCCGGGAGGATCCGTCTCGCACGCCGCGCCCAGAAACCGCGGAGTGCAACGCGACCGCGTGTTTCGTGCTCTGTGAGCAGGAGCGCGGTGATCAGAAAGCCTGAGAGGGTGAAGAAGCTCGAGACGCCGAGGAATCCGCCTGGGAGCCAAGAAACCCCTAGATGGTAGGTCAAGATGCCCGCGAGTCCGAGCCCTCGAAGCCCCTCGATCGCTGGGGAGAAGGCCAGGCGTGGAGCGCGCTGATGAGGGTCGTTGGTCGCCGGGGAGTCGATCCGAAGGGTATAGCAGTTTCGCGGGCCGGGGAGTGCGGCGAGCGCCGCGGGGAGCCACGAGAAGCGAACGCTTTTGGGGTACGCTAGCCCGCCAATAACAGCCCCGGAGAACCGATGTCAGACATCCTGTTCGAGGTGGAGGGCCACGTCGCCACCATCACCCTGAATCGTCCCGATCGTCTCAACGCGATCTCTGGGCCGATGCTCTCGAGTCTCTCGGACAAGTTGCTCGAGTATGATCAGGCACGTGATGTCCGGGTGATCGTCTTGACCGGCGCCGGGCGAGGTTTTTGCGCGGGGCTCGACCTCAAGGACACCGCGGCAGAATCCGGGGGTAGCGGGGATCTCGGGGCAGGCGGTGGTGGCGTGCCGAAGATCGCCGAGACGCCCCCATTCGTGTTGCGTCGTCTGGATACACCGGTCCTCTGCGCGCTCAATGGGCCCGCGGCTGGCTACGGGATGGACCTCGCGCTGGGGTGTGACTTCGTGATCGCGTCGGACCGGGCGACCTTCATGCCGCCAGTCAATCGGGGGGTCATCCCTGAGAGCGGCGGGACCTGGCTCTTGCCACGCCTCGTCGGTTGGCAGAAGGCGTGTGAGATCACTCTCCTTGCGCGCAAGTTAGGGGCGGAAGACATCGAGCGTCTCGGGCTCGCGAACCGGGTGATTCCCCACGATGGGTTCGAGGCGGAGGTCGCCGAATGGGCGGCAGAGTTGGCTGGGCGTGCCCCGTTGGCGATCGCGGCCGCCAAGCGGAGCATGCGGCTGGGAATGGATTCGACCTTCGAAGCGAACAGTCACCACGTGATGGCCGAGCTGATGCAGCTGTTTAACAGCAAGGACTTTCGAGAGGGGCTCGCCTCGTTCATCGAGAAGCGTGCTCCAAAGTATGAGGGTCGATGACGCGGGCGCTCAAGGGCGCGCGGTCGCTCCAGGGGGGGAGGACGACGCGTCGACCGGGAGGTCGTCTTCTGCCCGTTTGAGACCGATGCACGCGATCGAAGAGAGGATGGTGAAGCCCACCGAGCCGAGGAGGCAGGCGGTGAGGCCACTGGTCCCCATCCCAAAGCTCTCGAACAGGAAGCCCGAGAGCACCGTGCCTATGAGTCGCCCGAGCGCGTTCGCGCTGTAGTAGAAGCCGACGTTCATCGCGACGGCGTCGCTGTCGGCATAGGCGACGATCAAGTAGCTGTGCACCGCACTGTTCGCGGCGAACAAGACGCCGAACGCGCCCAGGCCGACAACCAGCGCCGGCGCTGTGGGAGCCCCCTCTGTGAGCGCAAGGACGATCCCGCCCAGCGGAATCAACAGGGAGGCCGTCCACCACAGGAGTTGTCCTCCGCTCGGGGGGCGGCGGTTGCCCTCCGATCGTCTCGTTGTGAACCTCGGTGCGTTCGCTTGCACGATGCCGTAAGCGATGACCCAGAGCGCGAGGAACGCACCCACAGCCGAGAATGACCAACCGAGAGATGCAGAGAGAAAGATCGGCAGGGCCACGGCGAACCAGAGGTCCCGGGAGCCAAAGAGGACGAGCCTCGCGGCCGCTAGCCAATTGATCCTCCGGTCCTTCGAGAAGATGTCAGGGCTCCTCGCCGACCCTGAGGCCCGACCGGAGGAGCGGGGGAGGAGGGCGATGGACGCGGTAAGCGTCAGCGAGAGCGTGGCGGCCATCGCGACGCACGCGCCCGCGAAGCCAAAGGCGGAAAGCAGCCAGCCCCCGACGAAGAAGCCGGCTCCCTTGAGGGTGTTCTTCGACCCGGTGAGTAGGGTCACCCAGCGGAGGAGCTGGTTCGAGGCGTCCGCCGGTACGACCCGTTTGATATAGCTCTTGGCGCTCATCTTCGTGAGATCTTTCGCGATCCCTGAAACCGCTTGCGCGAGCATCACGAAGAGGACCGTCAGCGAAGACGCTTGGGTCGCGAGCGCTGTGCAGGCGGCGATCTGGAGGATGAGCCCCAGCGAGAGGGTCTTGTCGAGCCCGAAGCGAGACCCGATGAGGCCCCCGATCAGGTTCGTCAAGACACCACACAGCTCGTAGAGGATGAACACGGCTGCGAGAGAGAGCGGCGAATAGCCCTGCTCGTGGAGGTAGAGCAGGATCAGCATCCTGAGCGCACCGTCGGTCACGGTGAACGCCCAGTAGGTCGCGGTTACGACCGCGTAGCTGCGAACGTCAGCCATTGCGTTCGATGTCGCTCCGTGCGACCCGACAGGCGAGCTCGACCATGCGGTTGGCGTACCCCCATTCGTTGTCGTACCAGGCCATCACCTTGACCAGGCGGTCGTCGACCACACGCGTGCAGCCTGCGTCGACGATGGCGCTGCGCGGGTCGCCCGCGTAGTCGACGCTCACGAGCGGGCGGGTCTCGAACCCGAGGATGTGCTCGAGCGGGCCCGTCGCTGCCGCGTTCTGCAGCGCGCTGTTGACTTCGTCGGTTGTGGTTCTGCGTGAGACGTGGAAGGAACAGTCCGTCAGCGAGGCGTTCAGGATGGGAGCCCGGACTGCGACCGAGTCCAGACGGCCGGCGAGCTCGGGGATGATGAGGCCGATCGCCTTCGCTGAGTTTGTGCTCGTCGGGATCAAAGAGAGTTGGGAGGCTCTCGCTCGTCGCGGATCGTGATGGGGGGCATCGTGGACGGACTGGGTGTTCGTCGGAGCGTGGATCGTTGTGATCATCCCTTGCTCGATCCCGATCGCGTCATGGAGGACTCGGACGATCGGTGCGAGAGCATTGGTCGTGCATGACGCGGCGGTTACCACGGGCTCCTTCGCGAGGTCGAAGCGCTCATGGTTGACCCCCATCACGATGTTTGGGGGACCCCCTGAGACCGGAGCAGACACCACCACCCGTCGCGCCCCGCGGTCGAGGTGGCCTGTGAGCGCGGCTGGCTCTCGGAACTGCCCACTGCATTCCAGGACGAGCTCGACGCCGAGCTTGGCCCACGGGATCTCGTTCGGCTGGGTGTCATGCGTGACCGCGAGCGCTCGGCCGTCGACGTCGAGTTCTGCCGGACCGTTTTCGGTGGCCGGCCGCCATCGGCCTTGGACACTGTCGAACTCGATCAAGGTCGCCAGGACATCGGTCGGTGTATGGGGCTCGTTGATCGCGACGAACTCGATTTCGGGGCGGTCCCATGCTGCGCGAAGGGCGAGTCTGCCCATCCGTCCTGCACCGTTGATTCCAACCCGCATACAAATACTCCTGTTGTCCCGGGAGTGTAAAACGGAGCGGCTGCGAGGGCTGCAACATTTGGATGAAGTTGAGTCTCTCCCGAACGGGCCATGCATCCCGGTGGTTGGGAAGGGCCACGAACGGAGCCTGCCACGGTCTGGTAGGCTGCCGCGCTGAGCGGGAGGGGCGATGACCAGGGATCCGAATTCGAAGGGTGAGGGCGTTGTAGAGAAAACTGCCGACTCCGGCGGCGATGCGGGCCGCTTCGACTTCAGCGGGGAACGCGAATCGCAGCACGAGCAGGCGTTTTATGAAGGGGTCAAGGAGCGCTTCGCCAAGGAGCGGGACCGGCGACTCGAGTTTCGGCCGGAGGGGACGGCGCAGTACACGTCTGCCCTGGAAGGAGAGCTCGCGCAGTACGAGATCGATCCGCACGCGCGAGAGCTCGTACCTCGGGAGCCTCTCGAGGACACCGTCGAGGTGCTCTTTATTGGCGGCGGGTTCTCCGCCTTGCTCACGTCTGCGCGTCTTCGAGAGAAGGGTGTGGAGAGCATCCGGATCGTTGAACGCGGGGCCGACGTGGGCGGGACCTGGTATTGGAATCGTTACCCCGGGGTCGCCTGCGATGTCGTCTCGTATGACTACTTACCGCTGCTTGATGAGATGGGGTACGTCCCGCGGGACCAGTACGCCAAAGGGCCGGAGATCTACGAGCACTGCCAACGAATTGCACAGCGTTACAATCTTTATGACCTCGCGGTCTTTCAGACGACCGTGACCTCGACGATCTGGAGAGAGGACGAGCAGCAGTGGGAGGTCTGCACTGATCGGGGAGATCAGATGCGCGCACGATTCGTCGTCTGTGCGAACGGAACGCTCTCGAAGCCGAAGTTGCCTCGCATCGAGGGGCTCGAGGGCTACGCCGGCCACTCGTTCCACACGTCGCGCTGGGACTACGAATATACGGGGAGCGACCTCTCTGGGCTACGGGATAAGACGGTCGGCGTCATCGGGACGGGCGCATCGGCGGTTCAGATCGTCCCCAAGGTCGCGAAGATGGCGAAAGATCTCTTCGTCTTTCAACGCACGCCTTCCTCTGTGGATCTCAAAGATGATCGTCCGACCGACCCCGAGTGGGCGGCGGCGCTCGAGGAGGGTTGGCAGGGCAAGCGTCGGGAGGCTGGCCTCCAGTCTGGGGAGCGCACGTTGGAGCAGCGGGAGCGCCTGGCCGAGTTGTCGCGAGAGGAACGTATTCGTCGTCAGGAAAACGCGAATATCGAATACGTGATGAGGATTCACCGGCACATCGAAGAGACGGTGGAAGATCCGCAGACGGCCGAAGCCCTGAAGCCCTGGTACATGTTCATGTGCAAGCGGCCGTGTTTTGATAACGATTACCTGCCAGCATTCAACCAAGAGAACGTTCATCTCGTTGATACACAAGGGGAGGGAGTTACGGAGATCGGAACAGCAGGTCCCGTCTTCGAAGGGCAGGTCTACCCGGTCGATCTCCTCGTCTTTGCGACGGGCTTCGAGGTCCAGAAGACCGGGATCTATAACCGGATCATCGGGCGCGGCGGGGTCGATCTCGAGGACAAGTATAGCGACGGGATGCGGACACTCGTCGGCATCCATTCGCGTGGCTATCCCAACCTGTTCATCATGGGCGGCTACCAGATCTCAACGCTCTTCAACCTGACCGACGTGTTTCAGGTCCAGGGTGACCACATCGCGAACTGTATCGACTACGTGCGCCGGACTGGGTGTCGGAGTCTCGAAGCCGGGGAAGACGCCGAAGAGTGGTGGGTGCAGCAGGTCATCGAAAACCGTGGGAAGACGTCACGCAACGCGGATTGCACGCCCGGCTACTACAACTTTGAGGGTGAGACGCAGCGGCGACAAGACGGGAATTACAACGGTACGTTTCGGCAATACATCAGTCACGTGAACGATGTGTTCGAGCATATCGAGGAGAGGTTCGAGTTCGCGGAGCAGCGCGCGGCTGAGTGATCCGGTGTGCGGGGCGTGTTGGCTCTGGGGGGGGATGGAGTTGAGGTGAGTGGACGACTTGGGATAGAAGGCCAGTTGATCTGGGTCATCGGAGCAGGCGGCGGCGGTATTGGAACCGCCATGTGCCGCGAGTTCACTGCTGCGGGTGCTCACGTGGTCGCGGTCGATCGCGACGAGGGAGCGCTTGCGGCCACGGTCGACGCATGTGAGGGGCCCGGGCGCCTCACTCTTGAGGTGGCGGACGCGCTCGAGCCGGAGGAACTCGCGGCGATGGCCGGCCGGCTACGTGGTGCGTCGGGCCCGCCGACGGGCCTCGTTAACGTGGTGGGCGGGCTGGCGCGCGATCGCTGGGGGGCCATCCAGGATGTTCCCAAGGAGACCTTCGACGCTGTCTTCGACCTCAACCTTCGTTGTGCTTGGAACACGTCGCGTCTGTTCGCGAGAGAACGGGTCCAATCCGGTGGCGGGGGAAGTATCGTCCAGCTGAGTTCGATCGCGGCGCTCCAGGCGATGCCCTTCGGTGCGGTGTACGCCGCGGCGAAGGCGGCGTTGCTCTCATTGACCCGCACGATGGCTCTCGAGTGGGGCGGCGATGGCATTCGGGTCAACGCCCTCGCGGCGGGATCGGTTCGCGTGCCTCGCAGCGATGCGCCGGAGCCGGAATCAGACGCGGTGGTGATTCCGCTTGGACGCCGTGGCCAGCCGTCGGATCTCTCAGGCGCAGCGCTGTTCCTGCTCTCCGGCCTCTCGCAATGGATGACAGGCCAAGTCCTGGTCATCGACGGGGGTGCATCGGTGCTGCCGGCCTACCTGGACGGGGACGGGATCCCGGTGTTCGTCTCGGATTCTTCTCTCCGAAGTCGTCTCGTCCCTCCCTCGGAGGCGGACTGAGGACGAGCGGGGAGCGTTTGCCGCGGGGCCGGGCGGTTCTTTTGCGCCTCCGGGGGGTAGGAGCCCGCGCGCGGTCCTTCGGCCGCGTGATAGCTTCTCCGGGAGAACCAGGGGGTCCTGTTGCCTTCCGAACCGCAAGTTGAGCCGCTCTTGACCAACGACGCGGAGCACATCAGCCGTGTCGCGTGGTCCTCGCTGATCTTGTACGCGGTTCCGCTCGCCCCTGCGTACCTCCTCTACATGATGCTCACCGTTGTCTTCATGAACTTCGCGACGGACGTGCTCCTGATCGCGCCTGGCTTCGTGGGGACGATCTTCTTTGTCTCGAAGATCTGGGATGCGGTCTCCGACCCCTTGGTCGGGACGCTGAGCGACGCGACTACATCACGTTGGGGGCGGCGTAAGTCATGGATGCTCGCCTCCGTCGTTCCGCTCTTGGTGACGACCGCGATGCTATGGACGCCTCCGTCTGATCTCTCGGAGATCCAGCTCTTGCTGTGGGTTGGGGTTTCTGTTCTTGGTTTCTATACGGCGTTTACGTTGTTGGTCGTGCCGCAGATGGCTCTGGGGGTAGAGCTCAGCCCCTCGCCAAACGAGCGGGCGCGCGTCTTCGCCGGGCGTCAGGTCGCGCAGACGCTCGGGATGCTCGGGACGTTCTTGATCGCGACCCCGATGATCCTCGACAACGTGAATGCTCA
>Ga0315331_10003645_pt1 | contig 11633 bp, 14 predicted proteins | sample M160m34915metaG_FD_203456 | JGI IMG/M metagenome (GOLD analysis project Ga0315331, IMG submission 203456) | Ammonia-oxidizing marine archaeal communities from Monterey Bay, California, United States - M1 60m 34915 | ecosystem: Environmental > Aquatic > Marine > Intertidal zone | place: USA... | reverse complement strand
GAGTCTGGTGAGTTTACTGAAGTAGTTAAGAAGATTCTCCTTCAAGGTAAACCATATAATGAAGAGAATGTTTTCCATATGAAGAGAGAACTAGGTGACATCTGTTGGTATCTTGCACAAGCATGTATGGCACTTGATACTACATTTGATGAAGTGATTGAGATGAATGTAGATAAATTAAAGGCAAGATATCCTGGTGGGGAGTTTGATGTTCACAAGTCAGAGAACAGGAAGGTTGGAGATTTATAAATATATCTAGAATAAGTATTCAGGATAACCTCTCATGGGATTAATGAAGGAACTCAATGATCTTAATAGCATCTATCAGAACATGTATTTTGAAGATGAGAACAAAGGTTATGTTGTAACTAATGCTGACAAGAAAGGAAATACACCAGCATGGCAGGGATATAAAGCAGGTAAGAAAAAGAAGGATGGTAAACCAATGTATAGAGCGGCTGATCATTTGAAGAATGAGTCAGTTGGTTCTGCTGTTGATAAGACTTTAGGTGCTGCAGGTGAAATTGCTGATACTGCAATCAAACTTCCTGCCAAAGCAGTTGGATATGTAAAGGGTCTTAAGAAAGGTATTAAGAAAGCTGCTAAAAAAGGTGAGACTAAAGCAAATGAAGACTTTGAGTTTAGTCCTGAAGTAGAAAAGTTAATTGAGTCTGGTAAGTTTTCTGATGCAGAGATTGCAAAGATTGCTGATATTCAGGAAGCAGACATTGCTGATATTCTTGCACGTTTAGAGAAGAAGAGAATTAGTAAAGGTGGTAACCCAGACGATTCTCCTCTACCTGCTATGAAGAAGTATCATGCAGATAAGAAAAAGAAAGCGAAGAAGTAAATGAAATCTTTTGAGCAACTATCAGAAGATTTAGCAACACGTAGAGCAGAACTTAAACAAAGACAGCGAGAGCAAGGTGCAGCGTTTAAGGTGAAGGGTGCTGAAAAGGCTGCTGCTGGAAAGGAAAAGGCAAAATCCCTTTCTCAACAAACAGCAGATGATAGTCGAGCAGCATTAGATAGAATAAAACAAATGGCAGCACAGAAAAGATCTGCTGAAAAAGAAAGGAAAGCAAAGCAAGCAGAAAGAGATGATATCTCTGCAGAAATAGCAGCATCCCGTGAGCAGAAGAAAGATGAGGTGGAAGATAATAGACAGGAAAGAGAAGATGATGTAAAGGCAAAAGAGAAAAAGAGAATGGCAAAAGAAAAGAAGAGGGAGGAGTTAAAGAAAACACTTGATACAGTAGGTTAGGAGATTTTGTTATGCCGTTTGATAGGGTAACGACTGGTACAAAAAGAGTCGTAGAGTTTTTGGAAGGACCAGATGGAGGGGCTGGATTGTTTAAGGAACTGAAAGTAGATGGATATAATAAATCAAATGGTAATAAGTTTGTAAGAATTGAAGCAAAACCCAAAGGGACTATTATTAAAGTAGATTATCAACCTGATGTTAGTGATGCTAATATTACTAAAATTTGGAAAGCTTTAACTAAAAAATATGGTCTTGTTGATGGACCAATAGTGGGACCAAAATATACTTCAGTTAAAATTGGAACAGAAGATGCGGAGAGAAATGTTAAAGAGATTAGGTTTGAAAAAACTCAACCAGGAGGTGGTGGTGTTATTCCTACAGATATACAGGAGAAGGGAGCAACTATTGTACTCACCCATGCTTTAAAGAGTAAAGGTGTAAAATTTAATAGTGATGCGGATATTAGAAACGATAAAAAAACATGGGAAGAATTATCAAAATGTTTTACTGGATGGGAACATAGAATAGATGGTTGGTTATGGACATATTATCAGCAGAATAAACGATTCTTTGATGTATATTCTGCAGGTACATGGGAAGAATTTAAATTTGGCAGTCAAGATTTTGTGCAATTCTTTAAAGAACATATGGATCATTTGAATAGAGATTTTAAGAATCCAGATGGAACAGAACCTGCTGGAAAATATGAGACTTGGAACCCTGCTGATATATGGGCAGTTAAAAAAGGTAGAATGGATACAATAAAAAAAGAGATAAAAGCAGCAATTCCAGATCCATCTCATTTATTAGAGTTGAATAGTATATTGGTTAAGTATATGGAGGATCATGAGTTGGTTGGAATATCTCTTAAGAAAGTGAATGCTCCTAGAGAAGCAGAAATACATTTACATAATGTTGAAGGATCAAAAAAATTAAAAAAAATTGTGGGTGTGTTTAGTAAACTCGAACAGTATGATATGGGTGATATTAAATTTGAACCTGATAATATTCTTAAGCTTAGTTCTGTTACTACCTATATTAGACTTGGACCAAGCAGTAAGTTTACTATTAGTATTACTAGGTCGGGTAATAATACAAGTTTTACCGCACAGATAAAAAGAACTCCTGATGCTCAAGGAGGACAAACACCTATTGGTCAGGTAATTAAGTTGTTGAAGGGTACTGAATTTTCAAAATCACATGAGCATTATCCTAAAGATGCTAAAGATTTTATAAGCAAAACGAATGAAGCAAAATATAAAAAATATTATAATCTAGTATCTAAACATGCTAAAGAGAAGAGTAAGATATTAAAATGGGATGAATGGCAAGATGAATTAGCATTTCTTTATACAAGAGATGTTAGAGATGCTAAAGTAACATTAATGCAATTATCTTTCTGGTACTCTGCTCTTAAGCACCACTTAAATGATCCAGAGTTCTGGACGGATATGTTGTACTATGGTATGAAGATAACATCAAAAGGGGAGTTTGCTCCTCATGCAAAGATATCATAATGGCAACAAAACCTACCTATACAAAATTAAAATTAGAAACCTTTGTTGATAAGAGTGGTAATTTTAAGGATGGTGGTAAGAGAATTAATAATTTTTTAGACCATTTTTATGACGGGAAGAAGTTTCTTACTGATGTAGGATTGGTTGATGTTTATGAAGCGTATCTTACTTATGATGGACAAAAATATACTTTTGATGCAGATACTAGAAATGTAGAAGGAGAAAGGAAAATGTTTCTAGCCAATTTAAAACAAGCAGGTCAATCGAAGGGGAAACTTGAATTCCAAGTTGGATTAAAGTATATTAATGTTCTGTTTACTATTCCTATAGATTGGTTTAAGAAGATCCCAGATTTTGGTGGTCAGGGAAGTTCTGGTGGTGGTAAAACACTTAATAAGGGTAATCAATTTGAAAAAGATTTTTATGTTGATGCTGTAAAAGTATTGGAAGGAGCAACTAAAGGACGAAGATTTATTTCTACAATATTGGAAATGAATAAAAAGTTTGAAAAGAAACTTGGTCAAGCATTAGGGATGATAGAAGGGGATCCTAAATTTAAAGGTGTATTAGAAGAGGGAAGTGCAAATAAATCTAGACCTCTTGCTTATGATGGTGGCACATTAGTGGTTGCTGCAGAAGGTGATGTTAAAGAAGATATGGGATCCACATTAACAGATATTACCTTTCAGTATGGAAAAAAATTAACACCAGTTTACTTATCTCTTAAATTTGGGCCAACTTTAACATTTTTCAATTCTGGTGTTGGTGGTAGAAATGGTCCTTTATTATTTACGGAAGCAGAAATATCCCAATATAAAGTCACGACACAAGGTGGTTTGGATTTTTTAAAGATGTTTGGTATGGCAGATGATCAAGATGCTATTAAGAAATTTTGTGAATCATTTGTAAATTATCCTAGAACGAAACCAATAGAGGATCATATATTTAAACCAACCACTTATAGTCAAAGTGCTATTGAAAAACTTTTAAGAAGTGGAATTGGGTATGGGTATTGGATGGTTCATAATACTAAAGGAACTACTATTGATTGGTATGAGATTGATAGGGCATATATGGAAGAAGCGTCTAAAATTACTGGTGGAGTAACTGTATATTATGGAAGAATGAATGGAGCAGGTAAAGGTATTAATATGACATGTGAAAGTAGTCATTATAACTTTGTATTTAATATTAGGAATAAACAAGGTGGAACTTATCCTACTCATGTTATGTGTGATTATAAAAAGAAGAAGGCAGGAGATATAAAGGAACGACCACAGGATGGTGGTGCAGATTACGCAGTATAATAACTTACTAAATATATACATGAAAACATTTCTACGATTCCTATCCGAAGCACCTGATTCCAATAAGGCAAAGGAGCAAGCACGGAAGTTAAACCTTAAGAGTGATGGCCACGGTGGGTGGTTAGACTCTAAAGGAGAGTTTGTAGCAAAGACAGAAGGTAGTAAGTTAAAGTTTTATAATCAAAGACAAAGAGCAGGACAAGATCCTCCTCAACCCAAAGGTGTTAATACTCCAGTTGCTACTCAAGGAAGACCAGCAGCAGCACAAGCACCTACACCACAGGCAAAACCAAAAGCAGCAGAACCAGAAGGAAGTGATCTTGATAAGGCACTTGATACATTAACTGTTGTGTTTGGTAGGTTCAATCCTCCTACAGCAGGACATGAAAAATTATTACAGCAAGCAGAGAAAGTAGCAGCAGGTGGAGACCTTAAGATATATCCATCTAGAACAGTAGACAGTAAGAAGAATCCTATTGATCCTGACATGAAGGTATCATACATGAGAAAGATGTTCCCAAATTTTGAGGAGCAAATTCAAAATGATGCAGAGATGAGATCAATCTTTAATGTATTAGTTACAGCAGCAGAGGAAGGATATACTGGTATTAATATAGTTGTAGGTGCAGATAGACTTGGAGAGTTTGAAAATCTTGCAACAAAATATAACGGAGACTTATATAACTTTAAGGAGATTAAGACTGTATCTGCTGGTCCTCGTGACGATGATGCAGAAGGTTTAGAAGGTGTATCTTCATCCAAGCAAAGAAAGGCAGTGATGGATGATGACTATGATGCATTCAAGAGAGGACTTCCAAAAGGAATGGATGATGCTGATGGACAGGCATTGTTCGATGCAGTTCGTGTAGGAATGAATAAGAAGGATGATAAGAAGAAGAAAGATGTAGAAGAGGAGATTGACCTTTGGATGGTTGCTCCTAAATTAGATCCGAGAGGGTTGCGTGAGAACTATTTCAGAAAGAACATCTTTAACATAGGTGATATGGTAGAGAGTTTAAATACTGGATTGATTGGTAAGATTATTCGTAGAGGAACTAACTATCTAATCAGTGTTACAGAAAATAATGTAATGTTTAAATCTTGGACACATGATTTAGCAGAGTATACAGAGAAGCATATGGAACGTAGGATGAGAGATAAGACACATCCTAATATGTTAGTTGGTACTGGTGGTGCTCGTAAGAATACTCAAGCAATGGTTCATGGACAGAAGAAAATTAATAATTTTAATATAAAAGAATTCATAAATAAGTATAAAGTTAAGAAATAGTATGTCTAACGGTATTGCACATAATAATCTGAACGATATCTCCAAGATTTATTTGGATACTATTTCGGATATTAATAAGAAAGAACAATCTGATGATGTGAAGCGTTGGCAGCAGGAAGAATCTGAATGTGGACAGAACACACGACAACAATCACCTTTTAAAAAGAAAAAGGTAAAGGCATATAAAGAAGCATTTTCTAATTGGAGAACAGACCTTCGTGAGGTTACTAGTGATGCGGAAGCAACTGAAATAGATGATCAACCAGAAATTAAAGAGAAGAAAGTAAAGAATAAAATTAAGATCAACCCAGAGTTTAAGGAAGCGGTTAAGCAGATGGGTGGTGAGTTATTAGAAGTAAAGGAAGTTGATTCTCCTGATGGTGAGACTGATGATAAACTAGCAGATAAGAAAAAAGAACAAGATGATGCCAAGGCAAAGAAAATATCTGACAAGGAAAGAAAATTAAAGATGAGAATCTTACGTGTTAAGATGATGGCAACAAAGCAAGATGCTGGTGCTAGTATTGTTGCAGGATATGAACCAAAGGTTAATGCTATTAAGAAATTAGTTAATGAAAGACTAGGTGGTAAAGGATACTCTAGGAAAGCAACTAAAGGAGGTGGTGATTGGCCAGACTCTGATAGAGGTGAAGGTAACAAAGCAAAGAGAAGAGCAGGTGGTAAGGTAGAGAAGAAGTCTCCTACTTATCTTGCACATGTTCATAACAAAGAAGAAGTAGAAGTTCAGGAAAAAGTTCTTGATAAGTTTGAGACAGGTGAAAAGGAAAGAATAGTAAAGGGTATGAAGAAAGATAAGAAAGGATTGCAGAAGAGATATGGTGATAAGTGGAAGAATGTGATGTATGCTACTGCTACAAAGAAAGCAAAGGAAGCAGGTGATACAAGCAAATCTGATAAGAGATATGCTCATGAGGGATATCAAAGAGATCCTGAACAAAGTAAAAAAGATAGAACTCATTCCAAGCAACCAGATCCCTCGAAGGATGGATTTACTGGTATTGGTAATATGAGTATTAAGGATATTATGAAGATGAATGCCAAGATGAAAAAGGAAAAGAAAAAGGAAGTGAAAGAAGACAAAGCACTTGCTGCAGTTAAAGCATCAATCATAAAGAAGCATGGTAAGGGTGCTATCTACGATCCAAAGAAGAAGCAGAGTTCTGCAGATAAAGCAAAGGTTTCTGCTGAACGTAAGAAGAGACAGGATGCAGACAACAAAGCATATGCTGCTAGAGCAAAGAAAGCAGGATTTAAATCCACACAAGACTATACAGATGTCGTAGCACGATATGGTAGTGAAGACAACTACAAGAAAGGTAAAGGTCTTGGGACATGAACGAAGCATTAAGTACAAAAGATGCTAAAAAGTTAAATAAAGCATCGGCACTTTCATATAGTAGTAATCCAAAGGATCAAGATCGTGCTAGAGCGAGACAAGTTGATGTTGATTATAAGGATTTGTTAAGACAAATTAATTCAAGAAAAAAACCAAACAAACCTGCTGTATCAAAAATGAAAGAAAGTTTTACCATTGATAAGTCTGCCCATAAGAAGGCACAGAAGAAATCAAAGATGCGTAACCTTGCAAAAGGTAATACAAATCCTAATGAGAAGGCAGCAGCAGAAAAAAAAGCAGGTGGTCCTAAACTTTATGGTGAAGCAAAGGAAAGGCATCCAAGAGACCAAAAAGAATTAGATAGAGCACAAGCATATATTAAGAAGAACCCAAACTTCGGTAAGAAGAATGTTAAAGAGGAAGATATTCCAAGAGGACCAGGTGGTAAACCAATTAGAATCAAAGATAAAATTAGAGCAGCAAAGGGACAAATTACTCATTCAGAAGGAAAGACTTTCGATGCATGGAAGAAAGCAGCAGCAAGTGCATTGGGAAGAAAGAAAGAAGAGAGGAAACCACAGAAAGCACAGGATGCTGGTGCAAGGGCAAAGAGAATGTTACAAAGGAAAGTACATGCGAAGTATGTTTCTGGAAGTACAGAAAATGTACCCGACGAAATGCGTGATTGATATATAGATATAGTTGAAATTAAATAATGACTTTATCAAAGGAAGTTGTTCTCGAAGCACTTCGGTGTTGTAGGGATGTATATCCACATAAACAAGACTTTCTTGTCAGTAGAAAATGTGATGGTCATACGATACTTGCAGTAGAAGGAACCAATGAGACATCAGATTGGGTAACTAATCTTAAGTTTCTTATTAAGAGAGATGATTGTCACAGAGGTTTTAAGAACAATGCTAATAGGACACTAGCAGAACTAGTGGTTGCCTATGAAGGATTGAACCCAGAAAGGAAACTTGTTATTGCAGGACATTCTCTGGGTGGAGCAACAGCAACATGTATTGCCGACCTATTATGGGAATCTGGTAATAAAAATATTGCATTAGTAACTGCTGGTTCTCCTAGACCAGGTGGACGTAGATTGAGAAGGAGACTTAAGGATCTTGAACATCTTCGGTTTGTGCATGGTAATGACATTGTTCCAGGGACTCCTCCTTGGCTTGCTGGCTTTGTACATACTCATCCACGGATCTACTTACCTGACGCAGTAGAGACTAGATTCGATGGAGTAGCAGATCACAATATGGGTGATTACTACGAAGCAGCAGTAAAACATTATTCATGACCTTTCTATTTTTATTGATAAAACCTTTACTTCTTATGTTAGTACGTAAGGTTTTTAAGAAGCAGATGAAAGAATTTGCTGTTCAGATGATGGAGGAGTACGTAAAAACTACTGATAATGATGTGGATGATCAGTTAGTTGCACGGGTTAAGAAAGCAATGAGATTGGGAGCAGTGTAAGATATTCAGGTTATAAATATTCATTAGCACAGAAATTCTTTACGGAAGTAGGCACATGGCACTTTGGGGAAATAACGATAGTAAGAAGACCAAGGGCAGCGACGGCTCAGTAGGTTTAATTACTAACTTTAACTATAGTGCATCAGCACATGGTTATGATGCATTAACTTTATTTGGTTCTAATACCTTATTTGGAGAAACAGGTCACGCTGGAGAAGGGGATGTTATACGTATAGGTCGTCGTGGTGCTGGTATTACCAAGTACATGGGTGATGTTGTTGTTGTCTCTGTTGCTACTACTGAAAGAGTAAGTGTCGCAAGTAGTGCTTCTCTTGTTGGTACTGCTGTCACAAACATGCAAGACAGTAAGTTCCTCGGAACTTCCTTCACTGTGTCAGAGATGCCAATCTTCGCTACACAAGATTTACAGGGCGATAGATATAGAAACCAAAATTCAAGCGGAACGGCAACTGCTGCACCATCTAGTGATTCACTAGTCTATGGTATCAGTACTGCTGCTGCTGGTCAGGCACAAGCAACTTCCACAAGTGCATACTATAACACTAATGAGGGATGGGTTGGTATTACAACTTACCTAGATAATGGTGGAAACTTGAGAGTTAAGAGTGAAATTCTTGTTGCTATGTCTGGTATTGCAACCGCAGGTGTAGGTACAGGTATTCCTTATCCAACTACTCAAGCATAAGTTCTTTGATATAATTTAATATGTTATTTAATGAATTGAATGATGATAACTTCATCCTGTTTGCTATTAAAAATTATGAAAATCCGCAAGCAGTAACCAAAGATGATTTTGATAAAGATCTTAATCATTTCAAATACATCAAAAGGTTACTGAAACGGTATAAGAATACGGGTGTACTTAAAACACACTTGCTATTAAATCATTTTATTATTCTTTATAATATATGGGGTGAAGCAACAACTCCTATGTTGTTCTTTAAGATTGATAAGGATTTGTGGTCATCTATGAAAGCATTTATAATGTTTCTTAATAGATTTCCCGAATATCCTAGAACTAATATACATGATATACAAGTTGATATAGAGTGTTTAAAGGAACTTAAACTTATTACAGCAGATGAAACCGAAGGTACTGACAAAGATAATTGACTTCATCCGTGAAGAGATGATGAGTACAGGTAGTACTGCTGGTAAACCAGGATTTAGTAGTAAGGCAGATGCAGAAGGGCCTACTGCAGGTTTTGACCCAATGTTAGGTGGAAAGAAAAAGAAATATATTTATTTGAGAGGAGTAAGAAAGACTTGGAAGAAAAATGGCAAGAGTTAGTGATCAAATATTAGATAGATTAGAAAGAGTAATAGAGACCCTGCAGGATAATTCTGTAAAGATGGGTCAAATGCTTGCTGTCCATGATGAGAAGTTGGACAAGCAAGATAGAATAGATGCAGTATTGTTTGAGAAAATTGAATCGGTTCATCGAGAGGTTAACCGTTCTACTAAAGAAATTAAAGCAGGATGTGAGAGAGATATTCGTAAGGTAGATGAGAGACTTCGTAAAATAGAGATGAAGATGTGGACAATTGCTGGTGCAATTTCTATCATCAGTTTTGTAGTGTCTCCAATAGGTCAGAGAATTGTTGGATCTATGTTGACACCAGCACCACAAACAAGTATAATAGATTCACAGTAGTTTATTGTGAATGGATCTCGTTGATTCAAAATTTATAGGTCTTATTTCTTCTAGACTTCAGAAGTTTAAGAAGATAAAGTCAGACCTTTATAATTTTAGGTGTCCTATTTGTGGAGATTCGCAGAAGAATAAGAGTAAAACTAGAGGATATCTGTATGGTGTAAAAGCAGATGTTAATTTTAGGTGTCACAATTGTGGTGCCTCGATGACTTTTAGTAATTTTTTAAAGACATTAGATCCTGTTGTTCATAAACAGTATGTCTTTGAAAGGTTTAAGAATAATAGTACTGGTAGAGGTACAGTAGTAGAAGAACCGAAGTTTGATTTCAAACCACCACAGTTTTCTCCGAAGGTTGACCTTCCCAAGGCATCCGAACATGATGCTGCAAGGTTATATCTTGAGAAAAGATTAATAGATCCGAAGAAGTTCTATTACACATCTGCTTTTAAAAAGTGGGTAAATACTTTAGTTCGCAATAAGTTTGATGATGTAAGATATGATGAACCGAGGATTATTATTCCTTTAATATATGAGAATCAACTTATTGGTTTTCAAGGCAGAGCTCTAGGCCCTAACTCTGTTAAATATATTACTATAATGCTTGATGATGATGCTCCGAAAATCTACGGACTTGATAAGATTAATAATGAATTCCCCGTTTTCGTCACTGAAGGACCGTTTGACTCAACGTTCATATCCAATTCAATTGCTATGTGCGGTGCGGATGGTGATGTTGGGAAGTGGGGTGTTAGCGATCCTGTTTGGGTCTATGATAACGAGCCGAGGAGTCATGAGATTGTTAGAAGAATCTCGGACACCATTGACAGAGGTGAAAAGGTTGTAATATGGCCTAACAATATTAACGAAAAGGACATAAATGATATGATCCTTGCTGGACATGATGTGATGGATGTGTTAAACTCAAACACATATTCAGGTCTAACAGCACAACTCCAATTCAATACCTGGAAACGAATATGACCAACGGACTTAAAGTTAAAAAGAGAAATGGTAGAGGCACCGAACCATTAGATCTGGAAAAGATCCATACTATGGTTGAAGAGGCATGTAAAGATGTCACTGGTGTTTCTGCATCTCAAGTAGAGATACAATCAGGGATTCAATTCTATGATGGTATTTCTACTGCAGAAATTCAAGACATACTTATCAAGTCTGCTAGTGATTTAATCACTTTAGATAATCCTAATTATCAATTCGTTGCAGCAAGGTTGTTGCTTTTTGCCACAAGAAAGAGTTTGTATGGTAGATCAAGAGATTTGCCTCCTCTTGAAGATCACATCATGAATTGTACCAATATAGATGTGTATGATAAGGAGATCTTTGGTAGGTATTCCAAAGAGGAAATACAAAAGGCAGATTCTTTTATTGACCATGAACGTGACTTTTTGTTTACATATGCTGGATTACGGCAAGTTGTAGATAAATATTTGGTACAAGATAGAAGTACTGGTAAGGTGTATGAGACACCACAGTTCATGTACATGATGATCGCATTGACGATCTTTTCAAATTATCCTAAAGAAACGAGGTTAGATTATGTCCAACGATACTACAACGCAATCTCCAGACACAAACTCAACATCCCCACCCCGATCATGGCGGGCGTACGGACCCCAATTCGTCAATTTGCATCTTGTGTTCTGGTTGATATTGATGACACCCTCGATAGTATCTTTAGTTCTGACATGGATATTGGCAAATACGTTGCACA
>Ga0315331_10003644_pt1 | contig 11635 bp, 11 predicted proteins | sample M160m34915metaG_FD_203456 | JGI IMG/M metagenome (GOLD analysis project Ga0315331, IMG submission 203456) | Ammonia-oxidizing marine archaeal communities from Monterey Bay, California, United States - M1 60m 34915 | ecosystem: Environmental > Aquatic > Marine > Intertidal zone | place: USA... | reverse complement strand
TTCCACTGTTCAGTGAGAATCTCATCGTTCTCGGGGTCATACCTGCCATCCCTTATCGCCTTCGCCCTAAAATCTATGAAAGCCGTTTTTACTGACTCGGAATAACACCTATTGGAAAACTGGCCATCGAAGACTGGCATATCTTTGTGAATCATCAATTTTTCATTCTCGAAGATTAACTCGTCCTTCTTACTTGATGTCGGGAGTAGCTTCAGAATCTTGTCCGCCAGGCCATCCTTGAGTTTCTCTCCACTTTCCATTGCCAAATCGAGAACATTCTCGATGATTTTTCTAGTTTCCACCTCTCTACGGGGCTTGAAGAAGTCGTGAACGGGCATTGTGGAAACTCCCCAGATATCAGGAATCGCCAGAAGCCTTGGATTGTGCCTGATTAGTATGGCTCCACCTCCAGCTCCCTGCGTGTACTCACCACTGGAACCAAGGTCATACTTTGCATTATCAGCGAATACAACTATTCCAATTCTATCCTCCTCAATTCCACCCCGGGCTACCCAATCTAGTGTATTGTGCATTGCATCAACTGCGCCAATACAAGCGAAGGTCAAGTCTACTACGTCACAATTCCTAAAGCAGTCTCCACCGAATCTAGGAGAGTACCTCTGTTCGAGCATGTCCATGATGTATGTAGCAGTTGGTTTGGCACCGTCCAAAGCTGATTCAGTCCCCAGGTATACCCTGCCGATAGAACTTGGATCTATTCCATTTCTGTCGATGAGCCTTGAAGCAGCATTCGCGCCCATAGTGGCAGTATCCTCGTGAACATCTGGTATCGCCATCGCGGATAGGCCGAGTCCTTTGTTCAATTTACTGAAATCGGCGCCTCTGAAGTCTGCGAAGTCCTTCATGTCGAAATATAGGCGCGGAAAATAGATTGAAATATCGTCTATACCCACCTCTGACATGGTTTCCCTCACTTCCGGCCGGAGAAGTGTGGGTTATGATATCTGCCCCAGAGGAATTTGCTTGAAGTCATTATTGCAATGACCTACTGGGAGCCAGTGATTGAATTAATTGCAGACATCAGCTCTGTTCTGGATGAGAAATGCTCAGAAATGGGGGCAAGGACGTCCAAAAGGCCCTCCGCAACGGCCATTTTGGCATCTAGAGGATGGACTGCTCCTTCTGAAACAGCACTTGAAAATGATTGTAAATCGGTGTATTCAGATGGAACTCCGTATTTTGGATCTGGAGTTACCTTAACTAATCCGAGTCTTGGTAGAATTACATGTTCAACGATCTCGAATATCGCGGAAGAGGAGTTTCCCACTTCTAGAAACGCCTTCTTCATTTTCTTCTTTAGCAAATCGTGATCGTCGTGCAATAGGACGGCGTTGTTGGGATCTGATTTTGACATCTTATGGTCATAAGAGTCCATCCTCCCACCTGGGCCCTTGAGTCCGGAGAGCATAGGGGTGTGGATGCATGTTGCCTTTGTCCAACCATTTCGATCTGCTACTTCCCTCATGTACATGTGGGCCTTTCTTTGATCCATTCCACCGAATGCAATGTCGACCTTCAATTCGAAAATATCGGCAGCCTGGAGGGCCGGATAGTAAAAGGCTGAGAGGTCATGGTCGGAGGAGTCCTCTGCCCTCCCCATAATACTGAATGTCCTCCTAACCCTTGACAGGCTCATATTTTTTGAGCATCTCAGAACTCTCTCCCAGTATTTGCCGGAATCCATTACCTCGGAAGCCCGGATGAATCTAATTTGCCCGGGCCCTTCTCCCTCAGGAGGATTTCCAAGAAGGGTTCTGAAAACTTCAGTCATGTAATCCCCTGCAAGGGATATCTTCTCCATATCTCTTCCAAACTTGTCATTTACCCATGCATGCCAATCAGCCAATAGGACAATTACGTTAACATTTGAATCTAAGAGATTGCGAATTGTGTCGGACAGGATTACCCATCCCAGATGGGCCTTGCCACTTGGCTCTAGTCCGATGTAAGCGACGAGTTGGGCATCCCCCGAATGGGAAGGTGAGCCAGAGAGAACTGATGCGACGTGCTCCACACCGACAACTTCCTCACAACCAGAGAACATATTCTGAACGGTGTCACGGGATTCCTCATCTAGATCATAGAGAGGATCCTGATCATTCATTTTTTCACCTAATTGAACAGCTTGTTTAGCTTCTCGGCGCGCCCAGCCGCCCTCGTGTTGTCGTTTGACTCCAGGGCCTGCTCAATCTCTGCTATAATTGACTCTGCCTCTGAAATCTTGTCTTCGGGCAGGGTATCAGACATCTCAATGAAATGGCGGGTGGCACTAATGGCGGACTTTGCCTTGGATGCCTTCTTAGCCCATTCCTTGGCCTTATCTCCCCTCTGCTTCGAATTGTACCCAGTAGCCTCATCGAGAAATGAAGTCCACCTTTTCCTTGCATCCATGGCTGACTTCATAGCTTCAGGGTCGTCGAAATTGGGCGGGACATTTGTAATATCAATCATCAGAGCGCTTCCCTCATAGCTTCCAATAATTGAGGTCATAATGCCGTGGGAACCTGAGAAGGAGTTTTCGCCTGTACTCTCAACTTGTTCAAAATACCTTGCCGCCAAGGTGGAAAGGCCACCCTCACCGTTCACTTGCTTGACTAATCCCCGTCTGACGTCGAATCGCTCCATGGGTTTGCGCCGAGTGGACCGCTCTTCAATTCTGCCTTTACTTAGACGCCCGAGGACGTCGGTCGAACGGGCTAAACCATAATTCCACCTCGGGACGTCATGGCCCGGGTCACGTGCTTGCTGTTCGCAATGATTTCTGCCGCCATATTGTTGGCTTCTCCTGTTAATGCGGAATCTGCAGTTATGCTTGACGAGATGGATAGTCTATCTTCCACCGATTTGGGACTAAATGGTGCGACGGTTGACCCCTCTGGAAGATGGGTACTAGCATATGGGGAAGAGTCCATACTGAAAATGATGAGTGCCCTAGATCCTTCAATTCAGGTTCCAATGCCGGTTATGGGGGAAGTTTCCCTCTCTGATGCGGACTACCACCCTGGTGGATTAACCGCACTGGTTGTTGGTGAGGATGGAACGGTTCTAAGGTATGCATCTGACGATCATTCTGTGACCGATGCTGCTGGAAATGAGGATTTTGGAGGAGAGTCCCTTACTGCTGTAGCTTGGAATCAAGGGGGATCCTGGGCCTACATTGGTTCGGAGAATGGGTCAATTTGGAGGATGAGGGCATCTAGTGACGGAGGTGCGGAGGCGCAATTGCTAGAAGGACTGGGCACAGGCAGTTCCATCACCGAAATTGAATGCCACAGCGATGTACTATTGTGTGTGGTCGGGACCACCTACGATGGAATAGCGATTATTGACAGGGATCACGCAATACATTGGATTGGGGGTGGCATATACCCCTGGAATGGCCTGGTTTGTCCGTCAACCATGGATGTGTGCGTATTGACATCAGGAAATGCAATTGCGACAGTCGGCCTGGATTCTTCCAGCGCCCCTTCTTCATCGGTTAGCATTAGTGAAATATCTGGAGCGGGGGGGGTTTTCACAGGAATTGAGAGGCAGACGGAGGATAGATCAATGGTGCTCCTTACTCCATTCTCACTTGTTGAGCATGACGCACGGATTAATGCCTCATTTCCTTGGCTGGAAAACTCAGATGTAGTGGAATTCGACTCTACGGTGTCGGGTGAGAGAGTCATGTTCACTTGGGCTACAGACAGGGATAGTGGATGGGTACTTACTGACAGAGGGACGATTCTAAGTTTCCACCCTATCCCAGAAGATTCCTGGGCGGATGGCCTCTTGGGTTTGATAGTCATGATTGCTTTTCCCCTAGTCATCCTTGGTGTCGTGCTTAGCATACCCATGTCTATGTCGCCAAAAATTAGCCACTGGGTCACCATGAAGATTGGTTCAGAAGAGGAGAAGGAGTTCTCAAAGAGGGATTCTAGACGCAGAAGAAGGACAAGGAAGTAGGGTCAAAGGCACTGCCATACCTTGATGAGGTAACTGCCTTCGCGAAGGCATGAGAACATGCCATACGATGCCCTAGACTTCTACGACGTTGATTCACTTTTGACGGAAGAGGAGAGGATGGTCAGGGATATGGTCAGGGACTTCGTTGACAATGAAGTTCTTCCAAAAATCGAGCATGCCTGCAGAGATGGTGTTTTTCCTGACGAGTGGCGCGAGGAACTCGGCAATATGGGGGTTCTCGGTGCCCCTCTCGAGGGATACGGTTGTCCTGGCCTTTCATACGCCGCGTATGGCGTTATTTGCAGGGAGCTTGAGAGAGGGGATAGTGGACTTCGGTCGTTTGCTTCGGTCCAAGGATCTCTAGCGATGTACCCAATATGGGACTTCGGCTCGGAGGACCAAAAGAATCACTACTTGCCAAAAATGGCCAGCGGCGAATGGATTGGCTGCTTCGGCCTAACTGAACCAGATTACGGATCAAATCCTGGAGATATGATAACAAGAGCCGAGGACATGGGCGATCATTATCTTTTGAATGGGGCGAAGATGTGGATTACCAATGGAACGAATGCTCAGGTCGCGGTTGTTTGGGCGAAATTGGATGGAGTCATCAGGGGCTTCATTGTCGAGAAGGACGATGAAGGGTTCTCTGCGCCTGAGATGAAAGGGAAGCATTCTCTGAAGGCATCAGTGACCAGTGAGCTCGTTTTCCAAGATTGCAAGATCCCGAAGGACCGTATCCTTCCAGGCGTAAAGGGACTTAGAGGGCCATTTTCCTGTCTTAATAATGCCAGATATGGCATTTCATGGGGGGCGATAGGAGCGGCACAGGCCTGCTTTGATTCTGCTAGGGAATATGCTCTGAGCAGGATACAATTCGAACATCCAATTGCTTCATACCAATTAGTCCAGAACAAACTCTCGTGGATGCTTAGGGAAATTACAAAGGCTCAACTCCTTGCTTTTCACCTTTCACAGAAGAAAGATGCCGGCACATGGATTCCTGAGCACATCTCCCTTGCAAAGATGAACAATGTGGACATAGCCCTAGAGATTGCTCGTGTTGCTAGGGACATCCATGGGGCCAATGGCATCCTAGACGAGTATCCGGTAATGAGACATATGGCCAATCTGGAGTCGGTAAAGACCTATGAGGGCACGCATGACATTCACAATCTCATTCTTGGAAGGCACATTACTGGCATTCAGGCATTCACACGCAGCATAGAATAGTCGATATCGTCGCCCTAGTTGCTACGGGTGAATCTTGATAGAGGGGGCACTTCTCGTCGAGTCCGCAGGGATATCATGACAATAGCAGTTCTACTAAAGCAAGTTCCAGATACAACTGCAAGAATTACCGTCTCCGGAGGGATGGTCGACGAGGCCGCAGTCGGAAAGTGGTCGATGAGCCCTTACGATGAATATGCCCTTGAGTATGCACTCCAATTGAAGGAGTCAGGGGGAGATGATTTGATTGCGATCACATGTGGTCCCGCTCGAGCCTCGAAAATATTGACTGACGCTGCGGCTGTTGGTGCAGATTCGCTAGTCCACGTTCTCACAGAGGACTCCGGGATGGATAGCTCCAATGTGCAGAGCCTCCTTGCAGCGGCTATTCGTCACGTTGGAGCGGATGTGGTCCTTTGTGGCAAGCAGGCCGCAGATACAAATGCGGGATCAACTGGCCCTGGAGTGGCCAGCATTCTCGGTTTCACGTGCGTTGGAATGGTTTCTGAAGTTTCAACGGACGCAGATGGCTTCTTGGCGATGAGGATGAGTCCCTCTGGAAATGAGAAGGTCTCCGTTTCCAAGCCGTGCCTATTCGCGTTTGACAAGGCGTCAATGGAAATGAGGCGTCCGAACGTACGAGGAATTATGATGGCAAAGAAGAAGGCTGTTGAGTCACTAACGCCAACCGACCTTGGGGTTTCTCTAATTGATTCCAGAGTCTCCCTTGAGTCTCACTCTGCGCCGGCTGAGAAACCCCCCGGACAGAAGTTCGAGGGCGCATCATCCGTTCCAACGGTCGTTTCCAAATTACGCGATGAGGCCAATGTGATTTGAGGTGAAAATATGGAAGTAACGATAATTGCTGAAACTACTGGAGACTCACTTCATCCCGTCACTGCACAGCTAGTTGGTGCTGCCTGTTCAATGGACGGGACGCCGACCGTAATCTGCCCGGGCGGAATTGGAGCTGAAGAGGCGTCATCAATTTCTGGTGTGAATAAGGTGATTTCTGCAGAGGGCGATTGCTTCGACTCATTCGACAGCGGAGCATGGGCGAATGCGATTTCCCCCCTGTGTGAAGGAGTTGTGATGTCGTCTTCATCGGCTCATGGAAGGGAAGTTCTGGCCCAGGTAGCCGCAATCAGGCAGATACCAGTGATACAAGATGCGACTGGACTGGGGGGCGGAATTAGGGTTACGAGGCCAATATACTCGGGAAAGGCGATTGAGACATCAGTAGTTTCCCCACCCTGTGCCATATCAGTCAGGCAGAATTCTTTTGAGTCTCCAGGTAACGAGGGAAGCGCTGAGATTTCAACGGTTAACAACAGCTCGGATGTTGGAGTTTCTGTTCGTGAAGCATTGGCCAAAGCGAATGAGAAGCTAGACGTTTCGGAGGCCGACATTATCATCTCAGGAGGAAGGGGGATGGGAGATCCATCGAACTTCTCCCACCTCTATGAAATAGCTGACGTAGTGGGTGCTGCAGTTGGAGCTAGCCGTGCAGCTGTGGACACATGGGACGAGATACCTCATGGGATGCAGGTAGGACAGACTGGCAAGACTGTCAATCCCAGCCTTTACATCGCGGTTGGGATAAGTGGGGCGATTCAACACCTAGCAGGAATGCGCTCTAGCAAGTACATAGTGGCAATAAATAAGGATCCTGATGCACCTATATTCGGAGTGGCTGACTATGGGATTGTGTCAACCTGGGAAGAAGCCCTTCCCGTTCTGAAAGATGAGCTAGCGAAGCTCTGATCACCTTACTTGTATTGTGATGTTTGCCTTGGCCGTGGCCCCCCCGTTGTCGGTGACTGTCAGAGAGAAGTTGTGGACTCCCTCAGAGAGTCTGACTCGGATTTGGGGGGACTCTCCGATTTCATTGCCCCTCCCATCAGACCATGACCACTTGGAAATAACTCCGTCTGGATCGTATGATCTAGCACCGTCTAGTAGAATAGTTGCCTTTCCCTCCTCGTCCGAATTTACAGTTCGGTCTTCTCCAGCGTCAGCCACTGGAGGTATGTTGAGTGATTTTGCTGACTCGAGTAATTCCACCAAAGCATCTCCATCTTCCAATTTGTCATTGAGTTGAATCTCAATTTCCTCGTTCAGGGTATCCATTAGGGCATCCTCTCCAATGTTAGAATCCTGTCTATTGGAGGCTCTTTCTAGCTCGTCTGCGGACAAGCTCCCGGAGAACTCGGATTCTTGATGTCGAAATTCACCGGAGGTCATTGCTATCGATGAATCTCCCAATATGGGGGAGTCCGGATCAATGAAGAATATTGGAGATGGGCCTCTTGACTTCCTATCGTCACCAATTACAGCCACTAGACCATTTTCAAGCTCCACGAAACCTTCTACGATGCCTTGATGCTCAAATTTCCATGATATCCTTCCTTCTGGCGAAATACGCGAAATATCAAACCAGAAAGAAACCAGAAAGTCGTCCTTCCACTTGGCTATCTTGCTAATATTGTAGTTTAGTTGAGAAATCTCCCTAAACCCATCAACACCAATTTCCAGCTTCACCATCCGACCGTCAAAGCATCCCACCATTACCCCTGCCTCCGTACAACAGAGTGATGTTGCCATAGATGGCATCTCAGAGGAATTAATCAGTCCAACTGTGGAATTCCAGCACTCTATCCTGTTTTCTGGTCGGTCATCGAGGGCCATGCCAAGAGAATTTCTCCCGGCCACGAGAGTTCCGTCAATTCTAAATTCCAAACATGAAATTTTCTCAACGTCATCTTCTGCAGGAGGCGAGTCATGCAGTAAACTAAGATCTTCGTCTAGGATAAGTAACCGTCCATCGACCAATCCAACTCCAATGAGGCCCACTTCCTCTGACGATGCAATCAGGTCAACTGGCCCTGTACGTATACGTTTCAATAGCTCCCCTGTTGAGGAAATTAACAATAGGTCGCCCGAACCATCAACAGCAATAACGCCCTTATTTGTTAGTTGAATTATTTCGCAGCCTGCCTCCATAAAAAACTCCCACGAATCATCACCGAATGAGAACAGCCCACTGGTGCTGGATGCAACGACGATGTTTCCATCTAATGGAGTCAAACCGATTACTGGACCGTCTACGGATTTCTCATCCACCACTTCGCCTGATGAGTCAATAAAAGTGATCTTTCCAGAATGGAATCCGACGCATAATATCGAGTCATCGAGTGAGCACCAGCACTTGGGATATTCATTGGTTCTGACTGATTGAGTGGGCTCAATCGTCGGCTCCATATATCCGTGAGGAGATTATATGACTTCATCTTGGCGAATAGAAGTTCATACGGGGGCCCGGTTCTTGACGGAGTCATTCCTCAAGCCTTCAATTCTTTCCAGGTACTCTTCTGTTATCCCCCCAGTCACATATACGCCATCGAAGCAGGAGCAATCAAAGTTTGCAGGACCTTCCCTGCCATCTCCAAGGCATGCCTCCACTAGATCATCTAAATCCTGATAGACGAGCCAGTCTGAACCTATTGCATCGCGTATTTCTTCCACGGAACGATTGTGCGCCACATACTCAGATTTGGCTGGCATATCTATCCCATACACATTTGGATGGACTATTGGGGGTGAGCAAGATGCAAAATATACCTTTGACGCACCCGCATCCCTTGCCATGTCTACTATCCTTCTGGAAGTGTTTCCCCTGACAATGCTGTCATCCACAATCAGGATGGTCTTCCCCGAGAATTCTTCCTCTATGCTATTCAGTTTCTTCCTCACTGAATCCTTCCTGATTGTCTGCCCTGGCATGATAAATGTCCTTCCAATGTACCTGTTCTTGACAAACCCCTCTCGATAGGGTACACCCAATTCTCTTGCCAAGTCCAGAGCAGCGATTCTCCCACTATCGGGCACTGGAATCACAGCATCTATGCCATGGTCAGGAAACTGTGTTGTTATCTTTCTCGCTAGTGAAGCGCCCATCCTCAACCTAGAGGAATGGACTGATATGCCATCCAAAACTGAGTCAGGCCTAGCGAAATATACGTGTTCGAATATACATGGATGGTGATCTACTTCTGAAGAGCATACCTTTCTAGAAATCTCGCCATTCATCCTAACTATCACTGCCTCGCCGGGGGAAACATCGCCATCATGGTTGAATCCCAAGGTCTTGCAGACGACGCTTTCCGAAGCCACGACCCTCTCAGTGAAACCATCAACGACATTGCTGCCGATACACAGGGGCCTAATCCCATTAGGATCCCTGAATGCGACCATTCCCCAACCAGTGATCAACGTCACTACGCTATAACTTCCCTCAGCCCTTAGGTGGACTCTCTCGACGGCCCTGAAGATGTCGTCTTCGGAAAGTGAATCCAGACCGCCTGGATTCCCATTTAGGGATCTCTGAATCTCTGCTGCAAACAGATTCAGCAATGCCTCGGAATCTGAACTTGTGTTAATCCTGCGGTGATCGTATTCCAGAAGGCCGGAAATAATATCCTGGGTATTATTCAAGTTCCCATTGTGTGCAAGACTGACTCCGAAGGGAGTATTTGTGTAGAATGGCTGTGCCTCAGAAACGGAGCTTGAGCCGGCAGTTGGATATCTAACATGGCCAATCCCCATAGAGCCGCGGAGTGTCTCTGAGTGCTTGGGGCGGAAAACGTCACGAACCAATCCATTTGCCCTGCGATGGCAGATGTTGTTGGAATCACTTGTCACTATCCCTGCCGCGTCTTGGCCCCTGTGCTGTAGGACTAGAAGTCCGTCATACAGGGATTGCGCGGCTTGAGAATCGGGGTGACCGACAATTCCGACGATCCCGCACATCGTCTACCGGATGCCGCTCCGGCACTAGGGACTTAGCACTTTCCGGGAGCGGGCTCACTTGCTACCCATGGAGCGATTGCGCTTACTCCACCTGTATTTCCGCAACTTCGCGGTCTGCCCGTATCCACAACTGGAGCAAATTGACTTGGTCTTGTGGAATGAATGTCTGCCGCATCTCCTGCATCTGATGTGGGTGGACTTCTGCCTCTTACCCATGCTTGGAGTACCCTTGGACATGCTAACCACCCGTTAAGACAGCGCGGCGACCGACCGGGGTGTTATCAGCGTTCCCCTATCCTGCAAGCATTGCCTCGGGCAATTCACGAGAGCTGGTTTCCAGGATTATTGGGGCCTAGCTGAAATCCTCAGCATCATCAGCGTGACTAAGGCGAAAACTGCAGGTAGGGTTGCCAGCAGGCCATTGATCGCCAGAGACGTTGCCTGCCTCATTGCGGTAAGGGCTGTATCGCCCTCAGGGCTAGCAATCAAAGACAGGTATAGCCCGGAGCCTAGAATTAGTAGCGAGGAGGCGATCAGAGGGATCGTTTTGTGATAGGGATGGTACGCAGCTTTGATGTTAATCAGAACCAGTAAGGACCCGAGCATCAATGAGCCGGAGAACGTTAGCAGAAATTCCACCATTTCAGTCCTCCCTGTCTCCCAAGTGCCTATTCAGGACATTAGCCACATATGTCTTCTCAATCTCTGAAAGAGGTGGTATCGTTTCATTACTCCTGGGGAGCGTTTCCACCAGTCTAATGATGAAAATGTGTGCAATGAAAACTACGATGAGTCCGGCAATTGTTATGGCGCTCGATACAACATCGGGACCAGGAAGATCATAGTTAGTGAGAAGAACATACCAAGAAAAAAGTAGTATCACCCACCCGATGGCAAGAGTCGTTGGCCGAGTCACATTGTAGATTGGGGAACCCCTCGCAACAATGTAACAACCAAACAATCCGGGTAATGCCCAGTAAAGTGTCTGCCTCATTGTCTCGGATGCGATTTGTTCATTGGAGATTAGTCCTTCTTCAGTGGAGAAAAACACCAGTCCCAGACCAAATAAGGCTAGTGGATAGCCGATTTTTGACCTACTGAACGCTGGTCCCATCCTCCCCATTGAGAATCCAGATACCATCAGGAAGAGGCCTATCCACCACTGCAGCCACCACCCCATCATGACCCTCCGAGGGAGTCCCGATTCATGTTATTTTTCTTAGAAGAGGGGCCATATGCCGCAGTGTGGATAGGGTGGTGTCTCGATAGACTTCATAAATGGGCCATCGGTGGCCCGCCTCGCTACACTGCGTAGAGGTGCTACTAATGGTGAAGATGCCAAGGAAAGTCAAGCGATACAGCCCCTCTGCTGGCAAGCACACAGAGCATACAGTTGAGCGCGTCAAGAAGAGGCGAGCGAGCGAGCTTAAGTGGGGGCAGAGGAGATTCAGGAAGGTCACCTCTGGTTACAGGGGTTTCCCCCGTCCCAAGCCATCAGGAGATAAGCCAACTAAGAGAGTCAACCTGGTCTACAGATGCACGGAAACAGGAAAGGCGCATTCACCCCGAGGAAAGCGGGCGAAGAAGTTCGAATTGGTGGACAAGTGAGGGAGAAAATTGGCTGGTA
>Ga0315331_10003640_pt1 | contig 11643 bp, 9 predicted proteins | sample M160m34915metaG_FD_203456 | JGI IMG/M metagenome (GOLD analysis project Ga0315331, IMG submission 203456) | Ammonia-oxidizing marine archaeal communities from Monterey Bay, California, United States - M1 60m 34915 | ecosystem: Environmental > Aquatic > Marine > Intertidal zone | place: USA... | reverse complement strand
GCGGGTGCTGATGATGCCGTGGGTGTCCCGGATGCGCGCGACGTAGGCGTCGTAGGTCTCGTCCTCCCGCTGGGCCAGATCCGTCAACTCGGCCAGGCGGCGGACCTGCTCGGGGTTGAGGCGGTCGGTCAGGTGGTACAGCAGCCAGATGGTGGCCAGGTTCTCGCTGCGCACGCCCGCCCAGGCCATCGATACGAAGTCCTCGGAGGCGTGGTCAGGGCGGGGGTAGTACCAGGTCCCGCTGAAAGGGAAGACCTGACGCCGGTTGTCCAGCGTGTCCGTCGGCGCCCAGCCCAGCTGCATCGCGGCGTCGTAGACCAAGATCTTCCAGGTGCTTCCGAACTGACGCTTGGCCTCGCTGGCGCGGTTGAAGTTGCGGTTGTCGTTACCGCCCACCAGGGCTCGGACCTGCCCGCCCTCCAGGACAACGACCGCCCCCTGCAGTTCGGGGCGGACCTCGACGTCGCAAAGATAGACGTCGCCCTTCTTCTCGCGGATGGAGACCCACAGGACGTCCCCGTCCTCGAAGCCCAGGCGCTGGCCCTTCTGCGTTCGGTCTCCGGTCATGGCCACCTTCAGGATGGTGGCGCCGCGCAGCCGCGCTTCCTTGTCCAGCCGCCCCTCGAAGCCCCCCACGTCCAGCAGCGTGTCACCGTTCTCCGCGGTGCCCGTCACCTTGGCGTAGTGGAAGTCGAAGCGCTGAGGCGGGTTGTCGCGGTCCGGGCGCCCCAGCTTCGCCGAGTCGACCGTGAAGGTCTCCAGGCCCTCCAGCGAAGTGCCCGATCCGCTGAGGTGATGCCACAAGCCGTAGGTGGCCGCCCTCTGGGTCGGCTCGTCCAGGGTCGTGATGACCTGAATGCCCGCGGTCGAGGGGTTGTCGATGCCCGCCGAGAGAAGGATCTCTGGGAAAGGCGCCAACTCCAACTGCCGCTGCACCTCGTCCATCACGACGCTGCTCGCGAAGCGGAACTCCCCCTTCTTGAAGGGCACGGGCTTGCCCTTCAGCTCGCCGTACTGCTGGGGCGTGATGTGGCCCTCTTCCTTCATGCGGCCCAGGACGTAGTCGGTGCGCGTGACCGCCTTCTCGCGAGCGGTCTCGCGGGCCTCCTCGGTGGTGCCGATGAAGGGGTTGTAGCGCCCGGGAATCTTCACCAGGCCAGCCAGGAAGGCGCTCTCATGAAGCGTCAGGTCGCTGACGTCCTTGTCGAAGAAGTAGCGCGCCGCGATGCCCAACCCACGCCCGTTTCCGTAGACGTGGAACTGGTTGGCGTAGAACTCGAGGATCTGCTCTTTGGAGTAGTGCTCCTCCAGGCGCATTGTGTCCAGCGCCTCCCACAGCTTGCCCTTCAGCGTGAAGGTGCCGGGGTGGAAGAGGTTCTCGCTGGTCTGCATCGTCAGCGTGCTGCCGCCGGAGACGACACGGCCGGCCTGGATGTTCTGCTTCATGGCCCGGGCCAGGCCTTCGAGGTCAACGCCAGGGTGGGTCCAGTAGCGCTGGTCCTCGGCGGAGACGATGGCGTTCACCCAGTCCTGCGGGATCTCGTCATAGGTGACGTACTGACGGTGCTCCTCATCGAAGAAGACGCCGATGGGGGTCTGCCCGTCCCGGTAGTAGACCGGCGACTCCTGCGTGATCAGGCTGCGGATGTGCTCCTCGCGCAGGTGCTCGCCCGGGTTGTCGACCACGTGCTCCTCGTAGAGGACGCGCGCGACGACGCCGCTGACCAGCGTCAGGACCAAAAGGACCGCCAGGGCCTTGAGCAGCTTCCTGCCGCGCGAGGACGACTTCTTCTTCACCGACGAGACTCCACCAACACCCGCTCCACCGCCTGATACGCCTTCTGGGGCGGAAGAGCCACCGCGATGTCTCGACACCGCGCGCGCAGTCCGGTGCCACCGGCCAGCGCCTGGGCCGTCGCCTCCGTCAGCGCCTCGACTCCATCCGCGACGAGCTCATCGGGCAGCACCTCCTTCACACCATTGCGGGACGTGGTCAGCGCCGGCGTGCCACACGCCATCGCCTCCACGCAGACGTTGCCGTAGGGCTCGTACATCGAGGGCAGCAGTAGGGCGTCGAAGCGGCCGTACCAGGACTCGACATCCAAGACGTTGCCCAAGAACTGCACCTCCGGGTTCTCCTCTCGCCAGCGCTCGATCCGAGCGTCATCGCCCACCACCGTCAGCGGCAGCTTCAGGCGTCGCGCAACGGCGATCGCCACATCCAGGCCCTTTCGCTGAAAGCCACGGCCCACGAAGAGCAGCCCCTCGCCGCCCTGCCCCGGCTGGAAGAGCGCCGTGTCGACGCCGTTGTGGATGACCTGGGCGGTCACACCGTAGTGCCGATGCAGGTCATCGCGAGCCATGCCACTGGGCGTGATGACGGTTCCAGCCGAGCACACCGTGTCGCGGTCCAGCCAACGCTCCAGCCACTCTGACGGGTCCAACATCCAGGCAGGGCGGCACGCGGTCTGCCAGGCGGCGTGGGCCCCACCCCCGCAACGCACCACGTCGTGGCCATGCCCTCGGCCGAAGCTCATGACGACGTCGGCCTCCACCTCCCGGCTGCGCCACCACTGGCTGGCGGTCTTGGCCGGTCGGACCAGCGGCAGGTCCTCGAAGACGACCCCGGGCTCGGCTCTCAGGTCCGGACGGACCTCGCTGCAATGGACGTGCACCATGTGACCTGCATCTCGCAGGTACCGTGCCAACCCCACCAGGAAGCGCTCCGCCCCACCGGTGGTGGTGTAGCGGCGGTTGATAAGAGCCACCTTCATCGCTTGCGCCGGGCCAACCCAGCCCACTTCGCCCGGACGTAGCGGGCTTGGTCCAGCGCCAGGTCCAGCCCCAGCCGACCGTCCCGAAATCCACCCATCAGCAGATAGGACTTCACGAAATGTAGAGGAGGCCGCAGCGCTGCATCCCACCAGCACACCCGACGCGTGCTGTGCTGGGCGAAGAGCTCGGCGTAGCGCTGCAGCTTTCGGTGCCGCTCCTCGTCCGAGCGCCACGGCCAGTGGTCCAACTGCCCCGGCAGGTCCACGGGCTCCGCGTCGGTGGCCAGCGTCTCGTGAACGCCCTCACCAATCCATCGACCGCCTCCTCTGCGGACCAGGCGAACGACGCGCGTAGGGCCGAAGCTTCCGTGGAGTTCGCGGTCCCGGAAGTGGTTGCGGCGTAACACCCGCCCCGCATCCGGCGGGCTCTGAAGCGCTCGAGCCAACTCGGGCGAGATGACCTCGTCGGCATCAAGGAAGAACACATAGTCCTGAGACGCCGCTTCGAGTGCCCGATTGCGGGTGTCGACAAAGCCCGCCCACGGCCACACCTCAACCCGAGCGCCCAGCGCGCGAGCCCTCTCCACGGTGCCGTCCGTCGATCCAGAGTCGATGACCAGCACTTCCGCAGCGAAGCCCGCGGACCCAAGCGCCGAGTCGATGCGGTCGGCCTCGTTCAGGGTAAGGACTACGACGGAGACCACAGCTCCCCCAGACGCGCGGCGCCGACGCACGGATTCACGTCGACCGCAGCGCAGAGGCCCAGGCTTCGCTCGTAGGCTTCGATCCTTCGATCGTAGATCCGGGCCTGCGAGCCCGTCCTCAGGAGCAGCCTCGGCTGCGTCCCCGCCCGAGGCAGCTCAAGCCAGATCACAGGTGTTGACAGCCAAGAGGCAGGTGCATATTTCCGAGGCGCCTGAATCTGGCGACGTGGCCAAGTGGTAAGGCAAGGGTTTGCAAAACCCTGTATCACCGGTTCGACTCCGGTCGTCGCCTCTCAAGAGAGCAGCCCCCATGGGCTGCTCTCTTCGCTCTGGCCGCTACACATCGCTTAAAACCCTTTACAAACGATGTACAGCGAACCAAAACGTACGAGACAACGGGCAAAAGACTCGGCGGGATGAATCATTCCTCAGTTTTCGTCCAAGGGCCCATCGCGGGTCCATTGGCAGGGTGGTTACACTTCCGCCCCTCGCGGATGGACGGAGACAGGATGGCCCTCGAAGAGAGAATGAACGCATTCGCCCTGCTGGGGGCGGAGTGGGTGATGTGGCTGCTGGTCGGACTGTCCGTGATCTGCGTCGCCCTGGCGGTCGAGCGGGCCATCTACCTTGTCCTCAACTGGACCAGCGCCAGCGGTCTGCAGGCGGCCATTGCCGGCTTCATGACGTCTGGCGACGTGCCGACCTTCCAGAAGAAGCTGGACGAACTGAAGGGCGTTGAAGCCCGGGTCCTGGCCGCCGGAGTCGAAGCCAGCAGCAACGGCACCGCCTCCGCCGAGGAAGCCATCGCCGGCACCCTCATCTTCGAGAAGGGCAAGCTGGAGCGGGGACTCATCGTGCTGGGCACGACCGGCAGCAACGCTCCCTTCATCGGCCTGTTCGGCACCGTGCTCGGCATCATCAAGGCCTTCCACGATCTGGCCCAGATGGACGCTGAAGGCGCCGCCTCGGTCATGGCCGGCATCTCCGAGGCCCTGGTCGCTACCGCCATCGGCCTCATGGTCGCCATCCCGGCCGTCGTGCTCTACAACATCTTCCAGCGGCTGAACAAGGGCATCCTGACCCGCACCGAGAGCCTCTCTCACTTGGTGCTGGCGCGGCTCAAGGCCGTGACGCAGGGCAGCTAGATGGCCGCCAAGCTGAGCGGTGGCGACGAAGACGCCATCACCGACATCAACATCACCCCGCTGGTCGACATCATCCTGGTGGTCCTCATCATCTTCATGGTGACCGCCACGTACATGGTCGACGACAGCATCAAGGTGAACCTGCCCAGCGCGTCCACGGGAGAGAGCACCGAGTTCTCGTCGCTGGGCCTGCAGCTCACCGCGGATGGCAAGCTGTACCGCGACGGCACCGAGACCAACGAGACGCAGCTCCGCGCGTTCATCCAGGCTGAGAAAGAGGTCGTCGGCGACGACATCACCGCCCTGATCGCCGCCGACTCCGAGGTCGACCACGGCCGCGTCGTCTGGCTGATCGATCTGGTGAAGCAGGAAGGCGTCACCAAGTTCGCCATCAACATCGACCCCGCCACGGTCGAGGCGAACCAGGGTTCCGACGGGTGAGGAGCCCTTTCTCGGCGCAGGTGCCGCTCTGGCAGCGCGTTCTGGGCGCCGCGAGCTTCCCGGTCAGCGTCGGGGCCCACATCCTCTTTGCCATCTACATCCTGGTCGACCGCGTGATCGACGACGACCAGGACATCTGGATGGAGATGGCCATGGTCGAGCCTCCCGAGCCCGAACCCGAGCCCGAACCCGAGCCCGAGCCGGAGCCCGAGCCGGAACCGGAACCGGAGAAGAAGGAGCCGGTGAAGTTCGAGGACATCCAGGAGACGCCCCAGCAGGAGCAGCCGCCTCCCGAGGCCCAGCCCAAGCCCAGAGAGGTCCGCCGCATCACCCACGGGATGACCGGCAACAGCTTCAGCACTGAAGGCATGGACATTGGCGCCCGGGCGGGCACCACACTCAGCACCGAAGCCACCGACGACGTCATCACGGTGGACGAAGCCACCGAGTGGACCAACTCCACCTACGCGGGCGTCACCACCAAGCCCAAGGTCAGACGCCTCCCCGTCGCCGGCGAGGTGCCGATGGAGGCCCAGGAGGCGGAGGTCGAGGGAAGTTGGACCGTGCTGCTGGACATCGACCCCGACGGCGTCGTGGTCAAGGTCGTCGTACCCCAAGCCATCGGCTACGGCTTGGATGACTGGTGCCGCCAACAGTGGCGCAAAGCGAAGTTCAAGCCCGGCCTCCAAGACGGCGAGCCCGTCGGAGTCACCGGCATCCCCATGAAGTGCGTGGTCAAGGCGACCGAATGAACCTGCTCCTGCTCTCCAGTGCCTTCGCTCAAGAGGCTCCCGCCGAAGAGGTCGAGGAACTCCCGCCCATCCTGGTCTTCCCGGCTCTGCTGGAGGACGGCTTCGTCCAGGCGCCCTACCCCGAGGCCGCCAAAGAGGCCGGCGTCGAAGGTGTGGTCATCCTCCTCATCGAGATCGACGTCGACGGTTCGGTGTCCTACGTCGAGGTGCTTCAGCCCGCCGGAAACGGCTTCGACGAGGCCGCGGTCGAGGCCGCCCAGGGCTTCACGTTCAGCCCGGCCGAGGACGTGAACGGCCCCACCCCGGTCGCCATCGAGTTCGAATACGGCTTCGTCCTGGACGTTCAGGAGGTAGACGGCGCCGTCCCCGAGGAAGCGCCGCCCCCCGAGCCCGAGGAACTGCCCGTCACCCTCGAGGGCCAGGTCCTCGAGATGGCCACCCGTGTCCCGCTGCCCGAAATGACCATCAGCGTCATGGGCACCGACTTCACAGGGACGACCGGCCCCGACGGCACCTTCGCCATCCGCGGCGTGCCAACCGGCACCTACACGCTTCAGGTCGCCCGGCCCGGCTGGGACACCCGCGAACTGGAGCTCGACATCGTCGAGGGCGAGGTCACCAGCGCCGAGGTCTGGGTCCGCAACCAGGACTACGACGACGCCATCGTCGGGACCTACCGGAAGAACCAGGACGAGATCACGCGTCGAACCATCTCGATGAACGAGGTCCGCCGCATCCCGGGAACCTTCGGCGACCCCATCCGGGTCATCCAGAATCTGCCCGGCGCGGCTCGCTCACCCTTCGGCACCGGCCTGCTCATCATCCGCGGAGCCAACCCGGAAGACACCGGGGTCTACGTCGACGGCATCCGCATCCCCATCATCTACCACCTGGGCGGCTACAGCTCGGTCCTCTCCCCGGACCTCATCGAGAGCGTCGACTACCTGCCCGGAGGCTACGGCGTGCAGTACGGCCGCACCCTGGGTGGAGCGGTCGACATCACGACGAAGAAGGAGGCTCCCGAGCAGCACCACATCACGTGGTCAACGGACCTCCTGGACAGCGGAGGCCTGTACGAGGGACGCCTCGGCAAGAACGACCAGCATCACGTCGGCATCGCCGCCCGCCGTAGCTACGTCGACTACGTCATTGGGCCCTTCCAGCGCAACCGCTTCTTCACCGCCAAGCCCCGGTGGGCGGACTACCAGCTCCGATACACCTACACCGGCCTGGAGAAGACCACCTTCAGCGTCTTCGTCATGGGCTTCGACGACAAGCTGCTTCTCACCACACCCGACGACTACGCCCAGGGCCCCGACCAGGACGGCCAGGGCGACGTGAGCGTCCACTACTTCACGCATCGGGCCATCCTGAATCTGGAGCATGAGTTCAGCGAGACGCTGAGCGGCTTCGTCCGGCCCGCCTTTGGCTGGGACTACACCGGCTTCGGATTGGGCCAGGCGTTCAAGCTGGACCAGGACAACTACATGCTTGAGACCCGCGCCGAGCTGTCCTGGCACCCCAACGACCGCGTCGAAATCGTCCCGGGCATGGACTACATCGGCATCGGCTACGACTTCCGCTTCGAGCTGCCGGTCAACCCGGACAGCTTCGACAGCTTCGACCCCCTGGCCGAACGCGAAGACTGGGGCGTCACCGACACCGGCGTAGCCCACGGCCCCGACCTCTACCTGAAGGCCAACCTCAAGCCCTTCAAGGACACCGACCGCCTCTACCTGCAGCCCGGCATCCGCTACAGCCGCGTCGATGTCGTCGGCCAGTACGTGGCTCAGGGGTGGGACCCTCGCATCGCGGGCCGACTACGGGTGCTCCCCAAGGGCTACCTCAAGGGCGCCGCCGGCATCTACACCCAGCCTCCCCAGACCACCGAGAGCTGGCAGCCCGAAGGCAACTACACGCTCTTCATGGAGAAGCAGCGCGCCTACAGCCTGGGCTACGAGCACCAGATCACCGGCGCCATCCACGCCGACGTCGAGGGCTTCTACAAAGACCTCTACGACCTCATCGTCTTCAACCGAGACTGGACGAACCTCGGCGACAACGCCTACATCAACGAGGGCACGGGGACCGTCTACGGCGTCGAGTTCATGGTGCGTCACGACCCGGTCGACCGTCTCTTCGGCTGGGTCAGCTACACCTACAGCCGCAGCTTCCGTCAGGACTACAGCGACAGCGACGAGTACGCCTACGACTTCGACCAGCCTCACATCCTGACCGCGCTGGCCGGCTACAAGCTGCCCTACGCCGTCGAAGTCAGCGGGCGCTTCCAGTATGTCTCGGGCAACCCCACCACTCCCTACGCCGGCTCCTTCTACGACTCCGACCTGGACGTCTGGAACCCGTACTCCACCGCCGCATACAACAGCCAGCGGCTGGGCGCCTACCAGGCCCTGGATTTACGCGTCGAGAAAGGCTTCACCTTCAAGAAGTGGCGCATGAGCGTCTACACCGACTTCTTGAACGTCTACAAGGGCGAGAACCCCGAGTTCCGCCTCTACAACTACGACTACACCGAGTACGTCGACGTGGGCGGCCTGCCCTTCGTGCCGTCCCCGGGCATCGACCTGGAGTTCTACCTGTGATTCTGTTGAGCCTGCTGGCCTGCGAAGCGCAGGACCTGAGCCAGCCCTTCATCGTCGACCGGACCCGTTTGCTGGGCCTGCAAGCCGAGCCCGCCGAGCCCGCCCCCGGCGATCAGGTCACCTTCTCCAGCCTGGCGGTTGATCCGGTAGCGGGAGGCATCGAAGCCGTCACCTGGATCGGATGCCTGATCGAAGACAGCAGCAGCAGCTTCGGCTGCAACCCGGACTACGCAGCGATCGAAGAACTGTTGGCCGTCGACGTAGACAGCCTGCCGCCACAAGAACAGTTGGCCTGGTTCCAGGACCTACGGGCCGCGGGATTCCTGGGCGTAGAGCCGGACTTCACTCCGGGCCTGACCGTGCCCGAGGATCTGCTGGAGGGCCTCACCGAGGACGAACAGCAGGAAGGCAAGAACTACATCCTGACCGTGAGCGCCCTTCCCGTCGGCCTAGAAGATCTCGAGAACTTCGAGGACGTGGGCGACGAAGCGATCGGCGAGGTCGGCATGAAGCGCATGCCGGTCAGCCTCGGAGAGACCCCAAACAACAACCCGGAAGTGGTCTCGATGCGAATCGAGGACGAGCACGTTCTCCTCGACGGAGACACGCTCACGGTCACACACGGCCAGACCTACAGCCTGGAGCCCCTGCTGTCGGAGGCGTCCATCGAGGACTACGTCTTCGTCAACTCGGACGGAGAGACGGAGAACCGGACCGAAGAGCCGTACTTCACCTACTACTCAACCCACGGAAGCTTCGACAACCCCTACGGCTTGGCGCCCTTCTTTGAGGCGAACTGGACCGCCCCGGTCGATCCCCCCGACGACGACGTGACGATCTGGATGGTCATTCGTGATCGACGCGGCGGTATGGCGTGGTCCACCCTTCACATCGTGGTCGAGTAGGCCACACCGTCTCCACTGGCTTCGGGACCGCCCTTGCAAACCTGCGCGGAAGCTTCCGCACGGCGCGTTGACACGGCCATGACACCCCCTCGAAGCCAGAACCCAGCCTGCGTGCTATCTTCCCGCGACTCTCGGGAGGTCCTCTGCCCGGAGGACACCCTCGACATCCGTGTGGAGAGCCCTGAATGACCAGCCTTCGCAGCCTGATGGCGGGAGCCGCCATCCTGCTCGGAATGGCGGCGACCAGCAGCACCGCTGCTGCATCGCCCGCCGAGGACGCCCTCGCCGAACTCCGTGGTGAAACCGTGGACAAGGACGTGGTCCAGAACCGCTTCTTCGAGAAGAGCAAGCGTTTCGAGATCGCGCCCGTAATCGGCCTCGTTCCCAACAACCCCATGGTGAAGCGCTACACCGGCGGGGTCTTGTTGGCCTACCACTTCAGCGAGACCTTCGCGGTCGGCGGCCAGATCATCTACAGCCCCGACCTCGGAAACAGCGACCTGAAGGATCTGACCAACACCCTGGTTCAGATCGCGCACAACGGGAGTTCGGACATCGAGTTCCAGCAACCGCTGGACAAGGTCACGTTGGGCGCCACCTTCTCGGCCAACTGGATTCCGGTCTACGGCAAGATCAACCTGGTCGGCGAGACGGTCCTCAACTTCGACTTGTACGGCTCCGCCGGTCTGGGGATGCTCAGCGTCGCCAAGTACTACGCGGTCTACAGCGACGAGATCGCCCTGAGCGATCCGACCAAGCCGCCAGTGACGCTGGCCGGACAAGAGAACGTCGTCCGCGTGCCGCTCAACCTAGCGGTCGGTGCGGATTTCTTCCTGACCCAGACACTGGCCCTCAAGATCGAGGCGCGCAGCTTCATCTACATCGACGGCGCCCCGCAGTACGACCCCGACCAGCCCACCAACGACAAGCAGGTGTACCCGGTCATCATCACGTCGGCGGGCCTGTCCATGTACTTCCCCAAGATGCCTGACCGCATCTCGAACTTCTGAGGTCTCCCATGCGCAACTTCATCGGCATTTTCGCCGTCGCCGCAGTCGGCCTCGGTTTCAGCGCCTCAGCCTGGGCGCAAGACAGCACCGAATACGGTCCCTCCGAGACGTACGAGGACGGCATCGCCCAGGATGACGAGGACGACGCCCTCCAAGACATCCTGAACGATGACGACGAAGAGTCCGTCAAGGACGAGCAGGACGCTCTCCGCTCCGGCGACATCGACGACCGCGTCGGTGTGGCAGACGAGACCATCATGGAGGAAGAGGCCGCCGCGCAGAAGCGGGTCATCAAGACCATCCAGAAGAAGGACTTCCTGAAGCTGGGCCGCTTCGAGGCCATGCCCAACGTCGGCTTCGTCACCAACGACCCCTTCCTCAACCGCTACATCGCGGGCGTCCGGCTGGGCTACCACCTGACCGAGATCTTCGCCTTCGAGGCCGAGTTGGCCTACGCGCCCGACCTGGGTGACGGAGACTGGAAGGGCCTGACCCACCAGCTGGTCAACGAGAACCACGTCTCTCCGGACATCAGCAAGCTGACCTTCATCGCCAACGGCGCCTTCCAGTTCAGCCCGATCTACGGAAAGGTCGCGCTGTCCGGGAACAACATCATCGTCTTCGACATCTACGGAGCCTTCGGCATGGGCATCACGCAGACGCGTGATGACCTGGAGGCCCTGCAGGCCGTAGGCGACGCCGAAGCCATGGCGACGGAGGTCCAGATGCACCCCACCACCAACTTCGGTGGCGGTGCCCGCGTGGTCTTCAACCAGACCGTCGCCGTCCGCATCGACGGGCGAAGCCTGGTCTACATCGAGACCGTCAACAGCACCACCCTGGAGATGAAGAACAACTTCATCCTCAGCGGCGGCGTCTCCTTCTTCTTCCCCCAGACGAGCTAGGCGGCAGCATGAAGAAGCTCCTCATCGGTCTGGTCTCCCTCGCGGGTCTGACGTACAGCGGCGACGCTCACGCGCTGTCCTGCGACGAGATCATGAACATGGTCAACGTCAACGTCCCCACCTCCATCATCGTCCAGACGATGGAGGACAGCGGCGAGACCTTCTCCAACGACGACATCCGCTGCCTGCTGAACGAGGGCGCCCCCGACGACGTGGTCAAGACCGCCAAGTCCATGAGCGCCAGCGTCTCCAAGCCGGACTCCCCCACCGACGACCGCGACAAGCCGGACGTCAAGAAGTCCACCGAGGACGACTGGGACACCACCGAGCGAATCGGCGAGAAGAAGTCCCGGAAGGACGCCTACGAGGACCTCCCTGAAGAGGGCGAGGGTCGTCGTGACGCC
>Ga0315331_10003638_pt1 | contig 11647 bp, 3 predicted proteins | sample M160m34915metaG_FD_203456 | JGI IMG/M metagenome (GOLD analysis project Ga0315331, IMG submission 203456) | Ammonia-oxidizing marine archaeal communities from Monterey Bay, California, United States - M1 60m 34915 | ecosystem: Environmental > Aquatic > Marine > Intertidal zone | place: USA... | reverse complement strand
CCAGTTTACTCCCGACCTAATGCCGTCGGATATCACGGGTACGGACGTGCTGGAGGAAGATCGCACCACGGGTAAACGTGTTTTTCGTTTCGTGCGTGGACCACTTTTCACCAACATGGTGTTAGCTGACGAAATCAACCGTACTCCTCCCAAGACCCAGGCCGCCCTGTTGGAAGCGATGCAGGAACATCGCGTCACAATCGGGGAGCAGACCTACGAACTGGAGGAACCCTTCTTCGTGATGGCCACGCAAAATCCGATCGAGCAGGAAGGAACATATCCGCTGCCGGAAGCGCAGTTGGATCGGTTCATGTTTAACGTGATCGTGGATTATCCTACCGTGAACGAAGAATCACAGATTATTAAACAGGTAACCGGAACCTATGCGGGTGAGGTGTCCCCGGTACTGAGTGGTGAGGATATCCAGCGTTTGCAGGCCATTGTTCGCCGAGTGCCTGTTGCGGATCACGTGATCGACTATGCCCGGGACCTGGCCCGCAACTCGCGACCAAACCAGCCGGACGTACCGGATTTCGTGAAGGAAATGGTTGCCTGGGGTGCCGGTCCGCGAGCAGGAATTTATCTGGTCCTGGCTGCCAAGGCCCGGGCTATCCTGCATGGTCGGTTTCATGCGACTACCGAGGATGTCAGCGAGGTCGCCCTGCCGGTGTTGAGGCATCGTGTGCTCACGACCTTTAATGCCGAGTCCGCCGGGGTGACCAGCGATGACGTGGTTCGGATGCTTTTGGAACACGTTCAGGCGGCTGATCCCGTTGCCGTCTAGTTGATGTTCCCAACAGGGATGTGATGGTCCACCTGTCATGGATTATCATGGTTTTAAGTGAGGGAAGTGCATCTATGAGTGAGCAGGTTGTCGACCACACTTACCTGAGATTATTGCGCAGCGAAGCACTTGGCCGTATCTCGCGATTGGAACTCATTGCTCGCGGGGTCGTGGAAGGTTTCGTGACCGGGCGTCACCAAAGTCCCTACAAGGGAACCAGTGTTGAGTTTGCCGAGCACCGCCAATACGTGCCCGGCGACGACCTGCGGAACCTGGACTGGCGCGTGTTTGCCAAGAGTGATCGCTACTATATTAAGCAGTACAAGGAAGAAACGAACCTGCGGGCCACGATCCTGTTGGATGCATCCGGATCGATGGCCTACGCTGGTGACCAGGCCGCTCCCATCGATGGTGAGCCGGTTTCCAAGTTCGATTATGCGCGTTACCTGGCCGCTTCCCTGACCTACCTGTTAGTGAACCAGCAGGATGCCGTTGGACTGGTCACCTTTGATACCGAGGTGAAACAGTATATTCCAGCGCGTTCCAATGCACGGCATATTCGCGTCTTGCTGCAGGAAATGGACAAGGTTACACCGGCAGAGGATACCGGTTTGGGGCCTATTTTTCATGATGTTGCTGAACGTGTGCATCGACGCGGTGCCATTATCGTGATCAGCGACCTGTTTGATGATATCGAATCGCTCACCAAGGCCTTGCATCATTTTCGCTATCGCAAGCACGAGGTCATTCTGTTGCACGTGATGGCTGACGAGGAAATTACTTTTCCCTTCGATCGCTGGAGTGATTTTCGCGATCTGGAAAACGTAGGCGTTCATGAAGAACTCGATCCCCGGACCGTGCGAGCGGAATACCTGGAGCGTGTGCAGGAGTTTATCAATCGCGTGGAATCAGAATGCGGTCAGATGGAAGTCGATTACGTGCCCATGAATACGAAGATCCCCTTCGACGTGGCACTCGCTGGTTTCCTGGCCACGCGGCAGCAACGGAGTAGCTAGAGACGTGCAACGAGTAGATTGAATTTGTTTACTGATCACCTGATCCTGATATGACATTTATTAACCTGTACATCTTGTTTGGCCTTGGCGGGATCAGCATCCCTGTCATTATCCACCTCTTCAATCGTCGCAAGGCCAAGGTGATTGAATGGGGTGCTATGAAATTCCTGCTGGGTTCCCTGATCAGTCGCAAGCGACGAGTGCTGGTCGAGGAAATCATCCTGATGGCATTGCGTTGCCTGCTGGTGGCCGCCTTGGTGCTGGCGGTTTCACGTCCCTTTTCACCGGTGCAGCCAGGGATTTCCTGGTTGATCCTGCTGCCGTTGATCCTGGGCGCAACCATCCTGCTGGCGACTACCACGATCATGGCGCGTGATCGCCGTTGGCAATGGGCCCTGTATGCATCGGTCGCGCTGCTGGTCGTCAGCCTGGTGACCATTAGCCAGTATGAGGATGTGGTGCAATCAGAGAACTGGCAGTCCGTGGGTAAGCAGGACGTGGCGATCGTGATTGATGGCTCCAGTTCCATGCGGCTGACCGTGAAAGGAAAGACTAATTTCCAGAGAGCACTGGATGAAGCTCGCGAATTGATCCGGGCACTGGGTCCTGATGACGCGGTCACCATTATCGTTGCCGGAGGACATACCGATGTCCGGACTCCTATTCCGGTCAGCGTGCGGGGGAACATCGATGAGCTTCTCGAGGACCTGCAGCCAGAGGGTGGCCCCATGTCCATCCTGGAGGCAATAGAGAAAGCCGGGATCAGCCTTGCCCGAGGTGATAACAGTGCCAAGAAAATTGTCCTGATCAGTGATGGGCAAAATGTGGGCTGGGATACGAGTAAACCGGAACGCTGGCAGTACGTGGCCCAGGCCCTTGAGCAATTGCCGACCAAGCCGCGCGTGGTCACCCGCTTCCTTGAGTTGCCCAAGACTTTTCGTAATATTGCGCTTAGCTCCATGACGCTTTCGCGTACCGTGGTGGGAACCGATCGCAGTGTTTCCATTGATGTGCAGGTCGAGAATACGGGACGCGAGATCGTGGAACCCGATGGTGTTCAGCTGCAATTCCAGGATGGTACCGTCGTTACGGAACCGCTGGACCCGATCGAGCCGGGACAATCCCAGTACGTGCGGTTTTCACACCAGTTCCAGGAAAATGGAACCCAGGTGCTGACCTCCAGGATTACGTACAACGATGACCTCCTGGATGACAATGAGCAATCGCTGGTCGTCCAGGTGCTGGCAACCCTGCCGGTGCTCCTGGTGGATGGTTCGGCCCAGGTGCGAGAAGAGGAACGGTCCACGTTTTTTCTCGAAATGGCACTCGCACCGCCAGAGGAAGAAGAGTTAACCGAGGAAGAGTCCCCGTTGGGACGACAGTTGGTGACCGTGCGATCCGTGGCGGCACCCGACCTGGATGAACGAATTCACTTCGATGATTACCGTGTCGTGATGCTGGTCGATGTGCCTCGCCTGGGAGCGAGTGCAGCAGAAAAACTGGCTAGTTACGTATCTCATGGTGGTGGACTCCTGATTGCCCCGGGTGAACGGAGTGAAGCTGCATTTTACAATGGCTGGCGATTGCCTGACGGCCAGCCGCTGGTACCTGCCAGGATGGTACAGCGAGTCAATGTTCCCGAGGATCTTGATGGGATCGCGCCCGCGCTGAAGCAGTGCAACCATGCTGCCTTTACCCGTGTGATCGCCAACGAAGCCACGGATCTGGACACCGCCCTGGTGACCGCCTACTGGCAACTTCAGGTGGACCCTGCTGATGCGGGTGCCACGACAGGGGCCCAGCTTGACGGCGGGCACCCGTTGCTGGTGGAACGAGCGGCCAGCGATGGCTTGGTGGCCCTCAGCGCGATCTCGTTAGATGACAATGGAAATAATTTGGTCACGTTGAATTCTTTCCTGCCCCTGGTGCATGAGTTGACTTACCACCTGGCCGCGCGGGATATGGTCCAGTTGAATTATTCGCCGGCAGAAATCATTACGCTGGACTTCCCCTTTGTCAGCAGTGGTGAAACGGCTCCGGATGCTGCCACGGATTCACTGCGACGTACGGTTGAGGTGAAGCATCCCAGCGCGGATCAAATTGACCAGGCTGCGGTGGAAATCCAGGATGAGCGTATGATGGTCACCGTGGTGGGGGCTGAAAAACCAGGGGTCTATGCCTTGCAGTTACCAGCCGCGTTGAGTGACAACATGTCTGACCTGGTCGTGAAACAGGATGATCAGGCGAGCGGTGTGCCGTTCGCCGTCGAACTGGTGTTGGATGAAAGTTACCTGGAGGGACTGAGCGCTGCCCAGGAAGATATTGCGAAAGAGCATTTTGAACCTTTCAAGTACTTTCGTGCCCGGGACAACGAGCAGTTGATTGCTGCTGTGAGTGGCAATATTCCAGGTCATGAACTATGGAAATACCTGGCCGTGGCGGCCCTGGTGATCCTGCTGGTGGAGTGCTTCGTGACTCGCTGGGTGGCCCAGAGGCGTAAGTCAGATTCCATGCCGACGGTCAGTTTTGTATCGGAAGGTGAGCGTTTGAACAGTTTTCGTGATCGAGCTCGAGAAATGGTTTCACAGGTTCGAGTGAATTGAGTTGCTTGTATGTCTATAGCCATTGAACGTCCGGAATTATTATCTGCCGACTGGCCTACGCCGGCGCTGGCGCTGATCTTGGCGCTGGCGATCGTGGTTTGGGTAGTGTCGCATGGGTTGCGTCAGCGTTGGGAGCTGGCCCGTATTCCCGCAGTATTGTTTTGTATCGTGCGTGTTGGCATCGGTTATGCCACGTTGTGGCTGAGCTGTAGCCTGTTGGTTCGCTGGATTGTTTTTGCCACCAGTTGGTCGCTCGCGGGCTTATGCCTGGCATCAGCTGCGGCGGTGGAAGCAGTTTTGATGCTCTATCAACTGGAACGCCAGACAGTCACACGTCGAACCGGCCTGGCGCTGGTCTGCCTGAGAACGACCATGTTGCTACTGGTAGTCCTGATGATCCTGCAGCCAGTCATTGTCTGGGAGCAGGAACATGTTGACGAGCGCATCGTGGCAATCCTGGTTGATGATTCGGCGTCCATGGATATTCGAGATGATCAACTCACGGAGTCGGAACAGATTCGGTTGGCGCACCTGTTTAATCCTGAACTGGCGAAACGGCCCTATGATCTGGATGGTATGACGGCACAGTTGAGTCGTGCCACGAACCGTCTGAACCTGGAATCAGCCAGCCTGGTGCGTTTGCAGGAATCTCCCCAGGAAGATCTTGGCCGGACGTTTGAACTGCGCCGGGAACCTCTTGTCCAGGTCGTCCAGGAACTGCGAGCAATGTTGGTGGAACAGGGAGCCGGTTTCAGTAAATTGCTGGATGCGGACTTGAAGCTGGCCCAGGGAACGTTGGCGTTGGCTGGCAAACTGCGTGCCCGGATTGAAAACCAGGCGATCAGTCGGTTGGTTGAGTGTCAAAAAGAACTGAGTGGATCGCAGAAAGATACGGCCGCTCGGGTTGCGGCAGTCGTGGATCACCTGCAGGGTGTGGCCAACGAACTGCGAGCTGCCAACCAGGAATTGTTAGCATTGGTGGAAACGGTCGACAAGCGATTCCTCGAGTCGCTGGGACCGGAAGCGGGGCAGCAAATTCGGGAGATTGCTTCGCGTACACGAGCTCGTATTGCCAGGGCGACCTTGCTCGGCGAGGAAGGGGCCAAGGAGAATCTGTTGGGTAAGTTTCGAGATGGCTACACGGTCAAGGTGTTTGGCTTTGATAGCCAGGTTACCGAGATGACGGAAAAACAACTTAAGGTCGAGTCCGTAGTGACGGAACTCGAGGATGACACCACGAAACCAAACCCGCCTGTTGACGGGAACGGCGAGGACCTGGATTCGGAAACAGTTGCTGAAACGGAGCAGGTTGACCAGCGACACCGTCAACAGACGAATGTGGTCACGGCCCTGGAAACCGTGCGTGACCAGATTCCCAAGGAGAAGCTGGCCGGGGTGCTGCTCGTCAGTGACGGTCGTCATAATGGCAAGGGTGACCTGGGTACCGTGGCCCGGGAATTTGCGAATCGCCAGGTTCCCATTTCAGCGATCGTGGTGGGTAGTTCGAAAGCGCCCGTGGACGCGGCGATTGTTGACCTTGAGGCGCCCACGACGATGTTCGTGGAAGACCAGTTACGGGTGCGGGCACGGATCAAGGTGGCCGGTATGAAAGGGCGCAAAGTACGCCTGGTCATGACCCACGGAGAGGAACAGCCTATCAAGCAGGAAATCACGATTGATCAAGATGAATTCGCGGGTGTCGTGGAACTGAACGATATTCCCAGGATCGAGGGGTTTCGACGCTATCGGGTTCATATTGAACCGGTCGAGGGTGAGAAGAATGTCAAGGATACGTTTCCTGACAATAACATGCGTGATGTGACCGTGGCGGTGACCGATCAACGTACGCAGGTCCTGATCGTGGAGGATCGACCCCGTTGGGAATTTCGTTACCTGCGGAACCTGCTTGTCGGCCGCGATAAAACCGTGCGTCTGCAGACCGTCTTGCTGGAACCTGATCGGTTGGCCTCGGTCAAGGAACGTCCGATCGTGCCTGCCTCGGTAACCCGTGCTGATGGCGATACGGAGGCCACGGCCTTGCCGGAAAATGAACAGGAGTGGATGAAATTCGACGTGGTCATCCTGGGAGATGTGTCGGCCCAACAACTGGGGCCAGAAACGATCCAATTGATTCATGATTTCGTGAATAAACGAGGCGGTACCCTGATCGTGATCGCAGGACCCAGGCATCTGCCACATCAGTTCGTGGATACACCCCTCCAGGATCTCTTTCCAGTAACTTTCGAACCGACTACCGAGGGCATGGTAGCGTCGCCCGAGGCCAGCTTTCGTTGGACCCTTTCCCTGGCAGGTCGCCGACACCCGGTAACTCGACAAGCCGATACACCGAAAGAAAACATTGAGGTCTGGGATGAATTGCCTGACCTCTATTGGCGATATCCGATTACCAGTGCCAAGCCCGCTGCCAGCGTCCTGGCCTATGCCAGTTCCGAGGCACTCGAAGCTGAATTGCTCCCGCAGGTGGACGAATCAGAAGAAGCAGCCGCCCAGCGACGTAAGAAGCGTGAAGAACTGGAAAGAAAGAATGCCTTGATAGCCACGCATTCCTACGGTGCCGGACGCGTGATGATGATTACTTCTGACCGCACCTGGCGGCTCCGCTACCGGGTTGGCGATACCTACCATCACAGGTTCTGGGGACAAATCCTGCGCTGGTCAGAATCAGGTAAGTTGCAGTCGGGAACCAGCATGGTGAGGTTGGGAACGGACCGTATTCTTTACGGACATGGCGAACCGATTACCGTGCGAGCGAAGATTACCAACGCCCAACTCGAACCCGTACTTGATGACCAGGCAAAACTGAAAGTATTCCAGGGTGAGGAACTGGTGCTTACCAAGCAACTGCAAGCTGTTCCCCAGTCGGCGGGAATGTACCAGGTTGACTTAAACCAATTACCGGGTGAAGGAACGTTTCGATTGGTCCTGGAGAGTGAGCAGGCTAAAGAAATTTTGGATTCGCAGGGTGAGCAGGCAGTCGAAACAAAAATCACCGTGTTTTCGCCGCAAGTCAATAGTATGGAACTACTTGAGCCTACCGCAGACCGGGAAGGACTCGCTTTTCTTACCCACCTATCGGGTGGTAGCGTCGTGGAGGCAGACCAGGCAGCGGACGTTCTTGACTTTTTCGGGGCCGGCACTCGCCGATATACTGAACAAACGCGTCAAACCCTGTGGGACACGTGGCCGCTGTTGGCGGTTATGGTCCTCTTGCTCACCTTCGAGTGGGTAATTCGAAAACGTGGAGGATTGATATGAGTAGCCTTACGATGGACCGTGATTACAGTCAGGTGCCCGAGCTAATCGTAAAGAAGCTGCAGGCGCTGATTCGGCGTTCGCGTTTGGTAACCGTGGTTCGAGGGTTGCTGGCCGTGATGGCAGTTGCCCTGGGAGTCCTCTTGGTGGCCATGGCGGTTGATGCAACGGTCACGATCTTTTCCTCCACGGGCCGCTGGATCCTTTCCCTGGTGTCGTTGGCCGCCGTGTTGTTAACGGGATATGTTTTCCTGGTACGACCATTGGCTCGCACCTTTACCCTTGCCGGTATCGCGAGGCTTATTGAAAATAGACATCCAGAATTGGAAGAGCGCCTCAGCTCGGCAGTGGAATTATTAAGCAGTCCTGATGCCCCCGAATTGAAGGGGTCGAATATCATGATTGCGGAACTGGTCAGGGAAGCGATCGGGCAAGCTACGATCGTGGAACCACAGCGGGAGTTCAGCTTTGATACCGCACGCCGCTACCTGGTTGCGGCTGTTTCAACCGCTGCCATGCTGTTGCTGGCCTGGGTGATATGGCCTGAACATACGGCGCACCTGGTCAATCGTATCATGGTGCCTTTTGCCAATATCGGTAATGTGCGAGAAGCCGATCTGACGATCACTCCCCAGGATATTGTGCTGGCTGCGGGAGATTCGCTGCGGATTGAAGTGACGGTTCGCGATACCCGGGTTCGCTCGGCACGCCTGCTCCGAAAACAGGGGCAGCAGGATGAGACACGTGATTCGATGGGCAGTATCTCTGCCGATGACGATCAAAACCCACGTTTTTCGTTCAGTATCCCCGTGGTCGACAAGGGCTTCCAATATCGCGTTCGCGCTGGTGGTGCGTTCAGCCGGTTCTATACCGTTACCGTCGTGCCTCGCCCGGAGACAGAAAAACTAGATGTTCAATACAGCTATCCAGCCTACACCGGTAAAGGTACCGAACACGATGAAGAGTTCGATGGTCAAATCGAGGGATTGATCGGTACCACGGTTACCGTGACGGCCACGTCGAATACCAAGCTCGAATCGGCACGCATGCATATCGATGGCATACCTGCAGTCGATGCCACGATCAAGGCTGCAGAGAACGGTAATAGTATCTGCAGTTGGCAGGTGCCACTGACCAAAGAAATGATCGGTGGTCGTGTCTGGTCACTGCGACTGGAAGATGCCCATGGTTTTGTTAGCTGGCCCCGTGAATACACCATCCGGGCACTGCGTGATCAGGGACCCGAGGTCAGGGTTATCCAGCCCCTGGCTAAGAAGCTGAAAATGAAATCGACTGACAGTTTGCCGCTCAGCTACCTGGCTACCGATGACTACGGGATCGCCAAGGCCGAGTTGCTTACAACTACGGATGGGAAAGAACGAATTCCACTGGAATGGGAAGTTCCCGAATCGCTTGACCCAGGCCATGTCGAAGGTAATCAACCGTTTAATCTTAGTGAGTTTGATCTCTCGGGAATTCGCGTACTCACCCTGAGAGTTCGGGTGACGGATAACCTGCCCGAGAACCTGGAAGGTCCACAAACAGCACTCAGCGAAATCATCACCATTACGATTGATGAAGATGCCGAAAGCTACTTCGAGAAACAGGCCGCCAAGGATTACGAGAGTATTCGTGCCGCCCTCGAAGAGGTCCTCGCAGATCTCCAGCAGACCAACACGTTGACAACGCCCCTGCAGGAAGCCGTGGAAACAGATGATCCGCTGGTCAAGGAAGTTACCGACAAGATCGATCAGGTTCGCCAGCAGGCAGCTGCGACGCAGGAGAAATTGACTGATCTCGGAGATGCCCTGCCATCGACCGCCTTCCAGGCACTGCAGCCCGAAGTGGTTGACCTCGCTGATACCGATGTAAATTCCATTGCTGATCGAGCTGGGCAAATCAAGCTGGTCGATGATGCAGAACAACGCCTCGCTCATAGTGAGGCTGCCGATGAACATACTGGTAAAGCGGTCGAACGTACCGAAGCCCTGATCGCTGAACTAGATAAAATGTGGGAACGAATTCAACGTCTCGAGGACCTCAAGGAACTGGCCGCCGAGCAGGAACGTCTGTCGGAACTGGCCCAGTCACTCGAGGAAGAACAGAACCAGTCTCCGGAAGACCTTGCTAAACAACAACAGGAATTGAACGAGCAAATTGCGGAAGCTCTCAAGAAGTCACCGGAGACATTAGAGGATTTCGTTAACCAACAACAGAAACAGGCAGAAGAATTGGCCGAAAAAGCCAAGGAACTGGCCGAGAACCAGGAACAATTGGCACAGTTGACCGAAGAGGCGAATGAACCAGCACTCAACGATGAAGAACTGGCCAAGAAATTGACGGAACAGATCTTGGAAAACCAGGAACAGATTGCAGAAGAAGCCGCTGCCCTGGATGAACAGTTGAAATCGGAAGAAGGAAACGAACCTAAAGCAGAAGATCAACTGGCTGAAAAGCCCAAGGATGTCGTGGAGCAGCTCAAGGAAGGAAATCTTCCAGAAGCTGCCGAAGAAGCAAAGGAAGCCACTGAAGTCCTCGAGCAAGCAGCCAAGGAACTTGATCCTGAAGCGGATAATCCTGCTGACAAACCTGCTGACAAACCTGCTGACAAACCTGCTGACAAACCAGCCGACAAACCTGCTGATAACCCAGCTGACAAACCAGCCGATAACCCGGCCGACAAACCAGCTGATAACCCGGCCGACAAACCTGCTGATAACCCGGCCGACAAACCTGCTGATAACCCGGCCGACAAACCAGCTGATAACCCGGCCGACAAACCTGCCGATAACCCGGCTGACAAACCTGCTGATAAACCTGCTGATAAACCTGCCGACAAACCTGCCGACAAACCAGCCGACAAACCAGCCGACAAACCAGCCGACAAACCAGCCGACAACCCGGCTGACAACCCGGCTGACAAACCTGCTGATAAACCTGCTGATAACCCAGCCGACAACCCGGCCGACAAACCTGCCGACAACCCGGCTGACAACCCGGCTGACAAACCAGCTGACCAGCCGGCTGATAACCCAGCGGAGCAAGCAGCTGATCTGGCAAAACGCCAGGCAGAAGTGGCTGAGCAATTAGAGGCGCTTGAAAAAGGCAATGTGGATGAAGCCCTGGAACTGTTGCAGAAACAACTTGCTGAACAAACAGAAGAGTTGGCGAAAGAAGTAGCGGCTCTGCAAGAGGAAACAGCAGCACTGGGACAACCGGAAGAGACCCAGCAGACAGCTGCGGAAGCGGTTAAGCAGACTGAAGAAGCTGCTGAAAACGCAGCGGCGGCAGAAGAACAGCTCGCCCAGGCGGATCCGGCCGAGCAACCGGGCGATGAACCGGCTCCTGGTGATGAACCGGCTCCTGGCGACAAGCCAGCTCCTGGTGACAAGCCAGCTCCTGGTGACAAGCCAGCTCCTGGCGACAAGCCAGCTCCTGGTGACAAGCCAGCTCCCGGCGACAAGCCAGCTCCTGGTGACAAGCCAGCTCCTGGTGACAAGCCAGCTCCTGGCGACAAGCCAGCTCCCGGCGACAAGCCAGCTCCCGGCGACAAGCCAGCTCCCGGTGACAAGCCAGCTCCCGGTGACAAGCCAGCTCCCGGTGACAAGCCAGCTCCTGGTGACAAGCCAGCTCCTGGTGACAAGCCGGCTCCTGGTGACAAGCCGGCTCCTGGTGATCAGCCAGCTCCTGGTGATCAGCCGGCACCCGGTGATCAGCCAGCACCGGCTGCGGAGGCCCAGGCTCAGGCGGCTGAGGCATTGAAGAATGCTGCCGAATCTTTGGAGCAGCTGAGTGAGCAGTTTGCGGCCCAGGCGGAAGCTTTGGCGCAGCAACCGGCCCCACAGGGGGAGCCTCCGGCAGCGGATGGTGATTTGCAGGAGGCATTGAGCCAGGCGGCGGAAGCAGCTGCAGGACTGGAAGCGGCTGGCGAAGAGCCAGCGAGTGAGAGTGCAGCGGAAGCAGCGGAGGCA
>Ga0315331_10003637_pt1 | contig 11647 bp, 6 predicted proteins | sample M160m34915metaG_FD_203456 | JGI IMG/M metagenome (GOLD analysis project Ga0315331, IMG submission 203456) | Ammonia-oxidizing marine archaeal communities from Monterey Bay, California, United States - M1 60m 34915 | ecosystem: Environmental > Aquatic > Marine > Intertidal zone | place: USA... | reverse complement strand
GACCTGCCGATCCATAGGCATCAGAAAGAACAACCCGAACCGGAAACCACTGAAAAATGCTGGTTCTGATGGGTCCCAAGACCCACAGAACCCTGAAAAGTTAGCCGAGGCGGGACTCGAAAGAGTGCCAAATTCCTCAACGAATTCGCATATTTTAGAGACACGCGGTGCAGCATCTGAAGATGGACAACTCAATGAGTATCTACAATTGTTGATCGCCGCTTGGCCTAAGCTACCTGATATCGATCGGGAACGGATTTTCAGTTTGATTTCCGATCGGCTCAAAGAAGACCGTTGAGTGTTCCAGTCAACTGGTAAGGGGCTCCCGGTGCCGAATGCGTAATTGCATCCGGTCTGTGTCGACCGGTGTCGCGAAATCTGACAACAGACGAATGCGACAAGGCAGATTGCAGACCACCATCTGATGGCGAGCCTAGAATTGGAGGATTAGACCAATCCGGATTCGAGTCGGTTGCAAACCGCAACTCGAAATTGCTCCGGTGTTATTAGTCGGCCGCGCTAGGACTCGTAGCTGGATGAGGAAGCCCGACGCCTGATGCACGAATGTCTGCGGCCACCACGCTCCCTGTTCGGAGTTCTCGAAATCCGGGAATTTTCGGGCAGGATCTGGAGAGTGCTCGGATTAGTAAGTGTATGGATGATGAAACCTCACAGTTTGAGCTGTCCGAGCAGGACTTTATTGCGTTGCTGATAAAGTTTGAGCCCGCATTCCGTGCCTACGCCCGGAGTCTCGTTCCCGATTGGGATCTGGTTGATGAGGCGTTGCAGGAAGCCAGTGTCACGATGTGGCAGAAGCGTGGTCAGTTGGAGAGTACGGATGGGTTTCTGCCGTGGGCGAGAGTGATTCTGCGGTTTAAGTGCCTCAGGCAGGTCGAGAAACTGAGGTCGCAACGATCACTGCTCCGTGACGAAGTACTCGCAGTACTGGCCGAGCGTGGTGAGAGACGATCGCCGGACGCGACCGCAGCACGCAGTCAGTCGCTGAACGACTGTCTGCGTCAGGTTTCGGCTGAGCATCGTGAATTGCTGCTGGCTCCGCACCGTAGCACGACGTCGGTTGTCAAGCTGGCGGAGCACCGCGGGAAGTCGCCCAACGCTCTCTACAAACTCTTGACAAAACTCCGTCGTCAGCTGGCTGATTGCATACGTCTCAAGATGACAGTGGAGGGCTGACGGGCATGGATTCCAACGAACTGATCCTTCGGTATCTGCAGGGAATTGCAACGGAAACGGAAGTCCGAACGCTCGAAGAGCGTCTCATGGAGGATGATCAGGTTCAGGATGAATTTCTGTTTCAGGCAGAAGTTGATGCTCATCTGCGTCAGGAAGCTCAGTCGGTTGTGAAGCCGAGTGCTGAGGCCGGACAACGTCTGCCACAGCCGTCGGCCGTTTTGTGGAAATGGGTTTCCGGCATTTCGACGCTGGCCGCGACGATTCTGCTGGCGTTTGTCATCGTCAATATGCCGCCACAGCAGACGGCGCTGGCGCACCCGTCGCTCGGTGAGTTGACCATCGACGTCTCTCGGACGGAGCAGAATATCTGGGCCGCAGCGGCGGTTGGTGATCTTGACGCGATCCGCAGGAAACTCTCAGAACGTGTGTCGGTCAATGCAGAGTCGGAATGTGGATTGGCTCCAATTCACTTCGCGGCACTGTTCAATCACTCGGTGGCTGTGGAACAGCTGCTGTCAAGTGGAGCGGACGTTTCGCTCACCGATCGTGAAGGAAACACGCCATTGCACATGGCGGCATTTCTGGGCAACACGGCTGTCGTTCGCGTCCTGCTGAAAGCCGGAGCCGACCCTGCAGTGCGAAACACGCGAGGTTTCAGTTCGACGGACAATGTTGCCGTCAAATGGAGTTCCGGTCTCGAAGCTTACTACCGCAGTCTTGAGGGCTGGCTGGACACAACCCTGGATCTCGATCGAATCCAGGAAGAGCGGCCGGTGATTCTGCGGTTGCTCTCTGCCTCGAATTTTTTTCCCGCAGATCGTGCGCCGACGGTCAACGTCTGGCAGGCGGCCATTACGGGCAACACGCCGGCGATCGAGCAGCATGTCTCAGCGGGAACTGACTTGAACGCGAAGGAAGACTTCGGAGGCAGCACACCCCTGATGGTCGCTGCAATCTTCGGACAGTGGGAAGTGGCGGCGATTCTGATTGATAACGGAGCGAATCTCGAAGCACGAAACAAAACCGGTGGTACAGCGCTGCACGTGGCCTGTTTCTTCTGTCGCCCTGCGATTGTGAAGTTGCTGTTAAACGCGGGAGCTGAGGCAGATCAAACCAATAACCGGGGATTGACGTCCCTGGAAGTCGTGACGATCGAATTCGATGCCGAGTCAGAAGGTGCATACCGCCACACGTACGATTCCATAGGCCTGACGTTCGACTCACAACACGTCCAACAGAATCGCAGCAGGATCGCGGGCATCCTGAGAAGCCATGCCAATGGCGAGGATCGCGCGTCTGCTGACTAACTGTCTCGCAAATCGCAAACGACAAATTGCAAACGATATAGACACACTGCTCACAGCGACTCCAAGGAATTCCCAGAATGACGATAACAAAGAATCGGCTATCACTTATTGCTGCGACGGTCCTGTGCGCAGTCCTTCTCTGTTCGATCATCGTTCCGGGGGGAGCGAAGTCAGGCGCATCGGCCGCTCCTTCGTTCGCGAAGACTCGGAGTGATTCGCCACGCAGACCGCTGCGTGTCGGGCACCCGACTTTCGCGAGTCCACATGCCTCACCGGTTGTTCTGCACGGTGGCGATGTCTTTGTCGCAAACACTGCGGCCGACACGCTGGACGTCATTGATGCAGAGACTAAGAAGGTCAGGGCACGCATTAATGTTGGAATCGATCCGGTCAGCATCGCAGTTCGGCCTGATGGCAAAGAGGTCTGGGTGTCGAACCACGTGTCTGACTCAGTAAGCGTGATCGACAACAACCCGGAACAGCCGACGTACCTGCAGGTCGTCGCGACAATTCAGACATTTGACGCTGAGACCAGGGCAACGTCGTTCGACGAGCCAGTCGGCATTGCCTTCGCTGGAAACGAAAAAGGGTATGTCGCACTGTCGTCCGAGAATCAGATCGCTGTCGTGGATGTTGCCTCACGCGAAGTGACAAAGCGGCTCAGAATTCCAGCACAGGATCCACGTGCCATCGCAGTTCATGGGGACCGACTGTTCGTGATTCCATTCGAATCCAACAACAGGACGCAGCTTTCCGGCGGCGCGAAGGACGATATTGACGGCGATCTGGTTACGTTCGACGCCTGGGAACATTCGGTTCGAGTGAACAACGTGCTTTCACTCGGGCATGTGACTGACATTGTGAAGCATCCTGACGTGCCCGATCACGACCTGTTTGTCTTCGATACGACAACGGACAAGCTGGTCGAAACTGTCGATACGCTGGGCACGCTGCTCTACGGGCTGGCAGTTGATTCGAGCGGGAAAGTCTATATCGCTCAGACGGATGCGCGCAACGACGCCAATGGCCGAGCGGGCACGAAGAAGCACGGCATGAAGGAAATGGAGAATCGTGCGTTTCTCAACCAGATCACAACGGTGGCCTTCAATGGTGGGGGCGCGGAAAACGCAGAATTCATCAATCTGGAACCACTACCGCCGGAACATCCCAAGAAAGGCATGGCTCTGGCCACTCCCTATGCGATGCAGGTCAGTGGCGACGATTCCACACTGGTTGCAACGGCTGCCGGGTCCGACAAGCTGTTCACCGTTGATGCCCGGACTGGCGAAATCATTGGTCGTGTCCCTGTGGGAGCTGTACCTCGAGGGGTCGCACTGGAAAACACCGAGGACGGCAAGCCGGCGCGGGCATGGGTCTACAACACGGTTGCTAATACCGTCTCGTTGATTGACCTCTCGGATACGACCAGCCCTAAAGTTTCCGGATTCGTCAAACTCGACGATCCGACACACCGGCAGGTGAAACTCGGACGCACCTGGTTCAACGACGCTGATGCCTCATCAACCGGCACGTTTTCGTGCGAAAGCTGTCATCCCGATAATAACACCGACCAGTTGCTGTGGGTTTTGCAGACGCCGATCGTGACGGGCGGCAATCAAATCATGCCTCGGTCCACCATGCCCGTGCGTGGTTTACGTGATACGGCGCCTTTCCACTGGGATGGCGTCCTCGGCGATCCTTACGGCGGCATCAATAGCGCCAGCATCCGTAAGCCGGTCGAGCCCACCGCTGATCCCGAAGATCAGACAACCAGCACACGGCATCTGGTCGACGTCAGCATGGCGGAGATTCTCATGGCCCACGGTGACTCTATGGTCAACGATGAAGGCAAGCCGGGTGGGTTCACAGCGGCAGAGCGAGATGATCTCGCGACGTACCTGCTCAGCGTGCCCTTTCCTCCGGCTCAGCGGCGCGCCTACACGAACAGGTTATCGAAGCGTGCCGAGAAAGGATTCGAGATGTTTCACATCGTCGGTGACGTTGGAGGAACACCGGGTTCCAACCTTTGCGGTAACTGTCATCGGATGCCTTTCAATGTGAGCACAAACACTCCAGGCTCGGGAATGGAAGCAACGACCTGGAGAGGTGCGTATGACCGTTTCCTGATCCTCCCGCAGGGTCGGCTCAACATTGTCGAATTCGACTTCTACAAGCGTGTCGCTGAAGCCGGAAATGACGAGCGGAGTATCTGGCAATTTTCCTGGGGTGGACGCCCCGCCTTCAATTCTGTCTGGGACATGGTTCTGGAGCAGAGCACCGGATTTTCCGGTTCCTTTGCCCGACAGGTCACACTCAACACTAAATCGGTTAATGAAGAGCTGACGGGCAACCTGCTCGATGCTCTGGAAGTCTCCGCGGTGGAAGGGGGCGTTGTGCTTGAGGGCGAGGGCGTGCTCATCGAGAATGGAGAGGCGGTGTCCACCGAGTTTCAATTCGATCCTGAGTTTCAGGGAGGCACCTACGTCAGCAAGGCCCGCGATCGAATGTCGCTCTCCCGTGAGGAACTTGTATCGCTCGCCAACGAGGGCAGGTTCATTGGCACATTTACCGGTCGACATGGCGAGAATGCCGATGCGGAATCTCCTCAACCTGCACTCTGGACGCTCGGTACAATCCACGAACAACGTGGCCGCCAGAAGTTCCCGATCGTCCATGAAGGCATGATGACCATGTCTGTCAGCGGTCGGAACTTTGACGACTACGCAAGCATCTATGTCGATGGCCGACGCGTGGACGGTTCCATCAACGTCAGTGAAGACGAGCAGGAGCAGGTTGTCATCGAACTGGCATCACTGCCTGACGCTGGCATGCACATGCTGCAGGTTCAGGCGGAGAACGGTCTTTTCAGCAACGACTTTATCTTCCACGTTACGGTTTCCGCCGAAGCCGCCGCCGAGTTGCAACTTCGACTCGCAGAAGCCGATGTCGACCCGCGTGACGCTCTGGCAAACGCGATCGCCGATGGAGATATCGACGACGTAAAGAGACGTCTTGGTCGCCGGCCTCGACGCATCAACGACCGACGTCCATCAACCGGCTCCACTCCACTGAGCGACGCCGCGTTCCGCGGGAACCTCAACATCGTGAAATATCTGGTTCAACACGGAGCGAAAGTGGACGGCACCAACAGAGACGGCAACACGCCGCTACTTGTCGCCACCTTCATGTGTCAGACGGAAGTTGTGCAGTTCCTTCTGGAGAAAGACGCGTCACCACTGACAAAGAACGAAAAGGGAGAAACGCCGATCGATGTCGTGTCATCGCCCTGGAACAAGGCATTGGCGGACTTCTACTCGGGGATCGGTAGAGCAGCAGTCGGTCTCAACGTGGACCTTGAACGCCTCGAACGCGAACGTCCTATGATCGCAAAGTTATTGCGAGATCATGCGAATAAACCAGACCAGGGCAACAACAAGCCAAAGGAAGATAAGCCACAGGACACTCACAAATAGAACTGCCAGCAGCCTTCGAAGAAGTCTCAGCTCGTCAACGGCGGCCCAACAGCTCGGTCGCAGTGAAGAATGTCCACGATCAAGGAATTTCGCTGGTTTTATCTCAGTTACAGATCGCGATTGCGTGACAGTCTCAGCTCGATGTCAGAAACTAGTCACGCAGCTGCTCAAGCCATCAATCCAGATTCACAAAGAATCCCAACCGTACCTGTTCACCACGATTGAAGGAAAAGTCATTGCTGGCCTGATCGTGAAGCACGAGCCCGAAACCATTCAGATCAGGATCATTCCTAAGTCGACGATCGAGGATACGCCGCAAGTCGAGTGTGTCAATCATGCCCAAGGGACTGCTGGGTTCTTTCACGCGGGAGGACCTGGTGGCCTTTGTGCAATCACGGGCCAGTTGAAAGAATGACTTGCACGCGTCTGATACACCGCGGTTCGAGGCCGAAGTTACAGGCTGAGCAGAGGGGATTGGCTTATGCTGGAACTGGTGCGGCCGCTGCCGAGATGAATCCGACAGATCCTTCTGAAACGCATGTGTTTACGCTGATAGAACCGCCGGCACAGACGCCGAGTCATCATGATTGAATTCTGTATTCGTAACCCGGTGAAAGTATCAGTCGGCGTGATTGCTATCGCGCTGTTCGGGTCAATTGCGCTGTGGCAAATTCCGATTCAGCTCACCCCCGAGGTCAAGACACCAACGATCTCCGTTTCGGTCCGATGGCCGGGTGCCAGCCCGTACGAAATTGAGAACGAGATTGTGCAGGAGCTGGAAGACCAGCTCAAAGACGTCAAGGGCATGACTCGGATGACGTCGTGGAGCAGCTATTCACACGGCTCCGTGTCGATGGAATTTCCGGTCGGTACCGACATCACACAGTCGATGCTGGAGCTGAATTCCCGCATCAATCAGTTGCGGGATTTTCCCGAGGACGCCTTCGAGCCGATCATCTCGTCGGCGAACCTGTCAGACCGGCCGGTATGCTGGTATGTGCTGAGTCCTCGTGTCCCGACGGATGTCGAACTGCAGGACTTTGTCCACCGGAATCCGCAGTTGGCGGAACTGTGTCAGCCTCTGGTCGACGCACACAAATGGGACCTTCGCCTTTACCGGTTGAACGCGCTGGCGAAAGAGAATTCTGAGCTTCGCAAGTTGCTGCCAGTGACAGACGTCAGCAGGACATTGCGGTTTGTCGAAGAGCATGTGAAGACTCACTTTGATCGTGTGCGGGGTGTGGCCGACACATTTGTGCTGGGTGGTCAGGCTGAGGAAATGCAGGTCGTCGTCGATCCCGCGCGTCTGGCAGCTCGTCAGTTGACGATCGAAGATTTAAGACGTGCTCTGCGAGTTCGCAATAAGGACACGTCCGGCGGTGAAATCCGCGAGGGTAAGCGACGTTATATCGTGCGAACGCTGGGACAGTTCTCCAGTGCAGAACAGATCCGGCGCACGATCGTCTCCCGACAGAAGGATATCACGACGTACGTTGAGGACGTCGCCGATGTGCGGCTGGGGTACAAGCTGCCGAACAGTTCTTACCGACGTGGTGGCAGTGAACTGATCGGGCTGGGTGTTCTGTCAGAGACGGGAGCCAATGTTCTGGACATCGTGGACGAAGTCCGGATTCTGGCGGACGAATTGAACGACGGCGTGCTGGCTCAGCAGGGCATGAAACTCAGCGAGGTCTGGAGCGACGCCGACTACATCGACTCCGCCGTTGGCCTGGTCCGGCAGAACATTCTCATTGGTGGCGTGCTGACCGTGCTGGTTCTGCTGGCGTTTCTGCGCAGTGCGCGATCGACGCTGGTGATTGCAATCGCTGTTCCGACAAGCATCGTGGGAACCTTTCTGATCCTGCGGTTGCTCGAGCGGTCGTTGAACGTGGTGAGCCTGGCCGGACTGGCATTTGCCGTCGGAATGATTGTCGACAATTCGGTCGTCGTTCTGGAGAACATCTACCGGCACTATCAACGCGGCGCATCGGCGCATGAAGCAGCCTTGCGAGGCACTCGCGAAGTCTGGGGAGCCATCCTTGCTTCAACTCTGACAACGCTTGCTGTCTTCGTCCCGGTCCTGTTCACACAGGAAGAGGCCGGCCAGCTGTTCCGTGACATCGCACTGGCGATCAGTGCCGCCGTTGGCCTGTCGCTGGTGATCGCCGTCACTCTAATCCCGATGGCGTCAGCTCGACTGCTGGCCGGTAAACGGCGTGATACAAACGACCCGTCAGCCAGGAATCCAGTGGATCGACTGGCCGGTGGATTCGTGCAGCAAGTTGTTCGAACCAATCACTGGCTGCTGGCTGGCGTCGGTCGCCGGCTTGCGGTCGTGACGGCTTTTGTCGCCGGGTCGCTGCTCGTGAGTTGGTTCCTGTTTCCCGACATTGAATACCTGCCCGACGGAAAGAAGGCGAGGATTCAGTGCAAGCTCTATACGCCACCGGGCTATCACGTGGGCGAGACGGAAGGAATTTCGCGAGAGGTCTTTGAGAAGCTGCTTCCGTACTGGGAGATCGAACCCGATTCTCCTGAAGTCGGACAGCTGGACCTGCCGCCCTTGAAGGATCTGCTGGTTCGAGCGACGCCTGGCGAAGTGATGGTCCAGGTGCAGACCGACGATCCTGCACGGATCAACGACTGGCTGCCTCGACTGAGAGCACTCGGAAACGAAATTCCGGGAATGAGGGCCAGCGCGTATCGGCTCAGTCTATTCCCGGGCTCGTCGCGAAAGATCGACATCGAGTTGACCGGCCCGGATGTGGACTCAGTAATCACTCTGGCCCAGGAGATCCAGACTCGCGTCGAGGAGGCGATCCCCGACGCTCAGACATCCACGATCCCCGGGCTGTGGAATGCAAATCCGGAACTGCATGTCACACCGCACTGGGATCGCGTGGCTGAACTGGGCATTGATGCCGCTGAACTCGGCTATGTCGTCGACACGCTCACCGATGGAGCTTACGTCGCTGATTATTCGACCGGAGGCGAGAAGATCGACCTTCGGATCATCGGCAGTGACAGTTATGCGTCGCGGACTCAGGGGCTGGGCGATCGGACGATCGCCACAAAAGGCGGTGGCCTGGTCCCGCTGTCGACGCTGGCCGACTTCGAGATCAGTAGTGGACCGCCGGCAATTCGTCATATCGAACGACGTCGCGCAATCATTGTTGAGGTGCGTCCTCCTGCTGGCGTGTCGTTGGGCCGAGCTGTTGAGATTGTCAGCCGCGATGTCATTGATCCGATGAAACGCAGCGGTGATCTTTCGGCCGGGCTGCAGGTCAGACTCGGTGGAACTGCTGATCGACTGGCGGAGTCGTGGCAGGCCATGCAATTCAATCTGCTGCTGGCACTGGCGATTACTTACCTGTTGATGGCCGGTCTGTTTGAATCCTGGGTGTATCCTCTGGTCATTATTCTGACAGTTCCACTGGCCGCTGTTGGTGGTTTTTCCTGTCTGTGGCTAACGAATCAATTCACGGAACAACCGCTCGACATCATCACGATGCTGGGGTTCGTCATCCTGATCGGAACGGCCGTCAACAACGCAATACTGATTGTGCATCAGTCGATCCATTTCATCGCCGACGGCAGCCTGTCACCGAGCGAAGCGGTCGTGGAAAGCGTTCGCAGTCGCATTCGACCAATCTTCATGACAACGGGAACGACGGTCCTGGGTCTATTCCCACTGGTTGTCATGCCTGGTGCCGGCAGCGAACTGTACCGCGGACTTGGCAGCGTCGTCCTCGGCGGCCTGGTCGTGTCGACAATGCTGACGCTGTTTCTGGTCCCGGCATTCTTCAGTCTAGTAATGGACGGCCGCCTGCTGCTGTTTCGAGATCTGGCCGAACAGTCGGAAGCTCCAGAATTTCAAAGCGAACTCAATTCTTTCGACGCAGAACGTCCAACGTCGAGCGTTTCAGATCCCGGGGTAAATCCATCATGACGAATCGTCCTGAATCCAGCCGACTCGATTCCAGTGGCCTGAACAACTGCCGTCTCGACTATCGAAAAGGACTTGCCACCGGGCCTGTTAGTCAACCGATTACTGGCATCGCACGGTTTCAACGGACGATGACCAGCACGCGACTGATTGTCCTGTGCGTGTCAGCATGCAGTGTGTGCGTTATTGGCTGCGATTCGGCGACTCCCGATGCATCGTTACATGAGGTCGCCAGCGTACCAGCCCCGGTTACGGTGCGGACGGCGTTGGTGGGACAATCCAGTGTGACTCCCAAAGTTACACTGATCGGCACAGTCACGGCGATCCGGCGCAGTACTGTGGGAAGTCCTGTCGATGGCCGCGTGACGCAGATCAACATTGATGGAGGCGATCATGTCGGCATGCATGTTGATGGAGATCAGCAGCGTGGAGATGTCATCGCGCAGCTCGACACCGAGACAGTTTCGATTGAAATTGCGGCGGCTCAAGCAGAACTGACTCGTCTTCAGCATGAGCTGGCAGAACTGAATGCCGGTTCTCGTCCGGAAGAAATCGCTCAGACAAAAGCACATGCGGAAGCGGCGAAGGATGCCAGTGAATATGCCGAGTCTCGCTTTCTGAGGACACAGAATCTCGACAAGGCGAACGTGATTTCGGTTGACCAGCTGGATGCCGCGAAGTCGGCAGCGTTTGCTGCCAGGCAGGAACTCATCGCCGCAAACGCTGCTCACGCAATGGCTACAGCCGGGCCGCGTCAGGAAATGGTTGCTCAATCCATTGCCAAAGTTGAACACCAGAAACAGGAAATCGTCCGACTGCAGACTCAGCTGCGACACCACACAATTCGAACTCCTTTCGCAGGCGATGTGGTGAAAAAGTTGACCGAGGTCGGTCAATGGTTGACGCGTGGTGCACCTCTGGCAGAGATTATCGACGTTGATCCGATTGATGTCGTGGTTCACGTCCCGGAGAACCTGGTGACTCAAATCAGGACGGGCAACAAAGTGCCGCTTGAGTTTGATGCTCTTCCGAAAGGAGCGAATTCCTTTGAGGGAACGATTCACGGAATTGTCGCCAGCGCCGACCAGCAGGCGCGAACGTTTCCCGTTCGCATTCGATTGAACAACCCATCTGACAAAGGTGACCATCTGCTTCGAGACGGTATGCATGCGCGAGCAACAGTTTCCGGCAATCCACACTCAGCAATGCTGGTCCCGAAAGATGCTCTGATCCTGGGCGGTCCGAAGCCTGTTGTGATGGTCGCTCAACCACAGAACGACCAGCTACCCGTTGCGGTTCGGATTGAAGTCGAAGTGGGTGCGTCAAGCGAAGACATGATTGAAGTCACTGGCAACCTGCAATCCGGTCAGCGCGTCGTTGTCGATGGCAACGAGCGGGTACGGCCTGGTCAGTTGTTGAATGTCGTCGCGGATGAAGCGGATCCCTCATGATACATCAATCCGGCGTACTGAGCTGCGTGGGCGTTGTTGCCAGCCTGTCCATCAGTCAGCTAGATGCGGACTGGCCGCAGTTTCGTGGACCAATTAGAAGAACGCGGCCTGCTCGAATCCACCGCAATCATGGCCGCAGGAGAATTGGCCCGCACACCTGAGATCAACAAATCAGGAGGCCGGGATCATTGGGCAAGAGCTATGTGTGCCGTGATGGCAGGCGGAGACGTGACTGGTGGCCAAGTGATTGGCGAAACGGACGCAAATGCCGCCGAG